>Ga0065718_1001857_pt1 | contig 13408 bp, 17 predicted proteins | sample GBSCel77sediment_2_FD_59105 | JGI IMG/M metagenome (GOLD analysis project Ga0065718, IMG submission 59105) | Hot spring sediment microbial communities from Great Boiling Spring, Nevada - cellulolytic enrichment CS 77C v3 (version 3) | ecosystem: Environmental > Aquatic > Thermal springs > Hot...
CAAGACTTGCCATTACTTTATTTTTGATTTTAGCTTTTATTTCTATTTTTGGAACGATTATTCCTCAAGGAGAACCCTCACAGTTTTATTTTATGAAATATGGCTCTTTTTGGGGGAAAATTATTCTCCTTTTAAAACTTGATGATGCTTATCATTCTTGGTGGTATATTGGAACTTTATTTCTCTTCTTAGTTAATTTAATAGCCTGTTCTATAAAAAGATTTCCTATTAGCTGGAAACTCTATAAAAAGGACCCTTTAGAAATTAATCCAGAAAATTTACCTTATAAATACCAAATTACTTTAAAAGGTAACCCTTCTGAGATTGAAAATTTTATTTGTAACAAATTGAAATTTAAAAGAGCTGAGAAAGATTTTAACGGAAAAATCTTATTTTATAGAGATCTTAACAGATGGGCTCATCTTTCTGTTTATTTAATTCACTTTTCCGTAATAATAATAATAATAGGTGCTTTAATAGGAGCTATTTGGGGATATAGAGGAAATATGTGGATAGTAGAAGGACAAACTTCTAATACAGTTTTACCATTTAAAAGCAAAGAACCCATATTTTTAAATTTTTTTGTAAAACTTAATAAATTTACTATAGAATTTTATCCTGATGGAACTCCAAAGGAGTACATTTCAAATGTTACTGTAGTAGATGGAAATCAAACGATAGATGCACTTATAAAAGTTAATTCTCCTTTTAAATATAAGGGTTTGTCTTTTTATCAAGCAAATTATGATAATATTCCTGAATTTAAGATTAAAGTAAGATTTAAGGGAGGAGAAAAGTTTTATACTTTAAATTCTTTATCTCCAGTTTCTATTGATGATAGATATACTATTGCTTTAGATGATTTTGGTGAAGCCCATGGNTTAATTTATGCTAAAATTATTTTCTTTGATTCTGAAACTGGTCAACAAATTCCAGGTATTATAATAAAAGGGTTCCCTCATTTTAATATTCCTATAGACAAAGACAGATTACAAATATTTTTAGAAGATATAGAAAAAGTTACTTATNTTTCAGGACTTCAAGTTAAAAAAGACCCAGGCATTCCCGTTGTTTATGTAGGTTTTATCTTAATAATAATAGGACTATCAGGAGTTTACTTTTTTGTAACCTTAAAACTTTTTGGATATTTCTAATTCCAGAAAAAGATAAAGTTGCTTTAAATATGGGAGCTTATGCTAAAAGAGAAAGAGATACTTTAAAACTGAAACTCGAAGAAATAGGAAACCAAATTAAAGACTTTACAAATCAATAAAGAGCTTGACAAACATTTAAATAATTTTATATTTGAGAATGTTTTAACTATACTTGGAGGTTAGAATGGCAAGGCATAAAAAAAGAGAAAGAGAAAGAGAAATTGAAAGAAGAAGGAGAAGAAGAGCCAAACTTGCTAAACTTCGTGCAAAAGGGCTTTTCCCAAGACCAGAAGGTTATGATCCAAAAGTATATTCCTATGTAGCTTATGCTGTAGCAAAGGGTATTATGAGTTTAGAAGAAGCATTAGCAAGATTAGAAAAAGCAAAAATCTCATAAAATCATTTTGAAAATCTTTTAGAAGTTTCGTTAATATATTAATATTCTTGTTTAATGCTTCCAGTTCTAAAAGTAGAAAACTTAATTAAAAAATATGGAAATAAAACAGTATTAGATGGTATTTCCTTTGAATTGTATCCATCAGATATTCTTGGCATAATAGGTCCTAATGGGGCAGGGAAAAGCACCTTACTTTATACCCTTTTAGGTGTTGTTTCTCCTAATTCAGGAAAAATATATTATTTTGGGGAAGACTTTTCTAAAAATAGAAGCAAGATTCTTTATAAAGTAAGTTTTGCATCCCAATACATAAGTTTACCTTATTCTCTTACTGTAGAAGAAAATTTAAAAGTTTTTGCCCATTTATATGAAATTTCAGAAGTAAATAGAAAAATGGATGAACTTCTTAAAATTTTTAGGCTTTTTGATAAAAAGGAAATTCTTACCAGAGCTCTCTCCTCAGGTGAGATGATGAGACTTAATTTAGTGAGAGCTTTTTTAAATGATCCATCTATTTTGCTTTTAGATGAGCCAACAGCTGGTTTAGATCCAGAATATATAAAATACGTAGGGGAATTGTTTAAAGAATTTTCTCAAAAAAGAAGGCTTTCCATAATCCTTACTTCTCATCAATTAGGAGAGTTAGAAAAAATAATTACTAAGGCTCTTTTAATAAAAGAAGGAAAACCCCTTGCTTATGGAAGTATTACAGAACTTTTTCAAAAATTTAGAGTTTCTTCATTAGAAGAACTCTATTTTAAAGTATTTGTTTAAATTTATGAAATTAAGTATATTTAGACCTAAAAGAGTTTGGGGAATAGTTTTAAGGCACTTATATTTATTAAAACACAGCATTAGCAGATGGATTGATCTTTTATATTGGCCTACGGTTGATTTACTTTTATGGGGATTTATAACACTTTATTTGCAAAAAGGTTTTTATCAAGGAGGTAAATGGATATTTCAATTTTTAGGAGCTCTTATTTTTTGGAATATTCTTATTCGTGCTCAACAGGGTTTGGCAGTAGGTTTTTTAGAGGACATATGGGCAAGAAATCTCCTTCACATTTTTGTTTCTCCTTTGACAATTTTTGAATATCTTATGGGACTTTTTATATACAGTTTATTTAAAGCTTTTGTAGCCTCTTTATTAATGGCTTTTCTTGCCTTTTTTGTATTTAATTTCAAAATTTGGATGCAAGGAGTAGACATTTTTCTTTTAACTGTCTGTTTGATAATTTTTGCTTGGAGTATTGGGCTTTTAACCATGGCTTTTATTCTCTTTTTTGGACAGGAAGCAGAGATTTTAGCTTGGGCATTAGCACTTTTATTTTTACCTTTTTCAGCTGTATTTTATCCAGTAGAAGTGCTACCAGAAATTTTTCAATCTATTGCTAAAGTTGTTCCTACATCTTATATTTTTGAAACCTTTAGAGAAATTCTTTTAAAAGGATACACTCCCTATATTTATATTGTAAAAGCTTATCTTTTAGTTTTTACGTATTTTCTTTTAAGTGTGGGGATATTTGTGATTGCTTTTAATTTTGCCAAAAAGACAGGGAAAATTACCAAAATAGGGGAATAGGAGACCTTGTTTTTTAAAATAGATTTGTTATTTTTAAAATTGCTATGAAACCTATACCTATAGAAAGGATTAGAAATTTTAGTATAATTGCTCATATTGATCATGGTAAATCTACGCTTGCAGACCGTCTGCTTGAATTTACAGGAGCTGTTTCTGCAAGAGAAATGAGAGAGCAATATTTAGATCGTCTTGAGCTTGAAAGAGAAAGAGGAATTACTATAAAAGCTCAAGCAGTAAGACTTTATTATCAAAGAGAAAATGATGAAGTTTATCAGTTAAATCTTATTGATACACCAGGACATGTTGATTTTACTTATGAAGTTTCAAGAGCACTTTCAGCTTGTGAGGGCGCTCTTCTTGTAGTTGATGCCTCTCAAGGAGTGGAAGCTCAGACCCTTGCTAATGTATATTTAGCCTTAGAAAACAATTTAGAAATAATACCAGTGATAAATAAAATAGATTTGCCTCAAGCTGATATTGAAAAAACAAAAGAAAGAGATTGAAAATATCATAGGACTTCCCACACAAGATGCATTATTGGTAAGTGCAAAATTTGGAATAGGTATAAAAGAGGTCTTAGAAGCAATTGTTAATAAAATCCCTTCTCCCAAAGGGAAAAGAGAAAAGCCTTTAAGGGCTTTAGTTTTTGATTCTTGGTATGACCCTTATTTAGGAGTGGTAGTTCTTGTAAGAGTTGTAGATGGTAAACTCTATCCAGGACAAAAAATAAAATTTCTTTCTACAGGGAAGGTTTATGAAATTACTAAGGTTGGAGTGTTTGCACCAGAAGCAGCAACCTTAGATTGTTTATTTGCAGGAGAGGTAGGATTTATTGCTGCAGGAATAAAAGAGGTAAGAGAGGCAAAAATTGGAGATACTATAACAGAAGCTAATGCCTTTGTAGAGCCATTGCCAGGATTTAAAGAACTAAAACCTGTAGTATTTGCAGGTATTTTTCCTGTTGATAATGAAGATTTTGAAAATTTAAGAGAAGCAATAGAAAAGCTGTGGCTAAATGACCCTGCTTTTTCCTATGAAATGGAAACTTCATCAGCTTTGGGATTTGGGTTTAGATGCGGATTTCAGGGACTTCTTCACATGGAAATTGTTCAAGAAAGATTAGAAAGAGAATTTAAATTAAATCTAATTTCTACTGCGCCTTCGGTTAAATATAAAGTAAGGCTTAAAAACAAGAAAGAATTAGAAATAGAAAATCCTGCAAATTGGCCTGATCCAGCTTTAATTGAGGAAGTTTTAGAACCTTATATAAGAGCAGAGATTTATACACCTAAGGAATATATAGGATCCCTTATTAAACTTTGTGAAGAAAAAAGAGGGATACATAAAGAAATTAAATATTTAACCTCTGATAGAGCAATTCTTGTATATGAACTTCCTTTTAGTGAGATTGTTCTTGACTTCTATGATAAACTAAAAAGTTATTCAAGAGGTTATGCTTCTTTAGATTACCAATTTATTGGTTATAGACCAGGAGATCTTGTTAAAATGGACATACTAATAAATAAGCAACCTGTTGATACTTTATCTTTAATTGTTCATAGAGATAAAGCTTATTACAGAGGAAGAGAACTTACTTCTAAATTAAAAGAAGTAATACCAAGACAACTTTTTGAAGTGGTTATTCAAGCAGCAATAGGGAATAAAGTAATAGCACGTGAAAGAATCCCGCCTTTAAGAAAAGACGTTTTGGCTAAATGTTATGGTGGAGACGTAACAAGAAAGAAAAAACTTTTAGAAAAGCAAAAAGAAGGAAAGAAAAGACTTAAAGCTATAGGTCATGTAGAAATTCCACAGGAAGCATTCTTAGCAGTTCTGAAAATATAATTCTAAGGGGGTTAGTCTAAATGAAAGATTCTAAAAATAGACTTTGGGATTGGACTAAAAGTTTATTAATTGCCTTAATTTTGGCTCTTTTTATAAGAGCTTTTATAGTTCAAGCTTATAAAATACCTTCTGGTTCCATGATCCCTACTCTTCTTGTAGGAGATTATTTATTAGTTAATAAATTGGTTTATGGTATAAGAAATCCTATTAAAGATGACTTTATTTATTTTCGAAAACTTCCTGAAAGGCAGGAAATTGTTGTATTTACTTATCCCCAAAATAAAAAGCTTGACTTTATTAAAAGAGTTATAGGGCTTCCGGGAGATACTGTTCAAATTGTGAATAAGAAAGTTTATGTAAATGGTAAATTATTAAAAGAGCCTTATGTTCAATTCAGTGATCCAGAAATTTATCCTCAAGAAATAAGTACCAGAGATAATTATGGACCCATAAAAGTGCCATCTGATCATATTTTTGTATTAGGAGATAATAGAGACCAGAGTTATGATAGTAGATTTTGGGGTTTTGTTCCTATCAAATATCTTAAAGGTAAAGCCTTAATAATTTATTTTTCTTGGGATTCACAGGATTTCAAAATTAGATTTAATCGAATAGGTAAATTAATTCAATAATTTAATAAATATATTGATTAAGTATTCATTTTATTGACTAAATAGCACTTAGAAATATAATAAAAATATAACAAAAATATAAATTACAAAGGGGGGATAAAAAATGATAGGAATAGATTTTATTGGATTTTTAATTTTGTTAATTATTTCTGTAATAGTAACAGCAATTTTTCATTTTGGCTTAAAGTATTATGTTATACCTGGTTGGTATTCTTTTTTGTCTAAAGTTATAGTGGGATGGATAGGAGCTTGGCTTGGGAGTCCTGTGTTTGGATATTGGTTTGAAGGTTTAGTATATGAGCAAATTTATATTATTCCTGCAATTTTAGGAGCAGCAGCAGCTAATATTTTAGTTGTAGACATATGTAAAACTTTGAAAAGTTAAACTATTTAGCAATCATTGCTCTCATTAGATCTGCTGTATTTTCTGCATGATGNGGAATACCTAAAATTAATTCAACTAATTTAAGAGTATAAAAAAGATGTAAAGGATCATTTATNTGTGAGAAAATTTCTTTTTTAATTTTATTGCCAAATTCTTCTGCCAAATATTGTGAATATCTTATATTTCTTACAATTTCTTTAGCTTCATTTCTACTATTTTCGTTTCTGTACAAAAGGAAATCTGCAGAATAGACAATTAAATCCTCTAAAAATTTTAGAGCTTCAATACTTTTTGATAAAAGTTCTTCCATCATTTTAAAGATTGTTTTAGGAATTTCTATATGTTTGAAAGATAGCCAATTAAGAATTTCTTCTGCTACATCAGCAATAGCATCCTGTTCTTTTAAATATAAAAAAAGTTCAAATCTTTCTACTGGAAGAATGATCCCCTTTGGGAGATGCCCTCTTATATTTCTTTTTAGTTGATCTGCTTCTTTTTCTATTTCAAAAATGTGTTTAGCAATTTCTTCAAGATTTGTATAGTCTTTTTTATTATAAGCTTCTAAAGCAAGAGAAAGCCTTTCAGCACATTCAAGAACAAGGTGAGCATGTTTTTTTAATAAATCAAAGACAGGAAGTTCTTTTAAAACTACTTCTTTTATTTCTTTTACTTTCTCAATTTCAATTTTAGGGCTTTTCCCTTCCATAGTAAAAATNACTCCNTCAGCAATATTAGTAGCAAGATCNCCAACTCTTTCTAAGTTCTGAACCACTATAATATAATCTATTCCAATATCAAGGAGTTCAGGATTTCCTTTCGTACAATCTTTTATTTGTTCAATATTATCCCTTTGAAACCTATCTACTATATCATCATATTCAATTACAGAATGAGCTTTTTTAACNTCTTCTGTTATAAAAGCATTTATGGCAGACTGTAACATGTAAAGAGCTTCGTTAGCCATTTCCATTATAGTTACTTGACACTGAGGTATAGGTCTTTTTCTTGTGTTATATATGTCAAGCACCCTAAAAGCGATATTTACAGATTGATCAGCTATTCTTTCCAAATTTCTTGCTATATCTATAGCAGTAATTATAAATCTTAAATCTTTTGCTACTGGTTGCTGTAAAGCAATAATTTCAAGTGCAGTTTGAGATACCATATTTTCGTAATAATCCACCTGATCATCGAATTCTATAACCTTTTTAGCTAATTGAGGATTTAATTTATCAACAGCTAAAATGGCACCGTTTACTATTTCATTTACAACTCCTGCCATATCTGATAAAAGATTTTTAAGAATTTGTAATTCCTTTTCTAAAGCAATTCTTGCCATTTAAAAAACCCCCTAATTTTATAATTTTACACTTTTTTAATATTATAAGCTTTAAAACCTAATTTTCTAAGCTTTAAAGTAAACAAATAACCAGTCTCGGGTTCAGATGCGGTTAAATATATATGTTTATTCTTGTAAGGATTAAAAAGCCTTTTTAATTTTTTTGTAGAGCTATTTAATAAATTTTCTTTATTTTCTAAATCTATTAAAACCCAATCAGAATTTAAATTCTTTGTGTAATTTTCAAACTCCTCTTTTGTTAACTCTAAGGTTTTATTATCGACTTTTTTAAGCAATTCAATCCTTTTACATCTACTACAGATTTTATCCCAAGCACTTGTGATTTCTTCACATTTAATACATAAATTAATAGATTCTTCTTTATAATTAGATTTTATAAGAGGGATTAATTTTTTAGTAAAAACCGAGAGTAATTGATACTTAATTTGTCTATTTTCTTCTTCTAATTTTGTTAAAAGCTCTTTGATCTTTTTAGGTGGTGTTACATCTCCATGTGGGCATTTTAAACTTTCAAATGGTATTTTATTTAAAAGGGCATAATAAAGGATTTCTTTTTCAGGAGTAGTATATAAAGGCTTAACCTTTTTTACTTGATTAGGAAAAAGAGGAGGTAAGGAGGGTTGTAATTTTGCTATTCCTAAAAAGTCTCCTTGGAAAAACAGGGTTAACATAGTAGAAATTACATCATCTAAATGGTGTCCAGTTGCAATTACGTTTAGTTCTAACTCNTTTGCAATTTTTGAAAAAAGATATCTTTTTATAGCTCCACAAGCAGAACAAANTTTATTTTTAAAATAGGTAAAAATGAAATCATCTATTCTATATCCCTCTCTTTCAGGTAAATTATATATANAAAGAGGTACTTCTAANNTTTTACAAAAACTTTTAACCAAATCTTCTATCTTTTCAGAATAGTATCNAATTCCCAGATTNATAAAAATAGCTTGTAANTTTNTATCTGGATAAAGTTTTTTTAATACAAAAAGTAGGGTAGAACTGTCCTTCCCACCTGAGAGAAAAACCCCAACTTTATCTTGTTGTTTTATCATTTTATATTTTTCTATAGTTTTCTTAACTCTGTTTTCAAAGAAATTGTTGTAACAGATTTTGCAAACCTTTATCTTTTGAGAAGGAATTTCAACTAAAGCTTTTTCCTTTTTGCAAATTTTACACAAAAAGGGATATTCTTTAATTATTGATTTGATTTCTTCTTTGTAATTATAATGTTTCATAGTTTCTATTTTAACCTAAATATTTTATTGTGGAAAGAAGAATTTTGTTATATTTTACTTGTATTTATCGTAATTTAAGGGTAAAATAAAACCAATTTACAATGAATAAAAATATTTTAAAAAAGTTAATTTTCTATGTAGGTTTTACTCTTTTTGTTTGTGGATGTGCAACAAAACCTGGTCCTAATTTAGCTTCTAAGGCAGCTTTAATTCGTCCTCAACAAACTACCAAAGCAGAAGTTTTGCATTTTTTAGGTCCTCCCGTACAGATATTTACCTTTCCTGATGGGAAAGAAGAATGGTATTATTATTACAGAGTTAGAAATTTTTGGGAAAATGTTCCAGTAGTTAAAAATTATAAGGGAGAAGATTATACAGAAGTTTTAAAAATAACTATAAAAGGAGAAGAGATAATAGATTGCACCTATTATACTGTTTCCTCTCCTAAAAAGAAATAATGGAAAAAACTAATATGAAGCCATTTTCGGAAGCTGAAAAAGATTTATATAGAATTGCAAGAGAAAAAATGGTAGAAACTCAGATTAAAGAAAGAGGTATAAAGGATGAAAGAGTTTTAGAGGCTATGCTTAAAGTTCCTCGCCATTTATTTGTAGATGAAGCATTAAGAGATCAAGCTTATGGTGACTTTCCACTTCCCATAGGNGAAGGACAAACTATTTCACAACCTTACATAGTAGCTGTTATGACAGAGGCTTTAGAGTTAAAAGGAAATGAGAGAGTTTTAGAAATAGGTACAGGATCAGGATATCAGACTGCAATTTTAGCTGAATTGACATTTTGGGTTTATACCATAGAAAAGTATTCCACTTTACTTGAAAGGGACAAAAAAAACGCTTNTAAANCTTGGTTATAAGAATATTTCCTTTAAACTGGGAGATGGAAGCTTTAGGATGGAAAGAAGTAGCCCCCTTTGATGCAATAATTGTTACTGCAGCTGCCCCCCAAACTTCCCTCACCTCTTATAGATCAATTATTAGAAGGAGGAAGAATAGTAATCCCTGTAGGAGATGCTTATTCCCAAGTATTAATAAAGGGAATAAAAAGAGAAGGGAAATTACATACAGAAAACTTAGAACCTGTTAGATTTGTAAAACTGATAGGGGCGTATGGATTTAAAGAATAAAAGAATAGGTATCATAGGAACAGGGATAGCAGATAAAGAGATTTATGAATCAGCTTACAAAGTAGGGAAATTACTTGCAGAAAAAGGAGCAATTATCTATACAGGAGGGCTTGGAGGAGTTATGGAAGCTGCCTCAAAAGGTGCCTTTGAAGCAGGAGGAATAACAGTTGGAATTTTACCTGGTCATAAAGCAGAAGATGCTAATCCCTATGTAAAAATTCTTGTTTTAACTGATATGGGACATGCAAGAAATGTAATTTTGATAAGGTCTGTAGAAATAGTAGTTGCCATTGCAGGAGGATATGGAACTCTATCTGAGATCGCCTTAGCTTTAAAAATGTGGAAACCTGTTATAGGATTTAAAACTTGGGAAAATATTCCGGGTGTTCATTACGTTAGCTCTGCAGAAGAGGTTTTGTCTAAAATTTTAGAATTTTTAAGCTGAGAAACAAAAGAAAATAACTTTCTCAATTCTTTTCTTGAAAGGGGTCTTATTTCTCCGGGTTTTAAATTTCCTAAGGAGAGCGGTCCAAATTTAATTCTTACCAATCTATGTACTTTTCCTCCTAAATGATCTATTATTCTTCTTACTTCCCTTTTTATTCCTTCCTTAACTGTTATTTCGTAAATCCATTTATCTTTATCTGTTTTTAAAAGACTAAAATTTAAAGGTTTAATTAGCTTTTCTTCTATTATAACTCCAGATTGAATCAGCTTTTTAATTTTTTCTTCCTTAAGTTTAGGAGATACCCAGACTTTATAAACTCTTTTTACTTCATAACGAGGATGTAAAAGAAAGTTAGCAAGTTCACCGTCATTAGTAAGTAAAATCAACCCTTCACTATATTTATCAAGTCTTCCTACAGGAAATACTTTAAAAGGTAATTTATCTAAAAAAGGTTTAATAGTTTCTTTATGGTGGGGATCATATAAAGAAGTAAGAACTCCTTTAGGTTTGTAAAAGAGATAATAAACTTTTGGAGTAGGGGCAACAAGTTTACCCTCTACATATACTTTATCTTTTTCTGGGTTAACTTTATAACTTAACTCTTTTACTATTTTACCATTTATAGAAACTTTTCCTGATAATATAAGTTCTTCAGCTTTTCTACGAGAGGCAATTCCGCAAAAAGATAAAAATTTATTTAATCTCATAAATTTATTTCTTTTTCTCCTCTTCAGGTTCTATATGAATAGTTACTGAAAGTTCAGGAAATTTTTCTGTAATCTTTTTTTCAAGTTCATCACATAAATTGTGAGCTTCTTTTACAGGCATGTTTCCTGAAACTGTAAGATGAAACTCTACAAATCCCTTTCTTCCAGCTCTTCTTGTTTTAAAATCATGGACATCATGTATGACATAATTTTCATAAGATGAATCTTTTATGGTGTTTTCTATAATCCTTTGAATAGAGTCTATTTTTTCTTGAGGTAAACTTATATCAAGTAAAGCAGTTATTGAATTTTTAATGATTCTAAATCCCAAATAAAGAATATTAATACCTATTATTAGACCAATTAAGGGATCTATTATTAAGAATTTAGAAAAATGAGCAACATAAACTCCGGTTATTACTCCTGCTGTAGTTATAACATCTGTGTAAAGATGAGAAGCGTGAGAAATTAAAATAGGAGAATTTTCTTTTTTACCCTGTTTATATATGTAATAGGAAAGAATTGAATTTAAAATTATGGTAACAAAAATTAATAAAACACCTATGTTTAAATTTGTAAAGGGTTTAGGATTTAAAAGTTGTTGATAAACTTTCCACAATATGGAAATTGAAACAAATAAAATAAAAAAAGCTTCAATTATAGATACAAAATATTCTAACTTTGTATAACCATAGGGATATTTTTCATCTGGTGACTTCAAAGCGATTTTACTTCCCAAAAATGCTATAATAGCAGAAATGATATTAATTATTGATTCCATGGCATCAGAATAGATAGCTACAGATTTAGTGATAAAAAAAGCAATTAGTTTAAATATAAAAATTAAAATGCTTACAAAGAGACTTAAAAAGAGTTTAGCTTAATAGCTTTAGATTCAAAAACTAAAAGAATCACCACTCATTAATCTTTACTCCCTTTAATGGAATAAAGAGCAATTATAAAAGAGATAATTGCTATTAGAAAGAGGATTATTAAATAGGAATTTTTAAAGGAATTATATAAAGCAATGCTTCTTAAAGTATGAGAAGTTATGGTAAGGGGTAAAATTTCTATAAAAGGTTTTATAAAAGAGGGAAGATTTTCTGTAGGGAAGAAACGTTCCTCCTAAAAACATCATGGGAGTTATTATAAAATTTGTTACTAAAGCTTGATCAGCATGAGATTTAATAAGCATGGCTGAAGTAAGTCCAAGACTTGCAAAAATAAATGCATTTAAAAAAACAGCCAGGAAAAAATAAAAATTTAAATGAAATTTTACACCTGCTAAAAAAGAAATGGCAAGGATAATAAAGGTAGCTAAAAAGGCTCTAGTAACACCACTTAGGATTTCTCCTAAAGCATAACTAAAATGAGAAACAGGAGAAGCTTGGAATTCTTCAAAGATTTTTAAATAAAAACGGGATATGTTTATTTCTACATTTATGGCAAAAGCTTGCATCATGCTTGTTGCAGATATTAAACCAGGAATAAGAAATTCTAAATAGCTTTTTCCACCTATAACAATATTTTTCCCCAAACCGATTCCAAAAGCAAATAGGTAAAGAAGGGGATTTATAGAAAAGGAAAGAAGTATTCTAAAAATTCTTTTTTTAAAAAGTAGTATCTCTCTTAAATAAACAGCTAAAAAGCCTTTCATAAATTTTTTTCTATGTAATTTAAAAATACATCCTCTAAACTTACTCTTCTCAGACTTACAAAATGGTCTTTACTATATTTTAGCAATTCCTTTTCAGCCTCAAGTTTATCTTTAAAATAATAGGATTTTACTCTATCAGATAAATATACGTCTAATGCATAATTTCCCAAATTGCTTATAAAATTTTGAGGTGTATTTATAGCTATTATTTTTCCTGAAAATATAAAAGCCACTCTATCTGCTAAATGTTCAGCTTCTTCCATATAATGGGTTGTAAGAAGGATAGTTGTTCCAGTTGCCTGTATATTTTTAATAAAACTCCAGAATTTTCTTCTTATATGAGGGTCAAGCCCAATTGTTGGTTCGTCTAAAAGTAACAATTTTGGTTGATGCATGAGCGCTCTTATAATTAGCACTCTTCTTTTTAATCCTTCAGAAAGTTCTTTAATTTTAGATTTTTTTCTTTCTTTTAAATCAGCAATTTCTAAAAGTTCGGCTATTCTTTTTTTTATAAAGGGAAAAGGCAATTTATAAAGAAATCCATGTATTAAAAGGTTTTCTTCTACAGTTAGTTCTACATCTAAATTTATATATTGAGGAACAATTCCTATTTGAGATTTAGACCAAATAGGGTTCTCAAAGAGATTTTTTTCAAATAAATAAATTTTTCCTGAGGTAGGATTAGTAAGTCCAGCTATTATCCTAATAATTGTTGTTTTCCCAGCACCGTTAGGTCCTAAAAGAGCAAATAACTCCTTTTCTTTTATTTCAAAAGAAACTCCTTTTAAAGCAAGAATAGAAGGGTATTTTTTTACGATATTTTCAACTTTTAGAGCTATATTAGACATTAAGAATTAACAAC
>Ga0065718_1001220_pt1 | contig 13394 bp, 11 predicted proteins | sample GBSCel77sediment_2_FD_59105 | JGI IMG/M metagenome (GOLD analysis project Ga0065718, IMG submission 59105) | Hot spring sediment microbial communities from Great Boiling Spring, Nevada - cellulolytic enrichment CS 77C v3 (version 3) | ecosystem: Environmental > Aquatic > Thermal springs > Hot...
TTCTCCTTTTTGAGGGCATACACCACCGTTGCGCAGGACTGCAGGCGCATATTCTTCCGCAGGCGGTTCAGGAAGACCGAGGCCACGAGGGGCTTTTCCTCCCGCAGACGCGCCTCCTTCTCCACGATGGAGGCAAGGACGATGCTCTCAAGGAACGAAGCCTCCTTCCCGGAAAAGAGGGGGAGGACGAGCTCCTCAAAGCGGTCAAGCTGCACCGCTATGACTTCCTCAGGAGGTGTGGGAACCTGGAGGAAGTAGGTGTCGGGGAAGAGGAAACCCTCAAGGCTCTTTACCCCAGAAAGCCAGGGTCGGGCAAAGTGCTCAGGGTGCATCAACAAAAGCAAGGTACTCCTCCTTCCNGCACACCCCGAGGCGCTCGAGGACCTCGGCCATNTGCTCTGCGGTGAAGCCCTCGGGAAAGGTCACCCGGACCCGTGGCGGACCCTGGGAAAGGAGGCGNACAATCGAAGCCACCGGCATACCCGGCCACAGGCGGTACTGCCCGGCGATGGGAGTGGTCTTTCGGGAAAGCAGGGCGAAGACCAGGAAGCGAAAGGACGAGGTGATGCCCTCCTCTTCAAGAAGACGGGCAACACCAGAAAGCGACATACCCTTCGGGATGACAACGTCCTTCGGTGCCCCAAGGGAGTGGTACGAAGAAAAAGGTAAAAATACCACGAACACCCACCCAAGGAGTACCAAAGCCACAAAGAGGACAACCCAGGACTTCATACCCTCTCCCTCGCAAGGTACGTCTCGAGGATGAGGCAGGCGGCAATCTTATCAACGAGGCGTTTCCTCTTTGCCCGGCTCGTATCAAGGTCGAGGAGGTGGCGTTCGGCTTCTTTTGTGGAGAAACGCTCATCGACGAGAACCACTTCCCCAGGGAAGTGCCGCCGGAGTTCTGCGGCAAACTCCTCTAAGGCTTCAGCCTCCTTTCCCTTTGTGCCGTTGGTGCGAATGGGAAGGCCAAGAACGATGGTATCGATACAGCATTCCCGGGCAAGGGCAAGGATACGGGCAACGTCGTCTTTCCCCTTTCGGGGGAGAATCCGATAGGGGAAGGCAAGTCCTGTCCCCCAGTTCATGGCAATGCCAATGCGCTTTTCCCCCACATCAAGGGCCATGACCCGCTTCATGGGCTTTCAGGAACTCTTCAAGATACCTCAGAAACTCTCCCCAGCGGGATTTCGGGATTCCCCCGAACTGGGCGAAATGGGGTTTCCCTCCTCCCCCTCCTCCAATGGTCCGGGAGACTTCCCGCAGAAACGCTCCGAGATTCGTTCCTCCCCCAAGCCCCACTCCGGCGATGATGCCCTTCACCTTCTCTCCCTCGGCCGTCCCCAGGGCGATGGCACCCCGGGAGAGTGCACCGCGCAGGACATCGGCAACTTCCCGCAAAAGCTCAAGGTCCAGGCCATCCTCAAAAAGGTAGGCGAAAACCAGTGACCCCCGGGGCATTTCCTCAAGCTTTTCCCGAAGCTCCCGGAGGATACGCTCCTTCCTTTCCCGGGCAAGGAGTTTCCGGAGATTNCTGTTCTCTTCAAGGAGTTCCTCAAGCGTCCTCAGAAGGTGAGCTTCCTCGACATTGAGAAGCTCCCGCACCTCCTGCAAGACCTTCCGGGAAGTACGGAGCATCTCAAGCGCCCTCCACCCTGCGACAGCCTCAATGCGCCGGATACCGGCGCCAATGCTTGACTCTGAGAGAATCACAAATACCAGGGCTTCGCTCGTTCGCCTGAGGTGTGTCCCTCCACAGAGCTCTGCGGTGTAGTCCCCTACCCGGACAATCCGCACCGGAAACTCGTACTTCTCCCCAAAGAGGGCCACTACACCGCGTTTCTGGGCTTCCTCAAGGGAACTGAAGCTCACGTACACCGGGAGGTCCTCGGCGATTTTCTCGTTGACCCTTCTCTCCACTGCTTCAAGCTCCTCGTCACTCAGAGGAGCAAAAATGGGTGAAGTCGAAGCGAAGGCTCTCCTCCCCCACCAAAGGACCCCGCCTGCTTCACCTGCTCCCCAAGAACCTCCCGCAGGGCCCGGTGGAGAAGGTGTGTGACCGTGTGGTGGGTTTCAAGACCCCGGCGACGTTTCCCGTTGACGAGCGCCTTCCCCCGCCTCACCTACCTTGACCCTCCCCTCCCGGACGATTCCCCGGTGCACGGAAAGGGCTGCCGAGGGACCACTGACCTGGAGGACCTCCACTTTTCCTGAAGGTGTCACAAACCACCCGGTATCCCCATTCCTGCCCGCCCTTCTCTGCATAGAAAGGCGTGACATCGAGCACAAAGAGCACCTCCGCACCCTGGGAAGCCTCAGGGATGAGCTCATTGCCATCAGAGAGAGCAAGGAGCACGCTCTCTGCAGAAAGATGATCATACCCCACGAAGGTCGAGCGAAAGCCAGAAAAGAGCTCTTCTTCCTTTTTTTGCCCTTTAAGGCCAGAGAGTTTTTCTTCCTGGGCTTTCCGGGCACGGGCTCTCTGGTGCTCCATCTCTTCCTCGAACTCCTCCTGAGAGAAGGAAAACCCCTCTTCCCTCAGCACCTCCTGGGTAAAGTCAAGGGGCAGGCCATAGGTATCGTAGAGCTTGAAGATTTCCCGGCCCGGGATCGTTCTTGCGTTTTTTGCCCTGGCCTCTTCAAGGAGCTCTTCAAGGCGGGCAAACCCAAGGGCAAGGGTATCCTCAAAACGCTTCTCCTCCTGGAAGACGACCTGGGCAATGGTCGTTTCATTCCTTCGAAGCTCCGGATACACATCGCCCATGAGCTCCACAACCCGGAAGGCGAGCTCATGCAGGAAAGGTTTCGCAAGGCCAAGCTTTTTCCCGAAACGGTGGGCTCGACGGATGAGCCGCCGCAGAACGTATCCCCGCCCCTCATTGGCCGGGTACACTCCATCGGCAATGAGGAAAGCCACCGCACGGGAGTGGTCGGCAATGAGGCGGAAGGCAGGTTTTTCCTTCTCGTAAGGAATCCCACTCAATCCCTCAAGCGACCGGATAAGAGGGAGGAAAAGGTCTGTCTCAAAGTTGGATTCCACATTTTGCACCACGGCGCTCACGCGCTCAAGACCCATGCCGGTATCGATGTTCTTGCTTGGGAGTTCCCGCAAAGTCCCATCGGACTGGCGGTCGAACTCCATGAAGACGAGATTCCAGACCTCGAGGAACCGGTCGCAGTCGCACCCTGGACGGCAATCCTCCCTCCCGCAACCCCGCTCTTTCCCGGTGTCGTAGTAAATCTCCGAGCAGTACCCGCAGGGCCCCACCGGTCCTGAAGCCCAGAAGTTGTCCTCATCGCCGAGATAAACGATTTTCTCCTCCGGAAGCCCAACAACATCCCTCCAGATGCGAAAGGCCTCCTCGTCCTTTTCGTGCACCGAAACCGAAAGACGCTCCACCGGAAGGCGGAGTTCTTCCGTGAGGAACTCCCAGGCCCACTGACAGGCCTCCTTTTTGAAGTAGTCTCCGAAGGAGAAGTTGCCGAGCATCTCGAAGAAGGTATGGTGCCTTGGGGTATAGCCGACCTTCTCAAGGTCGCTCACCCGGACGCACTTCTGGACCGTGCAGACCCGCCGGAAACTCGGCTTCACCTGCCCGAGGAAGATGGGCTTAAAAGGCACCATGCCGGCAATGGTGAGAAGGAGCGTCGGGTCTTGAGGGACAAGTGAAGCGCTGGGCAGAACCTCATGACCCCGGTTCCTGAAGAAGGCAAGGAAGAGATTCCGGATGTCCCTGCTTGAGTACACGGTCATCGCTCCTTTATGACGTCCACAACGTGAAAGGTTCGCAACCGCCGGTTGGTGGAAGGGAGGAAAACACACTGCACAGGGAAGGCGAATTCCGGCTGTATCCTCCCCCGCGCAAGCCAGAACTGAGAGAGCTCATTGTGGTAAATGCCGGGATTGACCCGGACCACAAGCCGCAGGGGCCCATCCACAAGGACCACCCGGGAAAGAGAAGGAAGAGCCGAAAGGCCCTCAAGAATCCTGGTCCTCAGAGGCTCTCCAGGCAGAGGAGACACATTTACCAGGGCGATGTTCTCCCGCAAGGGGCCCACGACGGCGACGTTGGCGAGGTCTCTTGCATACCCTGCCTCATCGAGCATCCCAAGGAGGAGTTCATTGGCCTCCACCACCGCCTGACCGTGGAAGGAGGGAGAGGCCAGGGGTTTCAAGAGGTGCTTGAGGAAACACCCTTCCCGAACGGCGTGTTCTCCAACCCGGCGGATGGGGATATCGAGGAACGCCGCTAAAGCGGCAATTTCTTCCTTCCCCAGGTCAAAAAGCGGCGAAAACGTATCCCTGAGGAACTTCACCCCCCGGTTGCCCCAGCTGTCGCTTTTGTTGGCCCCACCAAGAATGAGCGAACCCTCCCCGAAATACTCCCGAATGCGGGCGAGTTTTGTCTTTTTTTGTGCAGAGGTTACAGGAGGGACCACCCCTTGCCACCTCTTCAAGCACACTCTGGCCGGGGAGGCACAACGTGCTCCACTCCGAAGTACTCCACGAGAAAGCAAATGTTCTCGCGGGCTTTTCGGGGAAGATACGGCCCCCAGTCAACGGTGCAGGAAACGACGTTTCTCCGCCCCAGAGCCTCACAGGCCAAAAAAAGCGTAACGGTGCTGTCCATCCCTCCCGAGAAGGCCACAACGGTTTGTCGAAAGCAAGAAGCCACTTCCCGGATTTCCTCAACGATGGCGCGGGCAAGGACAGACAGAGCCGGTTTTTCCAACGGGACGTTCATTTTTTCAGGTTGTTCAGAATGGTCGCCAGTTTCTCCCCGATGACGTCCCCGAGGGTGACTCGTCCTTCTTGAGCCTGTTCTTTGCGGACTTTCTCCTCTTCCTCCCGCAGCGCCTGCTTGATGCTCAGGCCAATCTTTCGCTCGGCATCGTCGAGCTTGATGACCTTGACCTTGACGATATCACCCTCTTTGAGGACCTCCTGGGGAGAACTGATGCGCTCTTCGGCGATTTCCGAGATGTGAACGAGACCGTCCCAGCCCTCCTCAAGCTCCACGAAGGCACCAAAATCCACCAGCCGGACAACCTTCCCCTCGTGGATACTCCCCAGAGGATACCGGGTTTTGATGATTTCCCAGGGATCCGGGAGGAGTGCCTTGCGGCTCACCACAATGCGCTGCTCTTCCGGTTTGAACTCAAGAATCTTCAGCGAAACCGTCTGTCCCTTTTTGAAGACCTGACTGGGGTGCTTGACCGGTTCCCAGGCAATTTCAGAAAGGGGGAGCAGGGCTTCAATCTCAGGGGCAAGCTCCACGAAAGCACCGAAGTTCATGAGGCGCTGGATTTTCCCCTCAACGATATCCCCAACCTGCCACTTCGCCTGTACCTCCTCCCAGGGATTGGGACGGAGTGCCCGCAAGCTCAGGGTGAGCTGCCGGTTCTCCCGGTCAATGGCGAGAACCTTAGCTTCTACAAGCTGGTTCCGCCGCACCACGTCGTTCACCCGGGTGACCCGCTTCCAGGAGAGCTCCTCAAGAGGAATACGACCTTCAACGCCCTCCTCCACCTCAACCAGCGCTCCCCTGGTGCTCACTTTGTTCACCCGGACGCGGACGGTGCTCCCCACAGGGTACTTCTCCTCGATGTTCTCCCAGGGGTCAGGGAAAATCTGCTTGAGGCCAAGGGAAATGCGACGCCGCTCAGGGTCAATTTCGAGAATCTTGGCCTCCACAATATCGCCAACCTTCACCACTTCCCGGGGATGTTTCACATACCCCCAGGAGAGGTCCGAAATGTGGATGAGCCCCTCCACGCCTTCTTCAATCTCCACAAACACCCCGAACTCCTTCAGGGAGACGACCTTTCCCTTGACGATATCGCCAACCTTCACTTCCTGGACGAAGCGTTCCCACGGATCAGGCGTGAGGCGTTTCAGGCTGAGGCTGATTTCCTCTTTCTCCGGATCCCAGGCAATGACCTTAACCTCGATTTCGTCGCCCTTTTTGAAGAGGTCCTCGAGTTTGCCGACTTTGCCCCAGGAGACCTCGGAAATATGTAGAAGCCCGTCAACGCCCCCGAGGTCCACAAAGACACCGAAACTGGTGATGTTCTTCACCACACCCTTTCGAACCTGACCGACTTCAAGCGAGGCAATGGTCTCCTGGCGGCGGCGGGCGAGCTCCTCCTCAATCACCGCCCGGCGGGAAACGATGACGTTGCGGGTCTTGCGGTCGGCCTCGATGACCTTCACCGGAATCGACTGGTCGATGAACTCATCGAGATTCCGGGGAACGACGTCAACACAGGAAGCAGGAAGGAAAGCGTTCACCCCAACATCCACAATGAGTCCACCCTTGACCTTTCGCTTGACCTTTGCCGTGAGGACCTTCCCCTGGTCTCTGCTCTCCTCTATGTCAATCCAGGCTCCCTGGTAACGGGCCTGTTCCCGGGACAGCCACACATACCCCTGCTCGTCGATGCGGGTCACCATGACCCAGATTTCCTCTCCCTCTTCGAGATCGTGCTCCACCTCACCTTCTCTCCCCTGAGCCCGTTCCCGGAGAGGGAGAATGCCCTCGGCTTTATAGTTGATGTTTACGAAGTAACCCTCATCACCCTTTTTGATGACCTTTCCCTTGATGAGGTCTCCGGGTCGCACCATGCGGATCTGTTCGAGGTTTTCGTGGAGCAGCTCCATCGCCTTCTCGTTTTCCACACCCAACACACTCCTTCCTCACAGTGTGACCCCGCTTTTGCCGTGTGTCAACCGCTTTGATCCTCGTCCTCCAAAAGGTGGGTGCCCTCCCGGAAGAACCACGGCTCTTCCGGAGTCCAGGCTCCCTGGACAAGGGTGTTGGGTCAAAGCCTCATTTGACATCACGCGCAAAGCAGGGTCACAAACCGACTTCTGCCAAGATAATAGCACAAGCCCTCGCCTTTTGCAATGACGCTCAAAAAGCCCAGACAACCGGGGGTCAAACGCCCCGGCTACCGCTTTTCCTCCTTGAGGGCAATGCCGAGGATATCGAGCTGCTCCTTCTCTACCGGAGACGGAGCACCAGTGAGCAGGCACACACCCCTTTGCGTTTTAGGAAAGGCGATGACCTCCCGGATGGAATCTGCACCGCAAAGGAGCATTACCAGCCGGTCAAAGCCTAAGGCAATTCCTCCATGGGGAGGACAGCCAAACTGCAGCGCCTCCACGAAGAAACCGAATTTCTCCCGGACTTCCTGTTCCGTCAGGTTGAGGCGGGAGAAGATTTTCTCCTGAAGGTCTCTCCGGTGAATCCGGATACTGCCCCCACCAATCTCGTACCCGTTGAGGACGAGGTCATAAGCCTTAGCCCGAACACGCTCTGGATGCTCGTCAAGGAGGGGAATGTCCTCATCAAAGGGAGCCGTGAAAGGATGGTGAACCGAAACCCAGCGCTTTTCTTCCTCGCTCCACTCAAGAAGGGGGAAGTCCACAACCCACACAAAGGCGAAACGTTCTTTCTCGGGCATCTCTCTCCCAAGTTGCACCCGGAGATTCCCCAGAAACTCCTGGAGAGCCTCTTCCTCCCCCCAGGACACAAGGAGCACCGAACCCTCACCAAAGGGGTACCTCGCCACAAGACGCTGGAAGAGCGTTTCGGGAACCTTCCCTTTGAGAGGAGAAGAGAAATCCTCCTGGACCTTTCGAACCCAGGAGAGGGCAAGGTGCCTTTCCCTTGCCTCCGCTGCAAAGAGGTCAAGCTTTTTCCGGGAGAGGGAATGGTCCTGGGGCACGAAAAGCCCCCGGAAAACAACACAGCCCTCCTTCTGGGACAGAACGCCTCCTCCTTCCTCAAGGAAAAGTGGCGTGAGGTCATCAATGGTGAGGGAAAAGCGAAGGTCCGGCTTGTCCGTGCCGTACTTTTTCAGAGCTTCCTCATACGTCAGGCGCGGGAAAGGAATCTCCAAGGTCACCTCAAGTACCTCGGCAAAGACGTGCTGCATGAGTTCCTCTACAAGCTGCAACACGTCTTCCCGGTCCACAAAGGACATCTCGATGTCCACCTGGGTGAACTCGGGTTGCCGGTCGGCCCGGAGGTCCTCGTCACGGAAACACCGGACAATCTGGAAGTACCGGTCAAAGCCAGCCACCATGAGGAGCTGCTTGAAGAGCTGGGGCGACTGGGGCAGGGCGTAAAAGGTGCCGGGATTCAGGCGACTGGGCACAAGGAAATCCCGGGCACCNTCAGGCGTACTCTTCGTAAGAAAAGGAGTTTCNACCTCGACAAAACCGCGCTCGGNAAGGAACCGGCGGATGCTCTGTGCCGCTTTATGGCGCAGCATGAGGTTTTCCTGCATTCTGGATCGCCGAAGGTCCAGGTATCTGTAGCGGAGGCGGAGGGCTTCGTCAATCTCCTTTCTCCCCTCAATCTCAAAGGGTGGGAGCTCAGAAGGCGAGAGTACCACGAATGTCAGCGCATGGACCTCGATGTCCCCGGTGGCCAGGCGGGGATTGGCCAGACCCTCAGGCCGCTCTCTGACAATACCTCTCACCTGCACAACGTACTCGGGGCGGACGGATGCGGCAACCTCATAGGCCTTTTCGTTCTCCGAACTCACCACGACCTGGGTGATACCGAAGCGATCCCGGAGGTCCAGGAAAATGATACCCCCATGGTCCCGAACCCGGTGCACCCAGCCTGCCAGGGTAACCTCCTTACCCACATCGGTTTTGCGAAGCTCGCCACAGGTATGGGTCCTCAGCATGTCTCCCGCTCCTTTCGCAGTCGCCCGAGAAGTTCTTCCTGAGAAAGGAGTATCTGTTCCCCCGAAACAAGGTCCTTGAGGGAAAAGCCACTGTTTTTCCGTCTCCTCTTCCCCAGCAATGACCACAAAACGCACGCCCATTTTCTGCGCCCGTTTCAAATGGTACCTGAGGTTCTTGCTGGCAAAGTCAAGGGAGAAGGGGATACCCACCTCATGAAGAGCCTGGCTCAGTATAAGGAGGTCCTTCTCNCCCTCTTCATCCAAAGGTGCAAGGTACACCCGAAAGGCGTCCTTCCTGGTAAAGCCACTCCGTTCAAGGAGAAGGACAATGCGTTCCATGCCCGCTGCAAACCCGACCCCCCGGAACCTCAGGACCCCCAAGGGCTCGTGCCAGGCCATCGTACCTTCCGCCGCCACCAATGGCATCCTGGGCTCCTAAGGTGTGAACCTTGACTTCAAATACCGTGCGGGTGTAGTAATCAAGGCCCCGGACCAGACGGGGGTTGACCACAAAGGGGATACCAAGGTGCTGCAAAAGGAGAAAGAGTCGTTCCTCATGCCTGCGGCACTCGGCACAGAGGAAATCCTGAATGTTCGGAAAAGACGCCTCACGGAACACCGCCTGGCACGCCTCTTTCTTGCAATCGAGCACCCGGAGCGGATTCTCCACAAGGCGCCTCTTGCAGTCCTCGCAGAGCAGGTCTTTGTGGTTCTCCAGGTGCTCCCGAAGCCGCCGCACGTAGTGGGGCTTGCAGAGGGGACAGCCGATACTGTTGAGCTCAAGGGAAAGGCCAGAAAGACCAAGTTCCCGGTAAATCGTCCAGGCAAGAAGGACGATTTCGGCATCACAGGCCGGGTCCTGGAACCCTAAAGCCTCAAAACCGAACTGGTGGAACTGGCGCATGCGCCCCGCCTGGGGACGCTCATACCGGAACATAGGACCAAGGTAATACCACCGGACGCGGGGGTTCCGGACGAAGAACCCGTGCTCAAGGTACGCCCGCACTGCGGGAGCCGTTCCTTCCGGCCGAAGGGTGATGCTCCTTCCCCCTTTATCGGTGAAGGTGTACATCTCCTTCTGCACGATGTCGGTTTCCTCTCCCACCCCGCGGGTGAAGAGTTCCGTGTGCTCGAAAACAGGGGTTCGGATTTCTTCATATCCGAAAAGGTGGGCATTCCGGCGCACAACTTCCTCAAGGTGTTGCCAGAGCGCCACCTCTTCGCCGAGGATATCCCGTGTTCCTCGAGGCGCCTTTATCTCCATACACCCATCCCTTCCTCACCGAATCTCAAGGTTTTCCACCACAGAAAGCCCACGCAGAGCCGAGGCAATCTCCACAACATCGGCGCCTCTGGGGGCATGGGTGAAGAGCAGACAGAGCACCCTCCCCTCACGCTCTCTCTGAACCCTGGCGGCGGCGATATTCACCCCGAGTTCACCAAGGATCGTCCCCACCTTTCCCAAGGCTCCAGGTTCGTCACGGAGAATGAGTTCAATAGAGAGACCTCCCTTGGTTTTGAGGAAATGCCCTTCGAAGTACTCAAGAAGCCACAGGACAAGAAGGATGAACCCCACCCCAGCAAACCCTAGGGTGAACATCCCCACTCCCATGGCGATACCCACCCCACAGGTGGCCCAGAGGCTCGCCGCCGTGGTGAGTCCGGTAATAGTCGAACCGTACCGAAAGATGGTGCCTGCTCCCAGAAACCCGATGCCGCTCACAATCTGGGCCGTGATGCGGGCAGGATCAGAACCAATTCTCCCAAAAAAGAAGACAGAAACCAGAGTCATCAGAGCAGAACCAAGGCACACAGGNGGATATGGGTTCTGAGACCCGCAGGTTTCTCTGCCCGTTCCCTCTGCCAGCCGATAACCCCGCCCGCCACAAAGGCCGCGAAAAGGCGCAGGAGAATGGTTACTGTGTCACCCATGGACACCTCAGACACTTAGGAACTCAACCTCTCCCTCACCGTGTTCTTCAAGGAACCGCTCAAGGTCCCGCATGGAGGGCAGAGCACTCTGCGCGCCAACCCTCGTGCAGGCAATGGCTCCGGCGGTGTTGGCAAGCTTCAGGGCACTCACCCAGTCCTTCCTTTGAGCAATACCCACCAAAAGCCCGGCATTGAAGGCATCGCCTGCAGCGGTGGTGTCCTCAACCTGGACTTTCCGGGGAGGGAGGTACACGCATGTCGTATCGTCCACGCTGGCGATGGCCCCCTGGTCCCCCAGGGTGATCACCGTGCGAGCCCGGGTACGCCGGCGAAGAACCCGGAGTGCCCGCACCGCATCCTCGAGGGTCGTGATGGTGACACCGCTTAGAACTTCTGCTTCGTACTTGTTTGGAGTCATTATATCACTGGCCGTCAAGATTTCGATGGGGAATTCCTGAGCCGGGGCGGGGTTCAGGACCACGATCATGCCGAACCGGTGGGCAACCTCAATAGCCCGCCGAACCACCTCGTGAGGGACCTCAAGCTGCAAAAGCAGGAAATCACAGGATTTGAAGAGCTCCAGAGCGTTCTCCACATCCTGCACCGAGAGTTTCATGTTCGCCCCTGGGGCAACGAGAATCCGGTTCTCCCCCCGCTCGTCGATAAAGATAAAGGCCAGCCCCGTGTGGGTGAGCGGTTGCTTGGTCACAAAGGCATAATCCACGTTCTCCTGCTCGAGGTTCAGGAGGAGGCGGGCACCGAAATCATCGTCGCCCACCTTGCCAATCATGCTCACCAGTGCTCCCAGGCGGGCACAGGCAATGGCCTGGTTGTTCCCTTTGCCTCCTGGAAACATGGAGAACTCTCGAACGAAAAGGTTTTCTCCCACCTCTGGCATGCGTTCGATCCTGAGTACCATGTCCATATTGAGGCTGCCAATGACAAGGACTTTCGCTCTCTCCACAGGCCCCACTCCCTCTCCTCCCATTCTACTACAAGGTGCTCTGGTATTGTACCATAGCCATTCTTTTCAACGCTCCTCCTCTCCGGTACAATGGAGAAAAGGACACAGGAGGGTGTTGTTCATGATTCAGGTGACCACAGCGCTTCTCAGTGTTTCCGACAAAGCAGGCCTTGGGGAACTCGCACAGCGCCTCAGTGCCCTGGGGGTGCGCCTTTTCGCCACGGGGGGAACAGCGAGATTCTTGAGAGAACTCCATCTTGAGGTCCTTGAGGTTTCGGAGGTCACGGGCTTTCCGGAGATCCTCGGAGGAAGGGTGAAGACGCTCCACCCCCGGATTGAGGGGGGAAGTTCTTGCACGGCGGGATCTCCCTGAGGACATGGAAGACCTGAAACGCCATGGTATCGACCCCATTGACCTGGTCGTTTGTAACCTCTACCCCTTCGAAAAGAAGGTGAAGGAGGGAGAGCAAAACCTCGATGTTCTTGTCGAGGAAATCGACATCGGCGGGGTGACACTCCTTCGAGCAGCGGCGAAAAACTGGAAGCACGTCGTCTGTGTCTCCTCCCCTTCCCAGTACCCGGAGCTCCTTGAAGAACTCGAAAAGCACAACGGATATTTCCCCGAAGAGAAATCCCTCCAGTGGGCCATTGAGGCTTTTATGCGAACCTCGCAGTACGATAGCACCATCGCCACCTATCTCAGCACAGTGAGCGCCCAAAACGAAGATACCCTTCCTTTGTATCTTGCCATCCACCTCAGGAAGGCCTCACCCCTCCGGTACGGTGAAAACCCTCACCAGAAAGGAGCGCTCTACGAGGATCTCTCTCTTGACCCGGAGGGATTCTGGAGGCACCTTGAGGTTCTTGCCGAAGGGAAAGAGCTCTCGTTCAATAACATCTACGATGTCCAAGCAGCCTACAGCCTCGTCCGGGAATTCCAGGAACCTGCTGTCGTCATTGTGAAGCACAATAATCCCTGCGGCGTTGCCGTGCACGAGGATCTTGCCGAGGCAGCCCGCTTTGCCCTTGAGTCGGACCCCGTCTCGGCCTTTGGCGGGATTGTGGCCATGAACCGGACAGTCACAAGATCAAGTGTTGAGGTCTTTGGCAACCTCTTCCTTGAGGTCTTCATCGCTCCTGCTTATGAGGAGGAAGCCCTGGAACTCTTGCGTCGACGGAAGAACCTCCGTATCCTCGCCGCACCTCTTCTCCCTCCAGCTCTCTGGGACCTCAAGAAAATCGATGGGGGGTTCCTCCTCCAGGAAAACGACGTCGGAACAGTCAGCCGGGAGAACCTCCGGGTGGTCACCGAGGTGAAACCGAAGGAAAACGACCTTGAAGACCTGCTCTTTGCCTTCACCGTGGCCAAATACGTCAAGTCCAACGCCATAGTTCTGGCGAAAGACCGAAAGACCGTAGGGATTGGTGCAGGGCAAATGAGCCGGATCGACGCCCTCCGCATAGCCATTGCCAAAGCCCAGGGGAGAGAGCAGGGGGCTGTCTTGGCTTCCGATGCCTTCTTCCCCTTTTCTGACGTTGTGGAGGAAGCTGGAAAGCACGGTATTCGTGCCATCATCCAGCCCCGGAGGCTCCATCCGGGATGAGGAGTCCATTGCCGCCTGCAATCGCCTGGGCATCCCCATGGTCTTCACTGGAGTGCGGCACTTCCGGCACTGATGGAACATGCGGAGAGAGCAGGATTTCCTGGGGGAAAAGGAAATCCCGGAAGACCGGTACTTTGGGATTCATGCCCTGCGGGCAAGGAGAACTTCCCGCTTTTGCTTCCTGTCGCCCC
>Ga0065718_1005192_pt1 | contig 13362 bp, 15 predicted proteins | sample GBSCel77sediment_2_FD_59105 | JGI IMG/M metagenome (GOLD analysis project Ga0065718, IMG submission 59105) | Hot spring sediment microbial communities from Great Boiling Spring, Nevada - cellulolytic enrichment CS 77C v3 (version 3) | ecosystem: Environmental > Aquatic > Thermal springs > Hot...
GGTCCTTCCTCCCGCCCTATAAGGAGAACCCGCAAAGTACGGTAAAACATCCGGGGAGGAATGCCGCTTGCTTTCTGCGCCCTACGGAGTTCCTCCTGAAGGCGTGTCTCGTCCTCAAAGGTGTCCTCAGGAATCCTGGAAAGTGCCAGAGAAAGCGCGGGAAGGAGGGTTTCGTTTTCTCCTGCCAGGGTCTTCGTCTCCCCAAGGGCAAGGGAAAGAGAGGACACAAGGTCTTTCAGGGTCGAGGATTCCTCCTGAAAAAGCGCAAGGAGTCTGAGGAGGCGTTCCTCTCCAAGGNTTTTCTCCCACACCTCCCACGTTGCCCCTGCAAAGGCCTGTACCCGTTCCCTCAGAACTTCCAGGGGGAGTTCCCGCAGATACANCCGGTTCATCCAGGTAAGCCTTGCGATGTCAAAAACNGCATTGCTTTTGCTTATTCTTTTAAGGTCAAAAAGCGAAACGAGTTCTTCCTGAGGGAGAATCTCTTTACCCCCGGGGAAGGAGTGTCCAAGGGTCAGGAGATAGTTCAGAAGCGCTTCTTTGAGGAAACCCTCTTCCCGGAAAAAGCGAAGGCTNGTATCTCCGTGTCTCTTGCTCAGCTTTGTCCCATTCGGGGAGAGAATGACGGGAACATGNGCGAAAAGGGGAGGNGGAAAGCCCAAAGCCTCGTACAGGAGCACCTGGTAGGGCGTATTGGGAAGGTGCTCTTCCCCCCGAAGAACATGGGTGATACGCATGAGTGCATCGTCCACCACACAGGCGAAGTTGTACGTGGGAAGACCGTCTGATCTCACGAGAACGAAGTCGGTGAGCGTATCGGTGGTGAAGCTGACCTGTCCTCGCACCAGGTCCTCGACGGTGACTGTTCTCCCCGGAGGAACGCGAAAACGCCATGAAGGCTTCCGCCCCTCCTTCTCGAGAACCCTCCGTTCCTCTGGGGTGAGGAAGAGGCAACGGCGGGAATACCGGGGTGGTCGACCTTCCTCAAGGGCCTCTTCTCGTTCCCTCTCCAGTTCTTCAGCGGTGCAGTAACAGGGGTAGACATACCCTTCTCTCTGGAGCCTCCTCAGGAACTCTTCATAAATTGCCCCTCGCTCCGATTGACGGTAAGGTCCAAAGGGCCCTCCCCTGTCGGGACCCTCGTCCCAATCCACCCCAAGCCAGGCCAGATCCCCACATATGGCCTGAACGAATTCTTCCCGCGAGCGAAGGGGGTCAGTGTCCTCAATCCGGAGCACAAACGTTCCCTTCGCTTTCCGGGCAAAGGCCCAGTTGAAGAGCGCTGTGCGTGCTCCCCCAAGGTGTAAAAATCCCGTGGGGCTTGGCGCGAAGCGGGTCCTCACCTTTTCTTCCACCGAATCACCTCGATACGGACATTGTCCACTCCTGTCTCTTCAATCCCCAAGGCTTTTGCCGCAACAAGGGAGAGATCCACCACCCGGTTCTTCCGCCAGGGACCACGATCGTTGACCTTCACTACCACACGCTTCCCGTTTCTGGGATTGGTCACAAGGAGCACACTCCCCAGGGGAAGGGTGCGGTGCGCTGCGGTGAAGGCGTATGAGCTGTAGGTCTCACCTGAGGAGGTCTTTCGCCTATCGAATTTCGAATGATAAAAAGAGGCAAGACCGGTGAACACCTTCTCTACCTCGCACGTTCCCTCGGATACCCCGTAAAAGGCCATCTGGACTTCGTTCAACCACAGGATGGCAAGGTCCAGCAGGTTGGAAGAGTTAGCGCGAGCATCTTCTCGAAAAACAGAAAAGAGCCTTTTCCCACCGCAGAACGCACTGAAAGCCCCGCTTTTCTCCCGCACAATACGAAAAGTGGGAGGACTTTTCCATGAAGCGGCGAACACCTCCTGGAGCCGCTTGAGGATGGCCTTTGCCCGCTCTTCACAGGAAGCATAAGACCCGCGAAAGCGAACACGCAAAAGCACCCGTCCATCAGCGAGGATGACGAAAACGCCCCGTTCCTCCACAAGAGAGAGCTTCGGTTGCGCCTGCACAGTCGGTGCTGCCACAAAAACCCCAAACACCACAAGAAGCAGAATTCCTACGGTTTCCCTTGCACCAGGAGACTGACGGCAAAACAGCACATTCCTTCACCCCTTCCAATGCTCCCGAGGCCCTCGTTGGTCGTGACCTTGAAACCAATCCGCTCTTTAGGCACACCGAGAATCCGGGCAAGGTTTTCCCGGATGCGGGCCACAAAGGGAGCAATTCTGGGTTTTTCGGCAACAAGCATGACATCCACGTTCCCGATGTCCCACCCTTTTTCCCGAACCCGTGCCACCACATCCTCAAGGAGCCTGATGCTCTCCGCGTCACGCCATTTTGGGTCCTGAGGCGGGAAAAACTCCCCTATGTCCCCAAGACCACAGGCCCCAAGGAGACTGTCCATAAGCGCATGACACACCACATCTCCATCGGAATGGCCCAGAAGTCCCCGCTCAAAGGGGATGAGTACACCCCCAAGAACGAGCCTGCGCCCCTCAACCAGAGGATGGATATCGTATCCCAGGCCTACCCGGTATGGGACCATCGCACTCTGAAGCGGAGCATCTCCTCAGCCAGGAGAAAGTCCTGGGGAGTGGTGATTTTCAGGTTCTCCTCCGACCCCAGGACAAGGTATACCGGAACCCCAAGACGTTCCACAAGCGAGGCGTCATCGGTCCCCTGAAAACCCTCTTTCCTGGCCTGCTCAAAGGCCTGAAGGATAAGGCCCACACGAAACGCCTGAGGCGTCTGGGCTCGCCATACAGTCCTGCGGTCCAGGGTTTTCTGTACTGTCTGTCCATCGAGGGAGAGCTTCAGGGTATCCACAGAAGGAATGGCCACGCACACAGCCTCGTGTTTCCTCAACCCCTCCACACACCGCCACAGAACCTCTTCCCCCACCAGCGGCCGTACTCCATCGTGGATGAGGACGAAATCTTCAGGATGGTCCCGGTATACCTTCACTCCCTCGTACACTGAGTCCTGACGTGTGGTACCACCGAACACGTACTGCCTGACCTTGCGAAAATGGTATCTCTCGAGGATCTCCCGCTTAAAGAGTCTCTCATGCAGGGGATGAATGACCACAGTAACCTCGGCAACGGGCTCAAACCGCTCAAAAGCCTCAAGGGTATGTGCCAGAACTGGCTTCCCAAGAAGCGGAAGATACTGCTTGGGCAAAGCAGCGTTCATTCGCTCTCCAACTCCTGCTGCCACTACCACGGCGAAAAATGACGAACCCAGAGGCCTCACCCTTTCGTTTTCAGGCGGGCGAAAATCATCCGTCCCGCAGGAGTCTGCAGGACACTGGTGACAACCGTATCCACGGTGGAATTGATGTACCTTTTCCCCTCCTCCACCACCACCATCGTCCCATCGTCAAGGTAGCCCACACCCTGGTCCGCCTCTTTCCCCTCTCGAATAATCTGGACCCGGAGTTCTTCACCTGGAAGCACATAGGGCTTCAGGGCGTTGGAGAGCTCGTTAATGTTGAGGACTTCCACGCCTTCGAGCTCGGCAATTTTGTTCAGGTTGAAATCGTTGGTGATGACCCGTGCCCCCATGATTTTCGCCAGCTTAATGAGTTTGGCATCCACATCCCGGATATCGGGGAAATCCCGATCGATGATGCGGATGTTGACCTTCTTTTCCTTTCTCATTCTATTCAGGATGTCAAGACCACGCCGGCCACGGTTCCGCTTGAGAGGGTCCTGGGAATCCGCAACCTGCTGGAGTTCCCGGAGCACAAAGCGAGGGATCAGGAGTTCCCCCTCAAGAAAGCCCGTCCTGCAGATATCCGCAATTCGCCCATCCACAATGGCACTGGTGTCCAGGATTTTCCCCGTCGCTCCCTGACCCCGCAGAAACCGCACCCGGGGAAGACCGGTGAGGAGGGACACTATGTCGTCCTTTCGCAAGAGAAAAATCGCAAGACCAAGAGCCCCACAGATAATGGTCACCACAAGCGGCAGTGCCGCATTCTTAAAGGGCAAAAAGGATATCGGATAGGTGAGGAGTACTCCAATAACCAGTCCGACAATGAGCCCTCCAAGACCAACGAGGATGTCGACCGCCGAAGTCCGGGACAGCACCCCTCCCACCACAGCGAAGGCCTTTTCCAGGGGTTTCACAAACCGCATGCTGACCACCATCACCCCTAAAGCAGCAAAAAGAGCAAAGAGCGTATTCCACAGACGAGAAGACCACAGAGCAAGAAAGAAGGAAAGCATAAAGACACATCCTGCCAGCAAGGCACAGAACACCAGGGAAACCGCCTTCCCCATACCCAACACCTCCACCCCGCTTCTTGAAAAACCCACATCCCAGCATCACGAAAACCTCCGAAAAAAGACGCTCCTTCCTCCATTATACCAATTTTCCCCAGGAAGCAAGGGTCTTAAGCACCAGAGAGGGCACAAAGGGGGATACCGATTACAGTCTGAGTCCTTCCTTTTCGAAGAGTTCAAGGATGTGACCACAGAAGGCGCACTCAATACCTGCAAGGCGGGGCGGGACTTTCTGTCCCCGCGCCAGGACAGCCCGGCGTATGCCCACCCGGACGTGCCTCCTGAAGGCGCTGCTCAAGGAGAGGGACTGACCGCACCTCACCGCCAAGGCCAACTTCACCGCAGAACACGGTATCCTTGCGGACCTCTCTCTCCAGGCGGGAGGAAACGAGGCTGACACACAGGGCAAGATCAAGACCCGTTTCGAGAGTGCGGATGCCCCCGGCGATACTCACATAAACGTCGTGTCGGGAAAAGCGTATTCTTGTGTTCTTCTCCACTACCGCAAGGAGGAGGTGCAGCCGGTTGAGGTCAATGCCGAGGCTCACCCGCCGAGGAAAATCAAAAGAGCTCGGGTGGACGAGAGATTGAATCTCCACCACCATGGCCCTCTTCCCCTCTGCAAGAACCGTTCGGGCCACTCCAGGGCAAGACCCCTCACCATCGAGGAGGAAATACAGAGAGGGATCGCTCACCTCCACAAATCCCTCCTCCCCAAGCTCAAGAAGCCCCACTTCCTGGGTAGACCCAAAACGGTTCTTCATTCCCCGGAGCATCCGCAGCGGACGGTTGGGGTCCCCCTCAAGGTACAGCACCACATCCACAAGGTGCTCCAGAGTCTTCGGCCCGGCAACCACACCCTCCTTGGTGACATGGCCTACAAGGATGCAGGCGATGCCACGCTTTTTGGCGATTCCCATGAACTGGGTGCTCAGTTCCCGCAACATCGCCACGCTCCCGGGGAGGAAATCGCTCTCCTTTCGAGAGAGGTTCTGAATAGAATCGACAATCACAAGGTGGGGAGAGAGGGTATCGATGGCGCTGAGGATGTCTTCAAAAACATCAGAGGAGAGGAGGAAAAGGTAGGGTGTTTTAGAGAAACCAAGGCGGTTCACCCTCAGGTAGACCTGGGCAAGGGACTCCTCACTGGAGACATAGAGCACCGTTTTGCCCGCCCGGGCGACGTTTTCGGCGATCTCAAGAAGGAGAGTAGATTTCCCAATACCCGGGTCTCCACTGAGGAGAATGAGTGACCCTTCCACCACTCCCCCTCCAAGGACCCGGTCGACTTCCCCAATACCAGAAGAGAAACGACGGTACTCCCGNNGGTCCGCCTCGTCCACCTCAGAGAGGCGCACAGGGGTGACCCCCGGAGGGGATAGTGATTTTTTGGGTTTTCGCTCCGTTTTCTCCTCAAAAAAAGTATTCCACCCTCCACACTGGGGACAGCGCCCCATCCAGTTGGGGGTGGAATACCCGCATTCACTGCAGAGATACCTCATCGTCAGGCCTGCAGGGACAGCTCAAGGGGTGCGAACTTCGTGAAGGAAATCTTCCCATCCTCAAGCGTCACGACGATGCGGTCGCCTTCCTTAAAGGCCCCGCTCAGAATGAGTTCCGAGAGTGGATCCTCCACAAGTCGCTGAATGGCCCGGCGGAGCGGACGGGCTCCAAAGTTCGGGTCGTACCCTTCCCGCGCAATGAAGGCACGAGCCTCCGGGGTAAGCTCAATGTCCATTCCGTGCTCCTTCAGGCGGTTCCTCGTTTCCTTCATGAGGAGCTCCACAATCTGCTCGATCTCCTTCTGCTTCAGCGGGCGGAAGACGATAATCTCATCAACACGGTTCAGGAATTCCGGAGTAAAGACCCGCTTGACTTCTTCCATAACCCGCTGCCTGATCTCCTGGTACGAGAGCCCCTCTTCTTTCTTATCCCCAAAACCAATGCTTCCCTGGGAGGCAATCATCCGCGCGCCAAGGTTTGAGGTCATGATGATGATGGTGTTCTTGAAATCCACAATCCTCCCCTGGGCATCAGTGAGCCGGCCCTCTTCCATAATCTGGAGGAGAATGTTGAAGATTTCGGGATTCGCCTTTTCAATCTCATCGAAGAGGACAACAGAGTACGGCCGTCTCCGTACCTTCTCGGTGAGCTGTCCACCCTCCTCATACCCCACATACCCCGGGGGTGAGCCGACAAGGCGAGAAACCGTGAATTTCTCCATGTACTCGGACATGTCCAGGGTGATGAGAGCGTCTTCTCTGCCGAAGAGAAACTCCGCAAGCGCCTTGGCAAGCTCTGTCTTGCCAACGCCCGAAGGACCAAGGAAGATGAACGAGCCAATGGGACGGCGCGGGTCCTTCAACCCAGCTCGGGAACGGCGAATGGCCCGGCACACTGCCTTAACTGCCTCTTCCTGACCCACAATGCGCTTGTGGATCTCCTCCTCCATGTGAACGAGCCGCTCCTTTTCCTCCGTGGCAAGACGTGAAACCGGTATCCCGGTCCAGTTCGAGACCACCGTGGCAACATCCTCCTCGGTAACAAGCGGCCTTGTGGCGTCCACTTCTCGCAGCCAGGCCTCTTTACTCTCCCGGTACTTCCGTTTCAGGCGCTCCTCCTCATCCCGGTAACGGGCAGCCTCCTCAAAATCCTGATTCCGAACCGCCCGCTCTTTCTGGCGACGAACCTCTTCAATCCGCGCTTCGAGCTCCTTGAGCTCTGGGGGGAGCACTGTGGCCCGCAATCGCACCCGGCTTGCCGCCTCATCCATGACGTCGATTGCTTTGTCCGGGAGGTACCGGTCCGAAATGTACCGCTGAGAAAGCTTTGCCGCTGCCTCCAGGGCTTCATCGGTGATGCGCACCTTGTGGTGCTCCTCATACCTTTCCCGGATGCCCCGGAGAATCGCAATGGTGACTTCCACCGAGGGTTCATCAACGTACACAGGCTGGAACCGGCGCTCAAGTGCCGAGTCCTTCTCGATGTACTTCCGGTACTCGGTGATGGTTGTTGCTCCGATAGCCTGGAGCTCTCCCCGGGCAAGGGCAGGTTTCAGGATATTGGCTGCGTCAATGGCCCCTTCCGCTGCTCCAGCCCCTACCAGGGTGTGTACCTCATCGATGAAGAGGATGACTTCCTTGGTCTGGACGATTTCCGAGATGATTTTCTTCAGACGCTTCTCAAACTCTCCGCGGTACTTGGTTCCGGCAACCACCGCGGCAAGGTCAAGGCTCACCACCCGTTTCCCTTTGAGGATTTCGGGAACCTCACCCCTGACAATCTTCTGCGCCACGCCCTTCCACAATGGCGGTCTTCCCTACTCCGGGTTCTCCAATGAGCACAGGGTTGTTCTTCGTCCTCCGGCTCAGAATCTGGATAACCCGCTCGATCTCCTTTTCCCGTCCGATGACCGGATCGAGCTTCTTCTCCAAAGCCAGCTGGGTCAGGTCCCGGCTGAATTCATCAAGAACAGGGGTTCGACTCTCCCGATGCGATGGGGGTGAGTCGGGAAAGTTCTCCTGAGAGGAGGAGCTTTCGTTGAGGAACTCGTAGAGTCTGTTCCGTACCATTTCAAGGTCAAGACCAAGACGGCGGAGAATCTGGGCCCCAACACCCTCCCCTTCCCGGAGAATCCCAAGGAGGATGTGCTCCGTGCCCACGTAGTTGTGCCCCATACGCCGCGTCTCATCAAGGGCAAGCTCGAGAACCCGCTTTGCCCGAGGAGTGAAGGCAACTTCTCTTGAGCCCTGGTACTCCGTTCGATCCACCATGTGCTCAAGCTCACTCCGAACGAGTTCCAGAGTGATATCGAAACTGTCGAGGATTTTCGCTGCCAGGCCTTCCCGCTCTCGCAAAAGACCGAGGAGGAGGTGTTCTGTGCCGATGTGATTGTGCTTCAGGCGAACTGCCTCATCCTGGGCCAGAATGATAACCTTCCGCGCCCTCTCGGTATACCGTTCAAACATCGTCTCGTATCCTCCCCAAAGATACCCCTAGAAATTCCAGTATATCCCCACACACCCCTCGCAGAGGAATGGTTTTCAGCCGCTCTTCCACCCATGTCCCGACGCTCATTCCATTACAACCCCGCCTCCGGGCAAATATTCCCTCCTCCTGCCCGAAACAAAGCAACGACAGGAAGTCCAGTATCTTCTTCCCCTTTGTATCGTCCTCCCGAGCGAGGTCTTTACCCGCTTCCTGCACCTTTTCAAGCAGAGTCCTACGGTGAAGGTCAGAATTCCGGAGGATTTCCCGGATGCTCCGTTCCCACTGAATCACCTTTCGCTCAATCCAGGACATTCCCCGGAAGATTTCCTCTTCCGTCACCCCCAGAGTGTAGCGGTTCGTGATTTCGAAAACGTGTGCCACAGGTTCTCTCGTTCCGCCATACCCTGAGACAATAAATTCCTGGCGCTCCCGGAACCACTGAAGGACCTGGTCCTCACCGTACACCAGGGAAAGGGCAGGGAGGTGGAGCCACACGAAAATTTTGAGGCCCGTTCCCATCCACTGGGGAGAGGCTGTGAGACTACCCCCACTGAGGGTCAAAGGCGTAATCGAGGAAACGCTCAAGCCACCGGTCAAACCGCCGCACCACCTCGAAATCGGCACGCCGCAGAGGGGCCATCCTTTCTGAAAAGATTCGCAGGTGATCGCCGCTACCGAGCACCACCCCAAACTTCTGGCCCTTTCGCTCCCGAATGAAGGAAACCGTTCCCTCCTCATCCTGTCTGCGGAGAAACCCGAACCCCCGACCTTCTCCGCAGATGACCCCTGCAACCCTTCGTTCAACCTCCTCAGAGAAAAGGGGGCGGAAAAAGCGCGACGATGGGAAGGGAAGGCCCTCGAGATTCCGGGCAAGGACAATCTGTGTCTTTTCCCGTACCACCCCGAGAGAAGGAAGGGTTTTCTTCCAGGGAAGACAAATGCACGTCCTCATAGGAGCGACCGCAACCTCTCAATGAGCTTCTTCAAACGCTCGGCCTGCTCATACCGCTCTTCAGCCACACACCGCTCAAAATCTCGCAGTGCCTGGGAGAGGCTCTCCTGAATCTTCTTCTTCCGGACAAAGCGCCAGGGCATACTGCCCCGGTGGTGATTCCCTGCCTGCTCTTCCCGTGCCCACCGTTCTATTTCCCGGGAAAAGGCATTGTAGCAGTAGGGACACCCCACAAACCCGCGCTCAAGGACCACCCGCAAAGGCAAAAGGCAAAAAGGACAGCGCTTTCTCTGACGACCCAGGGTTCTTTCTTTCTGGATTCGACCGCTCCGGAGTCCCATTTCAAGAAGGTGAGCAACGGACACACGCATGGCACACTTCCGACACAAAAAGAGCTTATCTCCTGATCCTGCTCGTTCCTGGGCAAGGTACACCACAACCGCTGCCTCACGATGTCCGCAAAAGTCGCACCTCATCTACTTCCCCCAGCTCAGAATCTGCAGGAGCATTTCTTTCAATATCCTTGAGCGAAGCTGGTTCCGCTCCGCCCCAGGAGGAATACCAAGGTCGTCGACTTTCTCCAAAGCCTTAATCATTGCCGCCTTCATGAGCTGACCTTCACGATGCGTGATGAAATTCTCCCGCTCCAGCCAGCTCAGGAGGTCCTCAACGTCGCTCTCTTTGAGCTGCCGCTCGTACTCTTCAAGATAGGCCACAATTGGCTCAATCCGGTCAATAGGAATTTTCCTGATCCGGACGTAGCCACTACCCCCTCGCCGGCTCTCCACAATAAAGCCCCGAAAAACGCTGAAACGGGTGGCAAGAACGTAGTTGATCTGGGACGGAGCACAATCGAACTCACTGGCCAGCTTCCCCCGCTGGATGGTAACCACCTGGTCGGGAGAGCTTTCAATCAGGCGCATGATGTATCGCTCTATAGTGTCACAGAGGGAATACATGGCTCTCCCTCCTCTTGCCCCTTTTGACCATAACTGACATTTTTTCATTATACCTGCCTCAAGGACTTTGTCAATCTCCGGCAGGGCGAAGGAGGGGAAAGAGAATAACCTCTCGAATGGAAGGAGCATCGGTGAGGAGCATAACCAGCCGGTCAATCCCAATACCCAGTCCCCCTGTGGGAGGCATCCCGTACTCCAGTGCCTCAAGGTAGTCCTCATCAATAGAATGCGCTTCGAGATCGCCTCTCTGGCGCTTTCGAGCCTGTTCTTCGAAACGCTTCCTCTGCTCGAAGGGGTCATTGAGCTCACTGTAAGCATTCCCGATTTCTTCTCGCCCGATGAAGAGCTCGAAACGCTCAGCCAGGCGAGGATCATCCTTTTTAGCCTTGGCCAGAGGTGAAATCTCTACCGGGTAGTCGAGTACGAAGGTCGGATGGACGAGCTCGGGTTGCACAAAACGCTCAAGAAGCTCGTTCACGAACTTTCCCCGATCCCAGCTCGCTTCCCAGGGCATCCCCAGCGCGTCTGCCTTCTTCTGCATGATTTCAAGAGAATCCCCGAGGATGTCAACCCCGGTTTTCTCCCGAATAGCTTCGGGCAAGAATAAACGCCTCCAGGGTGGAGTGAAATCAATGGTCATCGACTGATAGGTGATGGTGTACGTTCCAAGGACCCTCAAAACTACAGAAGAGAGGAGTTCCTCACAGAGGCGCATCATGGTCTCGTAGTTCCCGTAGGCCTCGTAGAGCTCGAGCATCGTGAATTCCGGATTGTGACGGACCGAAATCCCCTCGTTCCTGAAATTCCGGTTGATTTCGTAGACCTTCTCGAATCCCCCCACCACGAGCCGCTTCAGGAAAAGTTCCGGAGCAATGCGGAGGTAGAGCTCCATCCCCAGAGCGTTGTGGAACGTCTTGAAGGGACGGGCCAGAGCACCTCCAGGAATGACCTGCATCATGGGAGTCTCAACCTCTATGAAGCCTCGCTCATCAAGAAAGGCCCGGATTTCCCGGATGAGGCGGGAACGAAGGAGGAAGACGCTCCGGACCTCGGGGTTCATGATGAGGTCAAGGTACCGCTTCCGGTATCGAACCTCCACATCCCTGAGTCCATGCCACTTCTCCGGAAGAGGACGGAGACATTTCCCGAAGAAAAACAAAATCTTCAACGAGGATGGTGAGCTCCCCAGCATGGGTTCGAAAGACTTTCCCCTCCACTCCCAAAAGGTCTCCAACATCAATCACCCGGAAAACCCGGAAGCGGTCATCGCCAAGAACATCCCGCTTGACGTATATCTGAATTCTCCCCGTATAGTCCTGAAGGTCAGCAAAGAGGGCCTTCCCATGCCGCCGAATGGCCATGAGCCTTCCGGCAGTCCGAACCCTGGTCTCACTTTGGATGAGCNCTGCTTCGTGGTTACGGATTTCAAGGACTGTATGGGTCTTTCCAAAATGCCCGTTGTAGGGGCTCTATGCCGAGATTCCTGAGTTCCTGAAGCTTTTCGAGTTTCTCGCCTGTTTCGACCTCCACGGGATTACCCTCCATAAGCCTCAGTCCCCTTGTTTTTCACCNTACGGAAAGCGTGCAAAAAACTCCCCACCTTCCGACACGTCACCTTCAAGCAAACGCCACCCCTACTCTTCCTTCCTGCGAATGTCCACTATGCGATACCGCACGACCCCTGCCGGAACCTTGATCTCCACGACTTCACCCCGGGCGTGGCCAATGAGTGCCTGGGCAAGAGGAGATTCAAAGGAAATCTTCTGCGCCGAAGGATCCGCTTCCACCGAGTCCACGATGGAGTACTCCACAACCTTCCCTTTGTCAAGGTTCTCAAGGACAACCCGTACACCCAGTCGGACACGGTCGAGGTCCTCTTGAGCATACTCTTCTTCGTCCACGATTTCTGCCCGGCGGAGCTTCTCCTCAAGCACCAGAATCCGTCCTTCGATGAACGCCTGCTCGTTCTTCGCCGCTTCGTACTCTGCATTCTCGCTGAGATCTCCAAAGGAGAGAGCGTGGCTGATTTTATCGGCGATTTCTTTCCGCTTCACTGTTTTGAGGTACCGGAGTTCTTCCTCAAGCTTCTGATACCCTTCTCGAGTCAATCGAATCTTTCCGTCTTCTTTTTTCTTTTCCATACGTTGCTCCCCCACATCTGAAAGGCCGTTACTTTCCCAATAAGGATATAGAAAGGCCTCCAGGCTGTCAAGTTTTTCAGCGCCGCGCAAGGCCGTCAATCCCCAAACCTTCCCGGGGAGATATCGGTCCACTCCCTGTTTTCCTCCGCAGGGCTTCACTCCTCACAAGCAACGTCCCCAGATACCCCACCCCAAAACCTGCAGGCACCGCCCAGAAAAGCAATACGGGGAGATAGAAAAGTAGAGCTCTACTTTGAACGTAGAGGGAAGCCACAACCCACTGCCCCAGGTTGTGAAACACCGCGCCAAGGAGACTTGTCCAGAGCAGGGAGGCGTTTCTCCTGCGAAGGACACTCATAATGCCGAGGCTGGTGAGGCCCCCCACCAAGGCTGAGGAAGAAAGCAATGCCAAGGAGCGTTCCAGAAAATAGATTCCCCAGGACAATGCGAACGAGCACCACGTAAAGGACTTCCCGTCCACCAAAGAGGAAAAGTGCCACCAGGGTGACCACATTGGCCAGTCCCACCTTGATGCCGGGAAGGGGAACAGGGGGAGGGAGACACCCCTCAATCACGTGGAGAACGACTCCAAGCCCAGCCAGGAAACCAACAGTCCCGAGTGATACTGTCCTGCGAATGTCCAAAGACCTCCTGTCTCTCAGGGTACCACACGAGGAACGCTTTCGCAAGGGAAAACTCCCTACAGAGAGAAACGAGGAAAGACCCGAGGGTTCTCCAAAAGCAAATGGTGGAGATGACGGGACTTGAACCCGTGACCTCCTCGTTGCGAACGAGGCGCTCTCCCGGCTGAGCTACATCCCCATGTTGGAAAAAACACATGGTGGGCCTATCTGGATTTGAACCAGAGACCTCACGCTTATCAGGCGTGCGCTCTCACCAACTGAGCTATAGGCCCACATCCTGCACCTTGAGAAGAAAATATTCCGCCTACTTCCCTCTTGGCTCCTTAGAAAGGAGGTGATCCAGCCGCAGGTTCCCCTACGGCTACCTTGTTACGACTTCACCCCAATCATC
>Ga0065718_1005186_pt1 | contig 13305 bp, 15 predicted proteins | sample GBSCel77sediment_2_FD_59105 | JGI IMG/M metagenome (GOLD analysis project Ga0065718, IMG submission 59105) | Hot spring sediment microbial communities from Great Boiling Spring, Nevada - cellulolytic enrichment CS 77C v3 (version 3) | ecosystem: Environmental > Aquatic > Thermal springs > Hot...
TAGCACTGAAAATTATTAAAAATTAAGAAAAAATTAAAGCTATATTTAACTTCTTAAATTATGTTTAAAATATAGACATATGCCGTCTATTAACATATCAAACTAAATAAATTAATAAATTAATTTATAATTTAAATAAATGAAAGTATATTCAATTGGAACAGCGACTTTAGATATATTTTTTATATTTGATGATCTAAATTTTTTAAAGAATCCAACTTTATTAAAAGAAAAAAATGAAGCAAAAAAGATTTTTATAGACATAGGTGGAGGAGGCTTAAATTTTTCCTACAATTTCAAAAATTTAGGTTTAAACTCAATTGCAATTATAAAATTAGGTAATGACTTTATTGGAAGAATAATTAAAAAAAGAATAGAAGAAAAAAATCTAAATTGTTTAATAAGGTATACAAAAGGAAACTCTGCGCTTTCTTTTATATTTCTTTCTAACAAAGGAGAAAAATACATATTTACTTATAGAGGAGCTGAAATTTTTAACAAAAAGGATATTATCTATGATAAAAATTCAGCTTATTTGATCTCTACTGGCAATACTTCCTTAAAGACGTGGTTATATATTATTAATAAGCTTAAGAGAAACGACAATATATTAGGGCTTGCCCCATCTAAATATTTCGTTTCTAAAAAAGAAGCCATAGATATTTTAAGAAAAGTTAATTTTTTTACTTTGAATTTGGAGGAAGCTAAAATTTTGTTAAAAACAAAAGAAAATAATGGTATAAATATAGCCCAAGAACTAAAAAATAAATTCAACCAAAATGATGTGATTTTATTAACATTAGGAGAGAAAGGAAGCATGTTAATTACAAAGGATAATATTTATTTCTGTGAAGCTTTTAAAAAATTTAAAGCAATAGATACAACAGGAGCTGGTGATAGTTATGCTAGTACATTTTTTGCCATTTTATTAAAAAATAATTGGAAATTAGAAGAAAATGTATTATTTTTAGCACTCAAACTTTCTAGCGTAAATGTAGCTTATAATTTAAAAGAGATAGGTGCCCAAACAGGTTTATTAAAAGAAAAAGATCTGATTAAATTTAAAAATATTAAGTTAAATATTAGAAATATTTTGTAGTAAAATTAAATAAAATGATAGAAGTAAAGCTTAGAGATCCCCTTAAGAAGGCAGAATTTTATAGAAAACAAGGATATATTCCAGGAGTTATTTATGGTCCAGAAATCGAAAGCCAAGCTGTTATTATTGATAAAAAAACTTTTGAAAAAAATTTAAAACAGATTCATCAAAGATTTATATTTATATTGAATAATAAAAAATTAATGGGAATTCTACAAGAAATTCAAAAACACCCTATTACATTGGAAGCTATCCATTTCGATATATATGTGCCATCATTATTGCAAGAAATAACTACTACTATTCCTATTATTTTTAAAGGAGAAGAAGTTATAACAAAGGAAGGTTATATATTAAATAAATCATTAACAGAATTGGAAGTTGAAGGAAAAATAACAGATCTCCCAGAATTCATAGAAATTGATGTTTCTAATTTAAAACCAGGTGAGTCTATTTACATAAAAGATTTAAAATTACCAGAATCGATAAAGATTTTAGTAAACCCTGAAACTCCGATAGCCACAGTAATACTCCAAGAAGAATCTCAAGAAGAGACTGAATAATAAATTATGACTAAAATAATTAAAGATATAAAAAAATATACTTATAGAGATTTAACGCCATCAAATAGAAGAAAATTTTCAATTTTATTTGGTTATAAATCTATTATCTTGTTCTTTTTTATGCTCTTTCTTTTTATCTCCCATTTGAATGCAGGTGCTCCCATATCTAATGTGATAAATGTAAAAATTAACAGCAATTTATTAGCTCAAAATACCCAAAATATTAAAGAGTTAAAAGAAAGCTTAGAGGGTGAATTAAAACAAATTCTTAAAGAAATTGAAGTTTATAGAGCAGAAATAGATCGTTTATCCAAACAGAAAAGAAGCTTGGAACAAGAAATAAGATATTTGAACGCACAAATTAGAAAAACTGAATTAGAAATTCAGGCAATTAAATATGAGATAAATATTTTGAATAAAAGAATAAATGATACTAAAAAAGCTATCGAAGAAGCAGAAAAAAAGATATCTTCTTCAAGACTAAATTTGACAAGAACTTTAAGAACCTATTATCAACTTTCTCAAAAATCTTTTATTGAAGTAGTATTAGCAGAACAAAGCTTGTCCGATTATTTTTCTAATATTGTTTATTTAAATAAACTTCAAAATTCGATTAATGAGCAAATTAATGAGCTTAAAAAATTGAAGCAAAATTTAGATTACCAAAAACAAAAACTTGAAGATGCTATAGAAGAGCAAGAAAACTTATTAAAAATTGCAGATATGAAAAGAAATGAATTGACGAACTTACAACAGGAAAAAGATAAACTTTTAAGTATTACTAAAGGGCAAGAAAGAAAATATCAACAAATCCTTACAGAAAAAGAAAAAAGAGCTGCAGAAATAAGAGCGCAACTATTTAGATTAGCTGGTGGAGTTTCACCTATTAATTTTGGAGAAGCCTTAAAATATGCCGAGCTTGTAAGCAAATTAACTGGTGTCAGACCAGCCTTTTTATTGGCAGTTTTAAAACAAGAATCAGATCTTGGAAGAAATGTTGGGCAATGTTACTTAACTGATCCTCAAACAGGATCAGGTATAAATGCAAAGACAGGAAATAGAGTGGAAAGAGTAATGCATCCTACAAGAGATGTTCCTGTGTTTTTAGAGTTAACTAAAAAATTAGGATTAGATCCTTATAATACTCCAGTTTCTTGTCCTATGAGCTTTGGATGGGGTGGTGCAATGGGGCCTGCGCAATTTATCCCCTCTACATGGAAAGCTTATGAAGATAAAATATCAAAATTAATTGGAGGAACTCCTAATCCTTGGAATATTTACCACGCTTTTGTAGCAGCTGGTGTTAAACTTGCAGAAGCAGGAGCTAACCTTCGTACTTATAACGCAGAATGGAAAGCAGCAATGATTTATTTTTGTCAGGATCTAATTGGTCTAATCCAGCATANAGATTTTATGGAGATTCAGTGATGTCAATTGCTGAAAGATTTGAAGAAGATATTAAAATCATAAAAGAATCTGGAGGATAAAGACTTGAATTATAATTTCATTTATGCTATAATTTTAATAAGGTCCTAAAATGGACTATTTTAAATTGTTTAAGGTCGTAATTAAGTTATTAAATAAAAAATGGCAAGGGAAGAGATTTTATTTGTAGATGGCGAAGAAGAGCAAAAACAAACAGAAGAANCAAACGTTACCACAGAAGATAGCAAGGGAGGAGATAATGAAGAAGAAAGCTCTTCTTCGTCGCGTATTTAAATAGCCCAGGGCGAGTTAATTGTTGTGTATAAAAAGCTCTGGGCTATTTGATTTTGCTTTTAAAATTTGCTTTGCAAACTATAATATGTTAAAAATTAATTTTTCTCTTAGAAATTTAGAGAAATGGTCGCAATTTAAAGTAGCTCTAAAATGAGCGAAAAATTAGAAGAAATCAAAAGTCGATTGAGAAAACTTTTTTCTTTATGGGTCGATGAAAGTAAGGTTAATCAACTTCAAATTGATGCAAAAATTGATGAAAGAGGCGTTTTGGTCGAAATAAATGGACCTAAAGAAGTATTAGCATTAATAATAGGTAAAAAAGGTCAGACAGTTAATGCAGTAAGACAAATTTTAAAAAGCATAGGTGGTGCTATAGGAGCTGCTATATCGTTAAAAGTTCAAACAAAAACATTGAAATAAATTTAAATTAACTTTTTAAGTTCTTTTATTGAATTAATATATTTATTTGGAGAAAGATAAATTTTCCAATTATTTTTGTATTTCTCAATCAAAAGTATTATTATTTTAGAATTCTTGAAGGGCTCTACATTTTTCCAATAATTTTGAAAGAATTTTTTGGGAATTTTACCTCCTTTTATTTGCCAAAAAATAAATTTTCTCTTTTTTCTAATAAACGTTAGGCCATCAAATAAACCCCAGAAATCTTTTTTTATATTAATCACCCTTGGCTTTATTTCTGTCTCTGCTGAAGAAAAAAGTTTTTTCAGTTCCTGGGCGAAATATTTTTCCAACCTTTTACCTTTCAAACTTCTATTTCTTGCCTTTCGCATTTTTAATTAAATTATATTAAAATTAATAAGAAATGTTAGAATTTTTAATGTTATTAGAATTTTTAAAAAGTATACTAAATCAACCAGCGAATATCTTAAATAATAATTTAAATTCTATAACCAAAGAAAATGCTCTATACACCGCAGAGTCTTTTGTAGAAGTTAAAAATTTCAAAATAGATCCTCAACAGATTAGTGCTCAAAACATTTTAATAAAAGAATTAGAAGGCCCTGTTCTTTATAAAAAGAATTCAGAAGAACAAAAATCTATTGCTTCTTTAACTAAGTTAATGACTGCTTTAATTGCTTTAAATATATATTCACAAAATGAGCAATTTGAAGTTAAAACAAATTATTCTGAAAATCAAACAAAATTTAAAAAAGGAGAGATATTTTATCTTAAAGATTTATTGAAAACTTTATTAATTTCTTCATCAAATTCAGCAGCAGAAATTATTCAAAGCAAGATAGGGAAAGCAGAATTTGTTAAATATATGAATAAATTTGCGGAATTATTAAATTTAAATCAAACAACTTTTGAAGATGCTACAGGTGTATCTCCCGATAATAAATCTTCTTTAAAAGATTTATACAATCTATCTAAATTCATTCTCAAAAATAAACCAGAAATTTTTGAATATTCTCGTGAGGCAAGTTTTGTATTAAAAGGTAAAACTATAAGACACCTATATAATACAAATAAACTTACAGAAAAATATCCAACGATTATATTCGGAAGTAAAACAGGATTTACTGAAGATGCTGGTCAGTGTCTGATAATGATTCTAAAATTTGAAAAAAGCCCTCTTGTATTTGTTGGTTTATTAAATTCTAAAAATAGAGAAGCCGATGGAGAATATATAATAAAAGCATTAAGAGAGTATTATAAATAAATGGATACATTTTTATTATTAAAAATTTTAACCTTAGGTATTTTAAGTATTTTTATTTCTTTATTAATCTTCCCTTTAGTGATTTTATTTTTAAACAAAATAAAAGCAAAAAAAGAAATATTTAAAGAAAATGCTCCCATATTTCAATCACTGCATGCTAAAAAATCTGGCACTCCCACAATGGGTGGTTTAATATTTTGGATATCACCCCTTGTTCTCCTTTTATTTATTTTAGTTCTCTCTTTCTTTAATTCAGAATTCGGTAGATGGATAAATTTTCTAAATAGAAGAGAGACTTATTTACCCTTAGGATTTTTAGTTTTAGGTGGTATTATAGGAGCAATTGATGATTTATTGGGGATTTTTGCCTTTAAAAATAGAAGGGGATTACAGATAAAGGAAAAATTGTTAATCTATCTTGCTTTTTCTTTAATAGTCGTTTGGTGGTTCATTACTAAATTAGGAATAAAGTATATTTATGTACCATTTTTAGGAAGATATTATTTAAGTTTTTTTTGGTTTGCTTTGTTTATGATAATTTACATTATAGGAGTGAGTTTTTCAGCTAATGAGACCGATGGTTTAGATGGTCTATTAGGAGGAGTTGCGCTTTCAATTTTAGGTGTTTTAGCAATCATCTCCTTTATAAATGGTAATTATAATTTAGCTAGTTTGACAGTAATATTAATGGCTTCTATTTTATGTTTTTTATGGTATAACATTTACCCAGCTAAAATTTTTATGGGCGATACAGGATCAATGGCAATAGGAAGTTATATTGCAGTGGTCTCTTTATTAGAGGGAGTCTATTTTTTAATCCCTATAATTGCTCCTATTTTTGTAATTGAATCAGGTTCAGTTATCTTTCAAACTTTGTCTAAAAAAATTTTTAAAAAGAAAATTTTTCTATCAACACCCATTCATCATCATTTTGAAGCTAAGGGCTTGCATGAAGCAAACATAGTTTTTAAATTTTGGGTTATAAATGCAATAGGGGCAGGTATAGGGTTTATTATATTTTTATTAGATAAATTAATATGAGTTATTTAATTATAAAAGGAGGAAAAAAATTAAGAGGAGAGGTACAAATATCTGGATCAAAAAATACTTCTCTAAAAATCATTGCAGCTACATTATTAAATAGGGGGATAAATATTTTAATAAATGTTCCACGCATTTCTGACGTTTTTGTTATGTTAGAAATTTTAAAATATCTTGGATGCAAAATAACTTGGGAAGATAACAAATTAATTATTGATAGTAGGAGTGTAAAAAACAAATCTTTAATTATAGATGAAGTAAAAAAATTAAGAGCATCAGTAATTTTATTAGGTCCGATGCTTTCTTTGTTTAAAGAAGTAGAAATAGCAAGACCAGGAGGAGATATTATCGGAGCACGTTCTATTGCAGTCCATCTAAACGCCTTAAGAGATTTAGGCTGCGATATAAAAGAGAATGAAAATGTTTTTGCTAAATTTAATAGGATTTTAACAAATGTAGTTATATTAAAAGAAATGAGCGTAACAGCTACAGAAAATTTACTTCTATTTCTCTCTTTAATTCCTCAAAAAGTAAAAATAAGATTAGCTGCTACAGAGCCTAGTGTTTCCTATTTGTGTAAATTTTTAAAAAAATTAGGAGTAAAAATTCAAGGAGTAGGAACTCCATTTTTAGAAATTGAAGGAAGAAAAACTTTAAAGAAAAAAATTATTTTTAAAATACCTCCTGATAATATAGAAACAGGAACTTTTATAGCTTTAGCTGGAGCTACTAAAAGCCATTTAATAATAAAAAATACTCTGCCTGAAGAACTAGATGCAGTTTTTATGACTATGAAAGAGATGGGTTTTAAATATAAATTAAGAGATAAAAATATAGAAATTTTTCCATCAGAATTAAAGGGCACAAAAATACAAGTAGGGTTATATCCCAAATTTCCTTCAGATTTACAACCTTTATTTGGTGCTTTAGCTACACAAGCAAAAGGAGTAACATTAATTCATGATTGGATGTATGAAAATAGGTTCTCTTATATTAATGAATTAATTTATATGGGTGCAAATGCAGAAATTTTAGATCCACATCGGGCTATTATTATAGGACCTACACTACTAAAAGGAAAAGAAGTGAGATCTTTAGATATTAGAGCAGGAGCAGCTTTAATTATAGCTGCATTAGCAGCTCATGGAGAGAGTATTTTGTATGAAGCAGAAAAAATCGAAAGAGGTTATGAAAATATTGTAAATAAATTACAAAAAATAGGAGCAAATATTAAAAAAGTAGAAGAATAGCGCCCTTGAATTTATGGCGCTAATCTGGTATAATTTTTATTAGAAAGAATAAGGTCGAATTAAGTTACCATAAATTAGCATGGCTATTATTAGATGGGACCCATTTAAAGAAATTGAAAGAATATTTTCTGAAGAATTTTTTCCTGCATTAGTTCCTACCTTTACTGTTTCTTCTGTCCCGGTCGATATTTATGAAACTGACAAAGAATTAGTTGTAGAAGTAGGATTACCAGGTTTAAAGCCTGAAGATATAAGAGTTGTAGTAGAAGATGATAAACTGATAATTGAAGGTAAAAAAGAAGAAAAAAAGGAGGTTAAGGAAGAAAATTATTATCGAAAAGAAATTAAAAAGGGAGCTTTTAAGAAAATTATTTATTTGCCATATGTTGTAGATGAAAATAAGACGAGAGCAAAGATGGAAGATGGAATATTAAAAATAGTTTTCCCCAAAGAAGAGAAGGAAACAAAGGGTAGGGAAATTAAAATTGAGTAAAATTTAATGACTAATCAAAACCTTAAAAATTTAATATTTAATAAATTGATAAATTTATATATTAAAAAAGCAAGCCCTATAGGTTCGAGAATATTGAAAAGAAAATATTTTAATAATTTAGCAGAATCTACTGTCAGGTTATATTTAAATAAATTAGTGGAGGAAAAATATTTAATTACTATTCAAAAAAGCGTTGGAAGAATTCCTACTGATAAAGGATGGAAATACTATTTAGAAATCAATAAAGAGAGCATTAAATTAGAAAAATTGTACGAAAATATAGATAAACATAACCGTTATGATTTGATTGATTATATCGCTAATAAATTTAATTTGTATTACATATTAAAAAGTAACGATAAATTAACCGAAGGAGGTTTAGAATATGTATTAAAAAATGCAGAATTCGAGAATAAAGAAATCCTTTTAGAGTTTGCTCAGTTTTTAAGAACAATTAAAGAAAGATTTTTAGATAGATTACAATTAAAAGATGAAGAAATTAAAATATTAATAGGTCGAGATATTAGCTTGGAAAATTCTGAAAAATTTTCTCTTATTGCTACGAGAAAAGGCAAAAATACTCTACTTTACTTAAATGTGAAAAGAATGGATTATCCTCTTATTTATAAAATCTTTAGTAAAATAATTATGAAAAGATTATAAGTAAAATAGAGAAATAAAAATGGCAGAGGAAAATCAAATTGAAGAAAAATTACCATCTGAGCCAGAAACAATTAAAGAATTTCAAGAGATTATTAAGAAATTAGAGAAGGAAAAGGAAGAATATTTAGAAGGCTGGAAAAGAGCTAAAGCTGACTTGTTGAATTATCAAAAAGAAATGGAAAATAAAATGAAGGAAATTGTAGCTTATGCTAATGAAAATTTAATTCTCGACCTATTGCCAGTTTTAGATAGCCTAGATTTAGCCCTTAATTCTTTATCAGAAGCAGATAAAAATACATCTTTAGGTAAAGGATATTACTTAATTCAAGCTCAGCTTTTTGAAATTTTATCTAAACATGGGCTTGAAGTTATTTCTTCAGAAAACAAAAAATTTGATCCTTTATTCCATGAAGCTGTTGCTACAGAAAAATGCTCAAAAGAAAATTGCGATAGAAGTGATGATAATTTAATAGTAGAAGTTTTAGCCAAAGGATATATATTAAATGGTAAGCTAATAAGACCCGCAAAAGTAAAAGTTTTAGTTCATTAATCATGCCCAAAATAATAGGGATAGATTTAGGAACAACTAATTCAGTATCAGCAATTGTTGAGGCTGGAGTACCGAGGGTGATAGAAAATAGAGAAGGGAGTAGAATTACCCCTTCTGTTGTTGCTATTTCTAAAAATGGCGAAAGATTAGTCGGGATTTTAGCTAAAAGGCAAGCTATTACAAACCCTCAAAACACTATTTTTTCAATAAAAAGATTAATAGGACGAAGATATTCTGATCCAGAAGTTCAAAAAGCAAAACAAAAATTACCTTACGAAATAAGAGAATCAGAAAATGGTGGTGTTGAAGTTAAAATGGGTGATAAATGGTATCGACCAGAAGAAATTTCTGCAATGATTTTACAAAAAATCAAGATGGATGTTGAAGAAAAATTAGGAGAAAAAATAACCGATGCTGTTATTACTGTACCAGCTTATTTTGATGATTCCCAAAGATCAGCTACAAAAGCCGCAGGAGAAATTGCTGGTTTTAATGTAAGAAGAATATTACCAGAACCCACAGCAGCTGCATTAGCTTACGGATTAGATAAGAATATAAATCAAAAAATATTGGTTTATGACTTTGGAGGGGGTACATTTGATGTTTCCATATTAGAGATAGGCGATAATGTAATAGAAACCAAAGCTATAGGAGGTGACTCTTATCTTGGTGGAGATGATTTTGATCAAAGAATAATAGATTATTTAATAGAAGAGTATAAAAAACAAGAGGGTGTAGATTTAAGCAAAGATCCACTAGCGTTGCAAAGATTAAAAGAAGCAGCTGAGAAGGCTAAACAGGAATTATCATCTCTTTATGAAACAGAAATTAATTTACCATTTATAACTTCAGTAGGTGGAGAAGCAAAACATCTTTACTTTAAAATTACAAGATCTAAACTTGAAGAACTAACAAGAGATTTAGTTGAAAGATCCATAGAAATTGTTGATAAAACCTTAAAAGAAGCTAATTTAACTCCTAAAGATATTGATGAAATCATTTTAGTAGGAGGGCAAACAAGAATGCCTTTAATCCAACAAAGGGTTAGAGAATATTTTGGTAAAGAACCAAGAAAAGATATTAATCCTGATGAAGTTGTTGCAATTGGAGCTGCTATTCAAGCGGGTATTTTGCAGGGAGATATAAGAGAAATATTGCTTTTAGATGTTACTCCTTTAACCTTAGCAATTGAAACTTTAGGAGGTATTGCTCACCCAATGATTCCTAAAAATACACCTATTCCTTATTCTAAAACAGAAATTTTTACTACTGCAGAAGATAATCAAACAGCGGTTGAAATCCATGTAGTTCAAGGCGAAAGACCAATGGCAAGAGATAATAAAACATTAGCGAGATTTATTTTAGAAGGTATCCCTCCAGCCCCAAGAGGAATTCCACAAATTGAAGTTACTTTTGATATAGATGTTAATGGTATTTTAACTGTAACTGCTAAAGATAAAGCAACTGGCAAGACACAATCTATAAGAATTGAGGGTTCCGCTAATTTGTCTAAAGAAGAAATTGAAAAACTTAAAAAAGAAGCAGAAATGCATGCAGAAGAAGATATGAGGAAAAAGAAATTAGCAGAGACAAGAAATCAAGCAGATAATCTTATTTATCAAGCAAGAAAAATATTAAATGAATACAAAGATAAAATTTCTGAAGATTTAAGAATTAACATAGAAAATAAAATTAGAGAATTAGAAAATGCTAAAAACGGAGAAGACATTAATTTGATTGAAGAAAAAATTAAAGAACTTTCTATGGCTTTATCTCAAATAGGGCATCAATTTTATGGTAAACAAGAAGGTCAACAAATTTAATAAAAAATTGATTAATGGTAATTACAGAAAAAGAATATTTAAAAATTAATTTACCTAGAATAAGATATTCAATTACTTTTTTATTAAGCTTATTTTTCTGGATTATAAGTTTATTTCTAATTTATCGAATTTTTACTTTTGATCTTAAGATAATTATTTACTTTTTTTTAAGTTTTATATTTTACTTAATATTCCTTACAATAATATTTTTTTCAGATTATTTAGCTTTAATTCTTTTTTTAATTTTCACTATTGCCGGTAGTTTTTATTTATTCTTATTTTATAAATTCCCTAACGAATTTTCTGTTTATATATCTATTATTTATGGACTTTTACTTTTAACTTCTTATTTTCTTGTAAAAAATCTCGAAAGAAATAATTTAAAAATAAATTGGTTTCATGCTTTTAGAATTTTATGGAATACTAATTCTTTCTTTGTCTTATTAACTCTTTTAATATTTTTAGCAATCTATTTTGATTTTTCTCAAATAACAGAACATCAAATTATTACTTTAGTAGATAGAACAAAATTTATTTTTGAAATTTTAAATATAGGAGTAACCCCAGACACTAAAATCGAAGAAATTATTTTACGGAATGTAGCTTTTCAATTAGATGAAGCTACAAAAAAAGAAGCTATAAATTTGTCATTAAGCGAAATAAATAAACGATATAATTTAGATTTAAAACCTGAATCAACATTAAAAGAGGCAATAGCTCAATATTTAAAAAATCAAACTGCAAATATAGCTGAACAGAAAAACAAATTAAACTTTAATAAAATTTTTATCATTATAATTTTATTGTTAATACTAAATTCTCTGCTTTACATTTTAGGATATGTTTTTAGCATTTTTAGTTTAATACCATTTTATGTTATAAAAAAAATTAGATTATTTGAAATTGAAAAAGAACCAACTTATAAAGAGAAAATTAAATTTTAATTTTTTATTTAAAAATGGAAGATTATTATCAAATATTAGGGGTACCAGAGAATGCCACCGAAGAGGAGATTAAAAAGAAATTTAGAGAACTTGCTAAAAAATACCATCCTGATATGGGAGGAGATCCAGAAAAGTTTAAAAAAATTTTAGAAGCATATAGAGTCTTATCAGATAAGAAGTTGAGAGCAGAATATGACCAAAAAAGAAAAATGATGAAAGAAGGATTTATTTTTGATACACCATTTAATTTTGCTGATCTTCATTCATTTTTTAGAACACAAGATTTTGATGATTTATTATCTAAACTTATTGAAGAATTTTTTGATTTTTATCCAGAAAGAAGAGAAGTAAAAGATATTATTTTAGATTTAGAAATTGAATTAGAAGAAGTTATAAAAGGAACAGTTAAAAGTATTTCTTATAAAAGAAAAGTGATTTGCACCGTGTGCAATGGGACAGGTAGTCAAACAAAAAATTTAATTAGATGCAATGTATGCAATGGAACAGGTAAAGTTATTTCCCGATCATCCTTCTTTACAGGTTTTATATTTGAAAGTAGTAAAATTTGTAAGAATTGTGGAGGAAGAGGGAAAATCCCAGAAAGAATATGTTTAAACTGTCAAGGAAGAGGCTATGTTATTAAAGATGAGATAATAAACATTAATCTACCTCCACACTTTAATACTAAAGAAATTATCAAAATTCCAGGTGCAGGCGATCAAGATCCAATTTCTAAAAAATCTGGCGATTTATATGTGAGAATAAGAATAAAACCTCATCCTAAATATAAAATTAAAGGCAGGGATATTATAGGAGAAATAGAGATTAGTATTTTTGATTTGCTTTTAGGAAAAGATTTGATTTATGATTATTTCGGAGAAAAAATAAAAATTCATATTCCAGCTGGCTTTAAAGAAGATTATATCAGAATTCCAGGGAAAGGACTTAAGGGTGGTGATTTAATACTTAAAATAATACTTAAAATACCCCAAAGACTTACTCGAAGAGCTAAAGAGTTGATAGAAGAACTAAGAAAAGAATTAGAAGATTAATTTTTATCTTCATACTCCTCAATTTTTTGTATTCTCTTTATATACTTTTCTTGATTTTTGAATGGAGTATTTAAAAAAACTTCTATTAAAGCAAAGGCTTTGTTTTCATCTACAAAATCTGCCGGAATACAAAGGATATTTATATTATCATCTTCTCTTGCTTTTTTAACAATTTCTATTTCTTCACCTAACCCAGCTCTAGCTCCCCTTACTTTGTTTGCAGCTATGCAAACTCCTATTCCTGAACCGCAAAATAATATTCCTTTATTATTTTTATTTTTTACTGTCTCTTCGGCTACTTTAAAAGCAATGTCGGGATAATCATCAAGGGGATTATATTCATAAGCTCCTAAGTCTAAAAAATTATATCCATGAGAAACAAGCTTTTCTTTTATTTTCTCTTTAAGTTCAAATCCCCTATGGT
>Ga0065718_1025047_pt1 | contig 13208 bp, 14 predicted proteins | sample GBSCel77sediment_2_FD_59105 | JGI IMG/M metagenome (GOLD analysis project Ga0065718, IMG submission 59105) | Hot spring sediment microbial communities from Great Boiling Spring, Nevada - cellulolytic enrichment CS 77C v3 (version 3) | ecosystem: Environmental > Aquatic > Thermal springs > Hot...
ATTATCTTTAAAGGAAAGCATACATCAATAAAGAGGCCATTGAAAATATTTTAACCTCACTGAATACAAATAGTTTAGTTTATTATTATAATAATACACCTAAGATACAGGTTTTAGAGATAGTTCAATAAAAAATACTTATAATACCGAATAATAGCTAATAAACCAAGTGTGGGGTAGCCTAGAAATTGATCAGCTTAAAACTCGTACGAAGAGAACTTCTCCCCTTGAAATATAGAATATTGTTACCAGTAGCTTCAACCCTCTTAGCGATAATCGTATCATCCATCTATATCATAATTGCAGGAGGAGACGTCCTCCAAGTATATTATTATCTTATTACGTGGCCATTGTCTTATCCTACGGAGATCTTTGTTACAGCAACTCCTTTACTGCTAATTGCTCTTGCTGTTACAGTAGCTTTTAAAGCTAGATTCTGGAATATCGGTACACATGGTCAATTCATAGTAGGAGGTTTAGTAGCTGCATGGCTTGGTGTAGTCTTGAAAGACCTTACTCCATACATACTGATACCATTCATTTTAATGATAGCATGGCTGGGAGGTTCGGGGGTTGCTTTAATATCATGGTGGCTTAAAGTAAAGAGAAATCAAGATGAGGTTCTTACAACTATATTAATATGGTCTGCGATACTGCTGATTAATGCAGGTCTTTTAACAGGTCCTCTACGCTCACCTTATACTACTTATCCTCAATCACAAGAGATAGGGATCAATGCTAAACTTCCAATTCTAATTCCTGAGACTAGGCTTCATGCAGGCGTGATAATACCCTTCATAGTCTTGATCGCCATCTGGATAATCTTTAACCGTACAAGCTTTAGGAACAAGATGATCGCTGTAACAGTCCCAAGAGTTGCTATACTTGAAGGTATAAACATCTCTAGAACATACTTCTGGGTTGCATTTCTCAGCGGTGGAATAGCTGGTCTAACTGGAGCAGTAGAGCTGATGGGGATACTATACTATATGACACCGTTCGTAGGTCCATACTATGGTTTAGTAGCTCTCGCTATAGCAATGCTTGGAAACCTAAACCCGATAGGAGTAATGGTTGCAGCACTGTTCTTCAGCATCTTAATAAATGGAGCAAATGCAATGAGTTGGAATACAGGTGTACCAAGCTTCCTCTCAGACATAATACAAGCACAGACACTAATCTTCCTACTAGTTTTCAGCATATTTAACATGTATAGACCAACAATTATCCGAGGGAAAGCTGGAAAAACAAAGCCCCAGCCTATTAAGCTTAAGCCTCCAGCATTCTTAGATCCTGAAGCTAAGAAAATCAAGATTAATAAAAACATACTAAAGCTTTTAATAATTTCTATAGCAGTAGTGTTCTTCTTTTTAATATTGGATTTAGGGTATCCTGGTTTTAAGGGAAGCTATATTAACTCAGTGGCCTCAAGTATAATCGGCTTAACTTTAGTTATATCTGCACCGATAGTCTTTGCAGCAATAGGTGAGACATTCATTGAGAGGGCTGGCATGATTAATCTAGGGATACTCGGTATAATGATATCTGGAGCAGCATGGGGTTTCATGGGTGCATACTTCTTTGGAAACATAGTTTACGGAATAGTTGCTGCAGCGCTCATGGGAGCAGCGTTAGGGGTAATCTTTGCTTTTCTAGTTGTAACTTTAGGGGTTCAACAACATATTGCAGGAATATCTATAACATTCTTCTCAATGAATTTATCATACTTCTTCCATAGAGTATTAATTGGCTCACCATTAGTTGAGCCCACTGTTCCCTCAACCTCTACAATTCATATACCAATAATTGGAAGTCTACCAATAATTGGAAGCATCTTTAAACAGAACCTATACACCTATATCGGAGTCTACGCATTAGCTCCAATCGCTATAATCATATTATTTAAGACTAGATGGGGGCTGATAATTAGAGCATTAGGGGAGAATCCGAAGACTGTTGATGCAGCTAGAATTAGAGTTCATCTATCTAGATATATCTCTGCGATTCTAGGTTCAATGTTGATGGCAGTAGGAGGAGCATACTACTCCTTGGTTGATTTGAGAAGCTTCAACCTGAACGTTGGAGGAGAATGGAGCTGGATAGCTCTTGCACTAGTTATCTTGGGAAACTGGAACCCTCTATGGGTTTGGCTTGCATGCATCTTCTTTGGGATGCTTAACGCTGTCCAAGCTTGGCTTGTAGCAACAGTCATCCAGATACCATATCAATTCTTCCAGTCAATACCCTACATAGTAACGATAGCTGCATCGGCAATACTAGGTAAACGTGTAAGACCTCCTAAAGCTTTACTACAACCATATCGAAGAGAGTAATTAGGATGAGTAGGCTTATCTTATCAGAGAAGATAGATAGCATAGATAATATGCAGTCTCTTCAGGAATGGTTTAACCAGCTATTAAAGAATGCAGGTGTACAAGCATCAATCAGAGAATCTGATGGCAGATGGTTATACATTGAAACTGATAATCCGAGTTTATTCCTATCTATAGTGAATCTTCAAGTCTATTATCCTTTAGAACCTGTTGAGAAGCCTATACTTAGAACATGCTGGATAGAGAAGATACAAGATGATATAGCGACATGTTCTCATCCACGAAATGATGGATCTACAATATTATCAAGATATACATTAAATAATTGGATAGCATCTCTAGGATTTAAGAGAAATAGTATAAGTTCTCTAGACCTCTTAAAGAAGATCGGGGTTGATGTAGACTATCCAATCAATATCACCTTAGAGCAGCCATCAATCCTTTATAGAAAGTTGATTGAGAAATTAATAAGCAAGGGTTTAGACCTAGTATTCCTGAGGGGACTGACACCTTTAGAGATCGAGAGAATGTTGATTAAAGGAGGGCTAAGTAAATATGTTGCAGACGTTACTTACTTAACACTAACTACACATATACTATATATGAAGCTTGGAGTAAAACCTAAGAAAGTAATTGAGAATATAACAATGACTATTTCTAAACTACGTAAACATGTATCCTATAAAATATGTGAATGGAAGAATCTAGAACCTCCCTTATTCTCCTTAAAAAATTGTATATAGATAATTCTTATATAATGTGTAATTAAGTTAATCGGTATGGCAATTAAGAAGGATAAGATGTCGATTATTGTCTTCTCGGGAAGCATGGATAAACTATACCCTGTATCTATACTGGCGTCTGGAGCAGCTGCTCTCGGTATAGACGTTGAGATCTTCCTTACTTTCTGGGGGCTGAATGCCTTCAAGAAGGATATGCTTAGACAGAACATAAAAATATCTAAAGAATTTGAAGAATTCGGACCTGTGATGGCTAAGATATTTGCTGAGAAGAACGTTCCCCACTGGTATGATATGTTAAAGCAAGCTAAAGATCTCGGGAATGTAAAGGTTTATGCATGTGCTATGACTTATGACCTCTTCGGTATGAAGAAAGAAGATTTAGCTGAGGTAATAGATGGAGTAGTAGGAGTAGGAGACTTCTTAGAAAAAGCTAAAGAAAGCAGCATAACATTATTCATATAGACAAGTGAGGGGGAAGAATGAATAGGGGAGAATACAAGGTCGATAAAGTAGTTGATGCACGGGGAAGCCATTGCCCAGGCCCATTAATGGAGCTTATAAAAGCCATTAAAAATACAGAAGTAGGTCAAGTAGTAGCTGTCTACTCAACAGATAGTGGTTCCAAAACCGATATACCTTTATGGGTTAAGAAAGCAGGACATGAGTTAATCGGAGTCTACGACAGGGGAGGATATACAGAATTCATAGTAAAGAAGACTCGATAAAATGAAGAATTTGGGAAAATGCCCAAGAAGGTAGTTATAGTAGGTGGAGGAACAGGAGGAACAATAACTGCAAATGTATTAGCTAGAAAAGCATCTAAAGAAGCTGATACAATATTAGTCTGTAATGAATCTCAGCATATTTATCAGCCTAGCTATCTATATAGAGCTCTAGGAGAAATCATGGATGAATCAAAAATTATTAGAGAAGAGAGAAAACTACTTGATAGAAGAGTAAAGCTGGTTATCGATGAGGCTGTAAAGATAGATATCCAAAATAGAGTAGTAAGCTTGATGAGCGGTAAACAATTAGAATACGATTATCTAGTCATATCTACAGGTTCAAGAATCGTCCCTGAAGAAGTTCCAGGATATGAAGCATCATACCATTTCTATAGCTTAGAAGGCGCTAGGAAGCTTCATGAAGCATTAGAAAGATTCAAGGAGGGTGTAATAGCTGTAGGCATAGGAGGGATACCATACAAGTGTCCACCTGCACCAGCAGAATTCTGCTGTCTTCTAGACTACTATTTTACTAGAAGAGGGATTAGAGATAGAGTTGAGATACATTATCTCTCACCTCTACCGAGAACTTTCCCACATGAAGCTGTAGCAGAAGCAATCACTGAGATGATGGAGAGGAAAAGAATACATTGGCATCCAATGTTTAACATAGAGTCAGTAGACCCTGAGAAGAAGACTGTAAACTCTCTTGAAGGTGAATCATTAAGATTTGATTTACTTGTTATGGTTCCACCTCATAAAGGTGCAGAAGTAGTAGAGAGGTCTGGTATAGGAGTAGATGGTGGATGGATCCCAGTAGATAAACATACTCTCCAATACAAAGATTATGATGAAGTATATGCTATAGGGGATGCTACAAATCTTCCAGTCTCTAAGTCTGGTGCAGCTGCACATTTTGAAGGAAAAATAGTAGCCGATAGGATCTCTTCAGAAATCATGGGTCACGAGCCTAGAGCAGCATACGATGGTAAAGTTATATGCTTTTGCGATGCAGGATTTAAGAAAGCAATATACATGTCCTTCAATTATGAGAATCCTCCTAAGAAGCCAAGATTCAGCTACATGTGGTATCTAGGAAAACAAGTAGTAAATAGATCTTACTGGAGCTTAATTCTAAAAGGATATATCTAACAATAGTAAAGATCTAGGTCAAAATAATTTCGTGAAGCTGATTGGGCCGGGTGGGGTTCGAACCCACGACCTCCGCCGTCTCCCCGATAATATTGCTGTGAGGGCGGCGTCATAGCCTCTAGACTACCGGCCCTATATCTAGAAATATGTTTAGAATTTTATTTCAATTTTTCTATCTATCTCTTTATTTCACGCTTCTTCCATCTTAGATTGTAGCTTCTACACTTTCTACACTTCTTAGCGGTTGGAGCATTCCTCGCTCCACATTCTCGACAGATCTTATAGTATAATCTACGTTTCTGCGCTAATTGTATCAATGTAACATCTCTAAGAGGCATAGCTTATTCTTTTATAGGGTTAACTAGGTTGAATATATATTCTTCTCGAGGTGATCTACCCCTTAAATAGAATAGGTTTTTATGATGGGAAAAGTAATGGTTTTCAGCCCACAATTGTATAGAAATGAGGTAATGAGATTATGGCTCAAAAAGAGATTCCAACGGTATTAGTCGGGAAGAAGCCCTTGATGAATTATGTCTTTGCATGTCTAACAACATTACAGAGTGGATCAAACCAGCTAATACTAAAAGCTAGAGGTAGAGCGATCAGCAGAGCGGTGGATGTTGTTCAAGTACTTCAACGAAGATTCTACAGAGACCTTAAGGTAGCAGACATAAAACTTGGTACTGAAGAACTGACTGGACCAAATAATCAACCAGTAAGTGTAAGCATAATAGAGATAACCTTGAAGAGATAGAGAAAACACTTAAAGACGCTGTAGACTCAGCCAATAGACCGACAGCTTCGACGGCGAGGTGGTGGGCGTAATGCTAGAGGTGGTTAGGTGGAGCTTCCAATATGTACCTTCGACTTAAAATCGGGGATACTCTGCCCCCGATGTGAGGAAAAGATACTTAGAGGACTCTACGACGACTTAGATATTAAAATCATGAAGCTATTAATAGATTTAGAAAAAGAGCTACCAAAACTTGCGAAAACAGGATACGTAAAGACAGTTGATAGTGCAGATACTGTATACATAATATTAAAAGAAGATACCTTAAAGTATATCGACCAAGATACAGTTTATGCTTTAAAGAAGAAGTTTAGAGAGAAACTCGCAAAGAAGATTAAGATAATTGAAGATGATAAGAATCTTTCTAGATTTATCGAGAAGCTTGTTGCTCCAGCTAGAATAATCACAATCAATAAGATATGGTTGCCAGATGGAAGTGAAGAGATGAGAGTAATTCTTGATAGGATGAGAAATCTGCAAACTACATCGTCAGTCATAGAAGTTGTTAAGAAAGTTAAACATGTAAATCTAAGGATCGATTTCGAGAAGACAGGATGGCTTGAGAGGAAGGTGAAGATAAGTGAAAAGAAGCCTACCACGTAGAAGTCACTATGCTTCAGAAGTAAGACCTGAACTAGATAATTCTCAGGTCTCCCTCATCGGATGGGTACATGAAATAAGAGACCTAGGAGGAATAAAATTCATACTACTAAGAGATATCTCTGGAATATGTCAAGTAACAGTTAGGAAAGAAAACCTTCCACTGGAGATCTCAAAAAAGCTAGAAGACCTTGGAATTGAAGACGTAGTATATGTTGAAGGAGTTGTAAAGAATCAACCTAAAGCTAGGCTTGGGGTAGAAGTAGTATTAGAAAATATTGATGTACTTTCTAGAGCTTCCCGCCCACTACCATATGATGTTACTGGAAAGGTTTCTGCAGGGATAGATACTAGGCTAGACCATAGGATACTTGACTTAAGAAACCCTGAGAATAACTCAGTATTCAAGATAGCTGATACAGTTTTAGCAGCTGCTAGAGAATTCTTTAGGATGAATAACTTCATAGAGGTTAGAACTCCTAGAATTATTGCTACTGCAACCGAGGGTGGAGCTGCACTATTTGAATTAAAATATTTTGACGGTAAAGCGTATCTAGCTCAGAGCCCCCAACTATATAAAGAAGAATTAGTAACTGTTTTCGAGAGAGTATTTGAGATTGGACCATTCTTTAGAGCAGAAGAATCTCATACTAGACGTCATGTTAGTGAATTTACATCAATAGATATTGAAGCAGCCTTCCTTGACCTCTACGATGTAATGGAGATCTTAGAAAGATTAATCGTCCATATACATAAAAGGGTTATTGAAGAAAGAAGGAAAGAACTTGAATTACTAAATTTAGACTTGAAGGTTCCTGAACTCCCCTTCCCAAGATATACTTATGATGATATGATTAGAGAGTTGAAAGAGTCAGGATTAGAGCTAGAGTGGGGTGAAGACTTCGGGACAGAGCATTTAAGAATATTAGGAGAAAAACATAAAGAATACTATTTCATAACCCATTTCCCGACAAAGTCTAAGCCTTTCTATATCCAACCATGCGAAGATAACCCTGAACTTTCTGAATCATTTGATTTAATGCATAGCTGGCTTGAGCTAGCATCAGGGGGTACTAGAATCTCAGACCGTAAACTTCTAGAGAAGAGATTAATAGATCAAGGGCTAAACGTTAAAGCATTTGAGTATCACTTGAAGATCTATGATTACGGTATGCCAATACATGCAGGATGGGGTCTAGGGCTTGAAAGACTATTAATGGTCTTAACCAATAAAAGTAACATCAGAGAAGTTATATTATTTCCAAGAGACAAATTTAGGCTCACTCCATAAACTAGAGAAATAGAGTAACAAGAAGAAGTATCACTCTTCATCTAGGAAATAAATCTATTCACATTATACTACAAAACCATAAAGATGGGAAGAGATGAATGAGATGCTTATCTAGACGCTATCATGTGTTGACCACGGAATCGGAGACATCTCCATAATTATTGGAATGTGATGTCTTCTAGATCTAGAGCTACATATCCCTCTTCACGTAGCTTTTCCTTTTTCATAATTCTCTTAGCAACTACACCATATCTTTTCTGTTTTATCTTTACAAGGAGGCTTTTTTCAATCAGTCTCAGAATGATGTTTTTCGCATCTTCATATGAAAGCTCTTTCCATTTTATCTCAAAGAGCATTCCTTCTTTTTCACGAGAAGAATAAGCGATAAAATCGATTTCTTCAGCTTCATTCTGCCATCTTCCCAGAACATCGGCATCCATCTCCAGTTCCCCCGACTTTACCTTTGAAACTATATACTCTTTCACGATTTCCTCGAATACCTCTCCCAAGTATGCATTAAAATCTTCTTTAATGTTGTTCCATACCTTTTCTTCGAGCCCAAGTTCTAAAACAGCTTTATTTGGATTAACGAACCTAAACCAGAATTTGAAAAAAGGGTCAGTGAGTACGTATCTTGATTTTTTTCTCTCGGTCAAGACAGGATACTCTCTAGATATTAGATTCAAGGTCTCTAAGGAGCTCAAATAGGTTGTCAAGTTTTCTCTTTTAATCTTCGTGAAATCTGATATCCCACTCAGGTAGCATTTTCCAAGTGATATTGCTGTCAATATATCCATGTAACGGTTCGGTACCCTGAGTTCTTCAAGTAAAAGATATTCAGGCTCATCATGTAAAGCACCGTCTTTCTTGAGGATCAAGTTGACTATGTTCTCTTCTGGACTCTTGTTTTCATCTACCTTCTCCAAGTAAGCTGGCGTCCCTCCAAAGGAAGAATAAATCTCGACTAAGTCCTCAGGTGCGAAATTCGGGAACCATTCTTGGAGATCCATGAACTTTAAAGGCTTAAGCCAGAGCGTGGAGGTTCTCCTACCATATAGAGGAGCATCCCCTTTTAGAGCAACTTTTTCTATCAAGCCTATAGAAGAGCCAGAGAGAATGAGCATCGCTCTCTGCTGAGAGAATTTCTCATCCCAGAATTTTTGTATCAAGGAAATAGCCCCCTCAACTTCCGACAGTCTTTGAAATTCATCAATAATGACAATAGTTCCCTCTTCAAATTTTCTAGAGAGATATTCTAGGAAAGACCTGAACTCAAGAAATCTAAAACCCGTAAAAAAATCTTTTTCAACGACTTTTGAAAGCTCGCTTAAGATAGTATTCATTCCCCCTCTTGGAATGTAGAAGTAAATCCCGTTCTTCCCCTTTAAGAACTCAAGTAAAAGCCTCGTCTTCCCAACTCTCCTCCTGCCGCAGACTATCACTAAGTTCGCACCTCCCTTTTCATAGAGGGTGTTTAGTATTGAGAGCTCCTCTCTTCTGTTCACAAATCTTACAATCATGATTGTAACAATCTAGAATCTACAATATAAAAATTATTCCAACAAACCAAAAGCCTACCAACTTTTACTTAAGGTTATCCTTTTTTATGTCAATGGTCTGTTCATTGTTTTCTTATGGACTTGCTACATTCTATCCCAGATAAGTATTCAAGCATATACAGATTCAAAAATTAACAATTGATTGGGAATACTTATACTTTTAAGCTTCATGTTTCTGATCTGAGACTTAGAGACCTCTCCAAGTGATATTGTGTGACCATGGCTTCCTCGGGAGAGTGTTAGGAGGTGGTTCCTAGATTCTTAAGGATACTCTCTACAGAGAGGAGGTTTAGGGGGGCTGTAGCGGTAGATGAGACTGTAGTTGAGCTTCATGGTTTTAGAGCTTATGTAGGTCTGCCGTGGACTTAGATTCAGGGAAGGTACTGGCAATCTCTGCTTCAAGGAAGTAGAAACATGATGTTTGCTTTAAAGCTTGTTAGGATTTTCTTGAGGTAATGCTTTAACAAGCCAATTGATAATCGTTGATAGAGATCCATGAAGCTCATATAGATTGAAGAAGATTAAGCTAGGATATGTTCACTAGAGGTTTGGGCCATGTTAATGATTAGCATATTCGAATTATAAGATGTATGCTATTAGTATTGCTGCAATGAATATGTTTAGTAATGCTAGAGGTATCAGTATTCTCCAACCTATATCTAAGAGTCTATCAATAGTTATTCTAGGATAAACACCTCTAAGGAATAAGACAAAAGACAATACTATTAGAGACTTTAACATTAACCAGAATGGCTCCTGTATCTCGATAGGAATAAAAGGTATACTTGGTCCATGCCATCCACCTAGGAAGAGTATAGATGTTAAAACCGCAAGTGCATCAGCTTTAAGATATCCTCCAAGCTGTATAAACTCTAGTAGCACCCCTGAATATTCCGTGGTCCATCCTGCAACGATCTCTTGCTCAGCTGTTGGAATATCGAATGGTACCCTCTCAACTTCAGCTATAGAGCTAACTAAGAAAACTATGAATGAGAAAGGTAATATTAGGATGAATGGAAACTTCTCTTGAGCCATAACTATTGCCTGGAGATCTAGACTGCCTGCGACGATGGCTACAGGTATCATCGCTAAGAATAATGGAACCTCATAAGCGAATAATTGGAAACCAAACCTCAGCATTCCTATAAATGGATACTTGCTTCTAGATGCCCATGCAGCTACTAGGAAAGGTATAGGTGATACAGCTATAACAGCGAATACTAAGAGTAAGCTTACATCCGATGGATATATTATCCAGTTTTTACCGAAGGGTATGAAAGCAAAGATTAAAAGCGGTATGAACCCGCCAATTACAGGTGAAGCTATAAACAATATTCTATAAGATTTTGAAGGTACGATCACTTCCTTCGTTAAGAGTTTAACTGCATCTGCAACGAGCTGGAATATACCTGCAATCTTTCCTACATGAAGCGGACCAATCCTTAAAGCAACTCTTGCAAGTAGCTTTCTCTCATACCAGACAGTGAATAAAGCATATAGCATAACAAAGGTTATCCCTGGAAATATTGCAGCCTTAATAAAAGCTTCACTAGTCAGCAGCCTGATAACTTCAGAGAGCAAAACTAAACCCCCTTGTCCGCAACCTCTCTATAATTCTTAGCAGTATAAATATATCACCATCTTAATCTTTGAAATTGATGAAACAGTTAAACGCAAAGGATTGATTCATCACTATGTTCCACATATATGCTTCTTAGAACTTCAGGTAGCAGTAATGGATAACCTATCCCTCATCAACCTCCATTTATGCTTCTCCAGATTTTCCTATTTTTCAATATATATTCTTAACATCATCTGTGAATCACTTCAAAACTTCAGCTAACATTCAATAGACGAACAAATATTTATGAAACATTCAATATTGGTGCTCCTCAAAAAATGTTCTTCTTAAATAATATTATTGTTGATCTTCCTGCGGCTGTGGAGTGACCTTCTGTTTAAGTCCTCTTAGCTGAAGACCTATAAAGAATGCTCCAATTGTTAGTGACCCGAAGAATATAAGTATCCTGTCAGCTAGGTATGGGATTTCTATAAGTATCAATGAGGAGATGAAGACTACTATTCCTACTACAGCGTATGCGACATAGATGATGAGATATGGGAAATACTCGTATGGGAATGCCTCCTCCCTCCATGGTAGAGGTGTTTGACCACACTCGAAGAGAACTTTTTTCTTGATTGATGGCTTCCAGGGTGCAAGTATTATAGGAAGTACTGACATCAATTCAACCGTAGCTGCTGCAAGTATGATGTAAATAATAAGTGTGAGAAGAGACGACATTTACATCACCTAGGAGCCTACGAGATGTTTTAACTATCTTGTAATTCTTAGAGACTTTAATATAAAGATTAAACACATAATTAAAACTCCATGTTTTAGATATTCTTAGAGAAACCTCTTTAGCTCGGAAGATACAGTTATAGTAAGTCTAGATGATTAAGCTGCCTGACGAGCTTAAAGAAAAGGTTGAGAAGATAATTGAAGAGATCCTAGATAGTGATCTACTAGATAGCGGGATCGAAGATTTATCTAGGAAGTGGGTTGAATATGTTAGAGAAGTACTTGATTACAACAAGCTAGATTACAGTGAAGAAGATTTAGAAGAGCTTAAAGATGCCCTTCTTAAAAGATTAGAACTAGTCAGGAAGAATAAAGATCTAGATAGTGTAGATAGAGAAGACATATAATGATCTCTATATTGCTAGTTTCTCGGCTAGGTTCAAGAGCTCCATATTTAGAGGCTTTTCATTACTACAGGATTCCTCTAAGCTTATAGATGTTACCTCACCTCTCTGTATTCCAACAACTCTTCCACCTTTTCCATCAAGTAGTAATTCAATTGCTTTAGCTGCGAAGATTGATGCTAAACGTCTACTACGTGCAGTCGGGCTCCCACCTCTCTGAACATATCCTAGAACGCTCACTCTGACTTCTACTCCAATGTTCTTCTCGATAGCTTCTGCCAAGCTTGTAGTTTTTCCAACTCCCTCCGCTATAACGATTATGCTTGAAGCCTTTCCAAGCATCGCATCCTTCCTTATTATTTCTAACACCATATTCTCATCATACTCAACTTCAGGTACGAGTATCACTTCTGCCCCTGCAGTTAACCCTACTTCTACTGCTAGAAAGCCTCTCTTCCTACCCATGACTTCAACTATGAATGTTCTCTCATGAGATATTGCAGTATCTCTAATCTTATTTATCTCTGATATTGCGGTATTCACGGCTGTATCAAATCCTATTGTTTCATCTGTACCATATATGTCATTATCTATCGAGGCAGGTAGGACAGCGATCTTTACATCCGTTAGCTTACTTAATTCGTAAGCTCCTCTAATAGAACCTTCGCCTCCAATGACTATTAATCCATCAATATCATCTTCTTCAAGGTTCTTAGCAGCTTTTTCAAGACCTTCCTTAGTCTTAAACTCTAAGCATCTTGAAGTCTTAAGTATTGTTCCACCTAGATGGAGTATACCGCTCACGGCCCTAGCATCAAGAGTGGTAAAACTATTTTTTAGTATGCCTTCCCATCCTCTCAAGAAACCTAAAGTCTCTAGATTATGCCAGACTGATAGTCTAACCAATGCTCTTATAGCAGCGTTCATTCCAGGTGCATCTCCACCACTTGTAACGATTCCAATCTTCTTCAAGATGCAGCACCTTAACATAGGCTTCTACTCTATCTAAATAACTTTGCTGAAGTATGGAGCTAGGAGACACGCCTCAAATATAGTTAAGATGTATAGGTTGATTGCGTCTCTTTAGGCTTTGAATCTCTTAAGCCTGAAGTTTACTCCTGTAGCTATGATGTTCGCTCTAACTATTGTGTAGGTTGCTTGTTCGGAAAGCCTAGAGTATTCTTCTTCAGTCAGGTTCCAGTTCCTCGATTCAAGCATTTCATACATCTTCTTCATATTATTGTATAGGTCTCTAAAACCATGCATATTCTCAGAATAATGTGGTCTAGATAATGAATACTCA
>Ga0065718_1005356_pt1 | contig 13172 bp, 14 predicted proteins | sample GBSCel77sediment_2_FD_59105 | JGI IMG/M metagenome (GOLD analysis project Ga0065718, IMG submission 59105) | Hot spring sediment microbial communities from Great Boiling Spring, Nevada - cellulolytic enrichment CS 77C v3 (version 3) | ecosystem: Environmental > Aquatic > Thermal springs > Hot...
CTAAGGAAACTTTCAGGATATATTCTTTATTAATAAAAGATTTTGTAAAGGTTGGGACTATAGAAAAATATCCTATGCCTTTCACAAAGCAGGATGTAAAAAAGTCTTTAAAGAATGTTGTTATAGTTGATAATAGATTTGAAATTGGAAATGTGGAAATAAATTTGTTTGATGCAGGTCATATTCCTGGGTCTAGAAGTATTCTTTTAAGAATTGGTGATAAAAAGGTTTTTTATACAGGAGATATAAAATTACTTCCTCAAAGATTAATTGATGGTTGCAAACTTCCTAATGAAAATATAGATATACTAATAACAGAAAGTACATATTCTCATAAAGAACATCCCGAAAGAAAGGAAGAAGAAGAATTATTAAAAGCAGAAATAGATGATGTTATAAATAAGAATGGAATTGCTTTATTGCCAACATTTGCTGTAGGAAGGGCGCAAGAAATTTTGCTCATCTTAAAAGATTATAAAGATTATATTGCACTAGATGGTATGGCAAAGGAAGCTACAAAAATAATAATGAATTATAATTTGAAATCTTCTGGATTATTAAAGAATATTTTTAAAAAGATAATGAAAGTAAAAAACAATAAGCAAAGAGAGAAACTTCTTAGAAAAAGAGAAAGAAATATAATAGTAACAACATCAGGAATGTTAAATGGTGGGCCAGTTGTTCATTATATAAAAAAGATCTATAAAGATAAAAATTCTAAGATTTTACTTACAGGTTTTCAAGTTGAAGGTACTCCTGGAGAAAAATTGTTAAAAACTTCTTTCTTCGAATACAGAGATATAAAATTAGAAGTTAATTGTAAGGTAAAAAAGTTTGATTTCTCCTCACACGCAGGAAGAAATGAATTGATAGAAATAATAAAAAAATTAAATCCTAAAGTTGTGATTTGTGTACATGGAGATAAATGTGAAGAATTTTCGCAAGATATAGAAAAAGAGTTTGGGATTAAATCTTATGCACCGACAAATGGAGAAATAATAAAAGAGATTTAAATTTTTCTAAACTTAGAGTTAATAAAGCCCGAAGCTCAACGGGCTAAGGGCCGGTAGTCAATAAGTAATACTTATTGACAGGTAAAGCTTAGCCTGGTTGAGCTTTGTTAACTTTGACAAAGCTCCAGAAAGAGCGCCATGATAAGCGCGTATGTCTTATAGGGCAGCTAAGCAAACTGGAGGTCGAGAGTTCGAATCTCTCCCGGCCCATATGAAAATTGTTATAAAAATAGGGGGATCTTTAACATTTGATGAAAAGGGTCCTTGTGTAGAATACATAAAAAAACTTATTGATGTGATAAAAGAAATAAAAACAAATAATTTGATTATTGTTGTCGGAGGAGGAAAAATTGTTAGGTCTTATATAAAAGCATTAAAAGAATTTGGATTAAAAAATGAAGAAATAGAATGGGTTGCAATTGATTTGCTAAAAGCAAATGTAAGGCTTTTTTCTTTTCTTACAGGACTGCCTGCTTTATATAGTTTAGAAGAATTGAAAACAAAGCAAAAAGGAATCTTAGGAGGAATATTTCCTGGAAGAAGCACTGATGCAAATGCTGCACTTGCTGCGGAATTAATTAATGCCGATATTCTAATAAAAATGACAGATGTTGATGGAATATATACAAAAGATCCAAAGATATTCGAAGATGCTAAAAAAATAGAAAAAATATCTTTTGATGAAATAGAAAAATATGCTATTGAAGGTTCTCCTGGAGCATATGGAATATTAGATAAACTTGCCATAGAAGTTATAAAAAGAAGCAAGATAAAAACTTTTGTAATAGATGGTAGAAATCCTGAAAATTTACTTCATCTTCTTAATGGAGAAAAGATAGGAACAGAAATAAGTGGTTAATATAAATTTTTGGGCTCGTGGTCTAGTGGCTATGACGTCTGCTTCACATGCAGAAGATCGCCGGTTCGAATCCGGCCGAGCCCATAAATTTTGGTTTTAATAAAATTTAAAGATTTGATAATAATTATGAAAAATTTTGCTATAGTTTTTGATTTCGATGGCGTCATCATAAATAGCATAGATGAATGCTACTATGTTGGGGTAGAGGCTTACAACAAGATTGGAGGAAATTTAAAAATTTGTAAAAAAACAAAAAATCTTTACAAAAAAGCAAGACCTTATATAAGAATTACTGAAGATCATTTACCTACATTTTATATGATAGAAAGAGGTTTTTTTGATTCTAAGCTTTTAAAATCTATTAGAAAAAAGTTGAAAAAAAGGGAAAAGGAGTATGTTAAAAAATTTTATGAAATAAGAAAAGAACTTCAGAAAAAAGATATAAAAAAATGGAGCCTAATGCATGAACCTTTTAACGACATTGTAAAAATCATAAATAGAAACATTAAAAAGTGGAATATATTTATATCAACAACAAAAAATAAAGAAGCTGTAAAGATTCTTTTAAGAAGTATTGACTTGAATATTCCTTTTTCAAAAATATTTTCAAGAGAATTTTCTATTGATAAATCAGAGCATATAAAAGAAATCTCTAAAAGGTATGGAATTGAAGAAAGAAATATAATCTTCATTGATGACAATTTAGAAAATTTAAAAAATATAAAAATAAAAACAAAAGCAATTCCTTTATTAGCTAACTGGGGTTATGTAAATAAAGAGATTATAAAAAATGCGAGAAAAAATAAAATAAAAATAATAAATAAAAATGAGTTTGAAAAAGAGATTATCAGCATAATAAATAATTCTAGGTTTATAATTCATAAAACAGTCTCAATAATCATAAAAAAAGATGATAAATTCCTTCTTGTGAAAAGAGCGAATAAACCGGAAAAAAATTTTTGGGCTTTTCCTGGAGGTCATGTAGAAAAAGGTGAAAGAATAAAAGATGCTGCAAAAAGAGAAGCTTTAGAAGAGGTTGGAAAAGTTTTAATAAAAGGAAAACCATTATTTTATTTTTCACACGATGTAAAAATTTTTCATAGGCATATATGTTATGTTTTCTTAGGCAAAATTTCTGGCAGGATAAAACCAGGAGGGGATGCTAAAAAGCTTGGCTTTTTCACAATAAATCAAATGAAAAATATGAATCTCACAAATTATACAATAATTATTCTAAATAAACTTGCTGAAAAAGGATTTATCTAATATTCTCTCCAAACATGGCCACATTTCTTGCACTTAAAAAATTGTGTTGGTGGCTCGTCTGCTGCTCTCGTTTGCTGTAAAAAATAATATGCTTCTGTGTTACCACATTTCGGACACATTTTCTCTGTGATAGGTAATGTTATCTTATTTTCCTCAACTGTTACTGTTTTTTTAACATCTTGTTTTTTAATAAGTTTTAACTCAGCTGTTCTAGAACTTAATTTTTCTTTATAACCACATTTTATACAAGCAATAAAAGTTTCGTTTTTGTATTTTTTAGGTATCATTAAAGATTCGCATTTTTTACAAAATCTCATGAAATCACCTTAAATCCTTATAATTGAGTATGATAAATTTTTTAAATCTTTCTTTTAAGCTAATTTTATGTTTTTGGTCTCTGCTCCAGGAAAGGTTCATCTGATTGGAGAACATGCTGTTGTTTATGGTGAACCTGCAATAATTTCTTCTATTGGATTGAGAACTTATGTAAAAATAGATTTTTCTGAAAATATATCTTTTAGAGATATGGAATGGCCAAATATTTCGCATTCTTGGAGTGTTGAAAATGTTTTGGAAATTACAGAAAAATGTGAAGAGCTTTGGAATCATGGTAAAAGTACTGGAGACTTTTCAAAGCTTTTTGGCTTTGTTAAGGTAAATGGCTATGAATTTTATAGAGCCTCTATTATTGGAATTGCAATTAAGGCTCTAAATATTAAAGAAGGTTTTTCAATAGAAGTTAAAAGCGAAATTCCTACTGGCTCTGGCTTAGGCTCATCTGCATCTAGAGCTGTTGCGATAACAAAAGCTATTGCAGAATTATTTGAAAAAAACATATCCCTAGAAAAATTGAATGAAATAGCTTTTAATCAAGAAAAAATAATTCACGGAAACCCTAGTGGAGGAGATAACACAGCCTGCTGCTATGGAGGAATATTATGGTTCAGAAAATCTTCCTCTAAAAATGAAATAATATCTTTAAAAGATGAAATTCCATACAAATTAGAAAATTTTTTTCTGGTTTACACAAAAAAACCAGAAAAAACTACTGGAGAACTTGTGCAAATGGTTGCCAATTTAGATAAAGAATATAGAGAAAAAAGAATTAAAGAGATTGGAAGATTAACGATAGAAATGAAAGAGGCTTTGAAGAAAAGAGATTTTGAAAATATAAAAAATATTATTAATCTTGCNCAAAAAAATTTAGAAGAACTAAAGGTTTCTTGTNATGAAATAGATAAGCTTTGTGAAAATGTAAGAAAAATTGGAGGTGCCGCAAAATTATGCGGAGCTGGAGGAGGTGGAATCGTTTTATGCTATCACGAAGATAAAGAAAGTTTAATTAATCTAATAAAAAATTTAGGATATAAATTTTGGGAAGTTGACTTAGGGGTCGAAGGAGTAAAATTAGAAAATTAGAATTTTTTCTTTATTTAAAACTTGAAAAGAAATTTAAAAATCATGAAAACATCAAAGAGAAAGTATGAGCATATAAAGATATGTTTGAAAGAGGATGTTGAAATTGGTTCCACTCACTTAAATGAAATAAATTTTTATGGTTTTAAAGATATTGATTTTGTTCATAAATCATTGCCTGAAATAAATTTTGATGAAATAGATACTTCTATAAAATTTTTTGGAAAAGAACTTAGCGCTCCTCTAATAATATCTGGAATGACAGGTGGTACAAAAATAGCTGAAAAGATAAATAAAAATTTGGCAATTGCAGCGCAGGAATGCAAAATAGCTTTTGGTGTTGGTTCTCAAAGAGCTGCTATAGAAAATCCAAAATTAGCAAAAACATATTATGTAAGAGATGTTGCTCCTGATATATTCTTGATAGGAAATCTTGGCGTAGTACAATTGAACTATGGTTATGATATAGAAGAAGTAAAAAAAGCTGTTGAAATGATTAAAGCAGATGCTTTAGCTTTACATTTAAATGCGCTTCAAGAAATATTTCAACCAGAGGGAAATAAGAATTGGAAAGGGTGTTTAAAAAATATTGAATATATTTGCAAGCATGTGAGTTTTCCTATAATAGTAAAAGAAACTGGAGCTGGAATAAGTAGAGAAGTTGCAAAAGATCTTGAAAGAACAAATGTATCTGCAATAGATATTTCTGGTTATGGTGGTACTTCTTGGTCTTTGATAGAAAGTAAAAGAAATTTAGAATTAAAAAATAGCTCAATAATTAATTGGGGTATACCAACTGCAATAAGCTTAATAGAATGTGTAGAGGCTGTAAAAATACCTATAATAGCATCGGGTGGAATTAGAAATGGAATTGAAATTGCAAAATGCATAGCTCTTGGAGCTACTGCTGTAGGAATTGCTTTACCATTCTTAAAACCTGCAACAAAAAACTATAAGCTAGTTAAAAGTAAGATTGAAAAAATTGTTAAAGAGCTAAAAATGGTTATGTTTCTTGTTGGAGCAAAAAATATAAAGGAGTTAAAAAAGGTTCCTGTTGTTATTACAGGCAAAACAAAAGAATGGGCAGAAGTAAGAAAAATTGATGTTAAAAAATTCGCTAATAGGTAATTAAGGCTTTTCAACACTCTTATTTCTTTTCATAATTCTTGTAATATACCCAGCTATTTTGTTTCTCATCCTTTTTGTTACACCTAAATTTATTTCTGAAATAATCTTCTTGTTTTTCTCAAAGTCTGTTGTGAATTGGTGTTGTTGTATTAAATTAAAAGCTACTGTTTTTATGTCTTTTGTTCTTACTCTTCCCATAACCATTTAATTATTTCAGTTAAATTTTAAATTTATGGAAAATCAAAAAAAGCGTAAAGCTTATTTAGTTGAAACTCCTATTGGATATTTTGTTTTTGATGATAATGAAAAGGTAATAATTTATAAAGATCTAAAAAGTGTTAACAAAAAAATATTAATTGAAAACGTAGAAAAACTGGGATATGTTGTTTTAGAAGATGAAATCGGAAAAAGGATTTATAGAGAAAAAGTAAGAGATTTAGCAAAGGAGTTAAATATTGCAAAAGATGATGAAACACTAAATGAAATTCTTAAAAATTTTGGAATATATTTTAGTAAAAACAAAATGAAAATTGAAAAAGAAAAATTTTTAATAATGGTTTTTGATCTTTTAAGATCAATAGAAAAAAATATTTCTCCTATAAGAGAAAGATTTAAAGAAATAATATGGCTTTTAAAACCCGGAGCAAAATTGAAGGATGAGGATGTATATAAAATAATAAAGGAGATTGAAAATGACGCAACATATAATCAAAAGAGAGAGGAAAAACAAATCATTCTAAATATTGAAAAAATGCTCAATCAACTTATATTCACAAGAGATCTTCTTAACAATTACTCAAGAAATGAGGTAAGAAAGATTGCGCCAAACCTATCTTATGTTGCTGGTGAAGATATTGCATTAATGTTACTTTCTCATGCAGGCTCTTTAGAGAACCTTGCTAAAATGGCCTCTTCCACAATTCAAATTATTGGAAGTGAAAAAGCTTTATTCAGGCATTTAAAAAGTAAAGGTAAAGCAAAACCTCCAAAACATGGAATCATTTATAATTGTAAATATGTGAAAAATGCTCCTAAAGAGTTGAGAGGAAAGATTGCAAGAGTTGTTGCATCAAAAATATCTCTTGCTGCAAAGATTGATTTCTATTCTGGGAGGGACGAAAAAGAAAGATTAAAAAATGAATTGGAAGAAGAAATTGAAAAAATTTTAAAAAATAAAAATTATTAAGCAAACAATTTCTCTTCTATTTCATAGAAAAATTTTCCTGAATGATAATCTCTTATTCCATCAACCCATTTACCATACCATCCTTCTGGACTCAAGTCCCATATCATTTCAACAAAATCTTTTGGAGTTGGAGAAACAATAATTTCATAACAAAGCCTTTTTGCATCATTCTCCAAAATTTTTCTTTCTTTGTTATCTAAACTATTAATAACTTTAATAGCTTTTGAAATTTTTGGAAACTCCTCTCTACTAAAATATTTTCCCTCATAATGTCTTTCTCTTTCAACTCTTTTTTTCACATTTCCAAAAGAAAAACCTCTTTTTTCAAGCTCATTAACTACTTCTATTTCATCCCTTCCTCCTAAAAGTCCGGCATCAAATTCATATTGGTAAGTATGAAGTTCATCAACAATAGGCCAAAGNTCTNTTTCATAATTTTTTGCATGATTAACACCATAAATTCTTTTAAGNCCTTCTCCTAATACAGCTAAATAGCTTTCGTTCGGAAAATTAAACATTCCTTTTAAATCTCCATCTAATACCCTTTCCCTTCCNACAAAAAAGCATCTTCTTTCTATANCTCTTGGTCCACTTCCCTCAAAAAGCTTATCTCCAATTATTAAAGAACGAGCTACTATTAGAGTATAAGGATCTTTGCATTCTTCTTCAATTTCATCATAACCTTTTTCATGCAATTGAATAGCAGAATATATAATTTCAGCTTCCTCTGAATTTAACAAACCATCAAGAATACCTTTTTCTTTAACATATTTTACAGAAGCTTCAGCGTGAGGTAGGTTTGTCTTTTCTCTTTTTATATCATGAAGAAGGCCAGCTATTTCTGCTAAACTAGCAAGATTTTCTATATCATTTAAATTTATGCCATATATCTTGGATAAATATCTTGCTCCTGTCTTAGCTCCTTTAGAAACAAAAATTAAATGATCTATATCATGAGCAAGGCTTTTTCTATCTCTGTTTCCAAGCTCTTCCTCAACAAAACTTCTTATCTCATTTATTACTTCTCTTTTCATAAGAGAATTTTATAGAAAAGATTTAAATTATTTACTGGTAGTTACAAAAACTTTTAATTATAAAAAAATTATAAAGTAAAAGCTTAGATATGAAAGAAATATTTGAAAATGTATTTTTGGATGAAAACAGGAGGCTTTATACAAAATATGAAAATTCTTATAGAGAATGGGATCCTTACAGAAGCAAATTAGCTGCAGCAATAATAAACGGACTTAAAATAATGCCTATAAAGCAAGGGTCAAAAATTTTATATTTAGGAGTCTCTACAGGAACAACTTGTTCTCATATTTCAGATATCATTGGGAATAAAGGAATAATTTATGGAGTCGAATTTTCTGAAAGGGTTTTTTATCAATTTTTAGAGCTTGCTGAAAAAAGGAAAAATATTGTACCTATACTTGCAGACGCAAGAAAATATGAAGAATATTATTGGGTTGAGATGGTTGATATTGTTTATTGCGATTTAGCTCAGCCAGATGAAATAGAAATAGCGATAAGAAATTCTAATATTTTTTTAAAGAAAAATGGTTATCTTATGATTGCTATAAAGGCCAGAAGTATTGATGTCACCAAAGAACCTGAGGAAATATTTGAAGAGAGCATAGAAAAATTAAAAAATTCTGGATTTGAAATAAAAGAAGTTATAATCTTAGAGCCATATGAAGAAGGGCATGCAATGGTAATATCACAAAAAATCTCATAGTTTATTTTTTGACAAAATCTCTAATATCTTCTCTTTAAATAGATCGAATTCATCCTTTTTTATTGAGCCAGCGGCAGCTAATTTATGGCCTCCTGTAATTGCTGTCTTAAAATCTTTGCTTGCTTCCTTCAAAACTCTTTCAACATCTACATTTCCATTCTGATTTCTTACAGAAAATTTCACATTGTTTCTCACAACCTCCCAAACAAAAACAATCTTTTTAGGATACAATTCAGAAAGCTTTGTTGCTATTACTGATCTTAAACTATATCCTGATTTCATTTCGTAAAATATTATATCTCCAACTTCCTTTATTTCGCTTTTTATTTTTATCATCATTGCATCAATTTCTTTTTGAACTTTTTCATGATAATTCAAAAACTCTCTATTATTCTCTATATCTTCTATTGTTTCTGCTGTTTCCAATGCCTTAACAATTCTTTCGCAAGGAATTCCATATGCTTTTAGAGATGTTATAATATCACTTACTCTTTTGAAAGATGAATTAAAGAACGCCTGGTTTATATCTTCTTCTTTTCCAAAATATTTTTCATATATTTTTCTTCCTTCGAAGATAAGATCCATAGAATCTCTTATATTGTAATCTCCTGCTATTCCGATTAAAGCTATCCATAGATATTTACTCATATCAGATATTTTAGATAGAAGCTTATAAGTGAGATAAGATGCTGATTGGTAAACATTATTATTAAACAGTGGGTTATAATGAATAGTTTTTTTAGAGTTTATATTATTCGATATTTGATGATGGTCTATAACTAATATTTCACATATTCTTTCTAAGCTCTTAATAATCCTTTTTTCTTGGTCTATTGCGAGATCTAGAAATATTATTTTTGTAGGTAATGAAAGCTTTACTCTCTGAACCAATGTTTTTGTTGGCGGCATTGGTTGACTTATTATAAAATCGGAGCCTCTTTTTATCTTTTCTATTAGAAACAAGTCTAATAAAGCACAACTTGCTATTCCGTCAGCATCATTATGGAATATTGTAATGATTCCATCTTTTGGTGTGATATTATTCAAAAAATCTAGTGCCCTTTTTTCTATTTCTGATTTAATTACCATGTTTTTATTAATTAAAAGAAAAGTTTAAGATAATTAGAAAAATAATAAATTTTATTATCTATCGGTGGTTAAAATTAGTAAAAGTTAAATTCTGAAAAAGTTTAAATTTTATTAAAAAATAATTATCAAATAGTGATAAAATGTCTTTCTTAGAAAAAACAAAAAAATGTTTTGAAGATACAAGTTCGTTGAGCTTTGCTTATGGAATAAAATTCTCATCAATAGGAGAAGAATATGACATTCTCTTAGGACCGTTTTCAGTATTATTGAGCTTATACGGCTTGGGTAAAGGTCTAGAACTTTATAAAGAATTTAGGTCAGAAAAACTTTCGGCCTTAGAGTATATCGGAAAATTTATGCAAACTGCTCCTTTAATATCTTTACCTACTTACATTACAAGTAGAGACCTTTCATACTCCTTTTTATTTCCAATATTTTCCCTATTAGTAGGATGCAAAATTGAAAAAATTGGAAAAAGTATTAGAAAAAGGAGGAAACGAGATAAGTGATCACTCTAAATATATATGTCCAAAAATTCTTGTCCATATCCAAGGATCTTCTGTTCTTGCTTCTGATTTAAACCTTATCATTAGATCTAGCTTCGCATCAAGTTCATCTGCTAAATGAATTGCCATCGCTTCTGGTAATTGAGGCTCTTTTGGTGAACCAAACTCATTTCTTCCGTGATGGCTTAAGATAATATGCTGCAATTTCAAAGATAATATCTCCGGAAAACCTTCTATTTGCTTTATTTTTTCTTGAACCATTTCATTCCCTAAAATAATATGACCCAAAAGCATTCCTTCTCTCGAAACATCTATGCTTGTATCATACTCGAATTCCTTTATCTTTCCTATATCATGAAGTAGTGCTCCTGTTATTAATAAATCATAGTCCATTTCTGGATGTAATTCATATATTGTTGAAACAATCTTAGTAACATTTAAGGTGTGCTCAAGCAAACCGCCAAAATAATTCTGATGATAGTGCATTGCTGCTGGACTAGAACAGAATTTTTCCATAAAATTTTTATCTTGAAAAAACATATCAAGAATCTTCTTAAGATAATAATTCTTTACCTTTTCAGAAAAACTGAGTAATTCTTCTTTCATTTTATTGATATCCTTTTTTGTAAAGCCTATGAAATCTTCCAAAAAGTACTGATCCTTATCTAAAACCTTGAAGATATTTTTCTCTTCTATAGATATTTCTGGTTTATTTTTATACTCAGTAACAATTCCAGAGATATGGATAACGCTTCCTTTTCCAAAAGATTCATATATTTTTGTAACATTTTCTTCAGAACTACCCCAATATTTTGCGGTTATTTCTCCTGTCCTATCACTAAGCCTTATTTCAAAGTAATATCCTGCTTCATACCTTTTAGGAGGTTTTTTAAATTTGACAGCAAACATATCATTAACTATATCTCCGGGCTTTAACTCAGAAATAAATTGTATTTTTCTTCTTTTTTCAATATTGTTCTCCATAATTATAATTTAATGAAGAAATATTAAAAACGGAAAAGATTCTACATCTTTAATTTTCCTCTTAACTTAGCATAAATTCCATAATCAATATATTCCTTTCTTTCGATGTAATAAGATGTTTTTGGTGCTTTGTCTCTTTTTTCAATTATTTTATCTGTAACCACAATAGAAAATGAGTCAGCTCCGGCTCCACTTCCATACGATGTAAGTAATATTTTATTACCTGGTTTTGCAATATCTAATACATAACATAATCCTAAAAGCGAAGATCCAGAATAAGCATTTCCTATCTTCTCAACAACATTTAAGCTATCTTTTATTTTTTCAAATGGAATTCCTAAAATCTTTGCGGCCCTTAAAGGAAATTTTCCGTTTGGCATATGAAATACAACATAATCAAAATCATTCACATTATAGCCAGTTTTTTCCAATAGCCTTTTTGTTGCTTCTATAACATGTTTAAAATATGCTGGTTCTCCTGTAAATCTTCCTGCGTGTTGAGGATATTCTTCACCTTCAGCTCTGAAAAAATCTGGGGTATCTGTAGCATAGCTTATAGTATCTTCAATTTCAGCAAGAGATTCTTCATAAGGGCCTATAATAAATGCTGCACCTCCTGCTCCTGCTGTATATTCTAAAGCATCTCCTGGTCTTGATTGAGCGCAATCCGCTCCTATTGCAAGCCCATACTTTATCATCTCTGCTTTTACCATAGCATAGCATATTTGTATGCCTGCAGTACCTGCCTTACATGCAAATTCTAAATCGGCGCAAAATAAATCTTCAGAGGCATTTATCGCTTCTGCAACTGTTGTACCACTAGGATTAACAACATAAGGATGCGATTCTGAACCAATAAAAACTGCTTTAATTTCTTTTGGATTTATGCCTGCCCTTTTTAAAGCATTCTTTGCAGCTTCTACTGAAATTGTAATAGTATCTTCATCTATATCAGGAACGGATTTTTCTTCTACTCCCAAAGATGGTTTTTCAGCTCCCCAAACTCTTGCTATCTCTTCGACTTTTATCCTAAATCTAGGTATATAAGCACCATATCCAACGATTCCTACTCTTTTCATTTTAATCACAAATGTTACTACATTATGATAAAGAATTTAAAGCTTTTAATAAAATTATTAAAATGTCGAATTTTTTGTAAGATATTTATTGATCTACAAAAAATTAAATAAAATGAAGAAATTTAAATCGCTATTAATTTTATTTTTAGTTTGTCTGGGTGTTTCATTATTTTTATATTTCAAATTTTTATCAAACAAGTGTGAAACAAAAACAAAAATTGTTACTAAGGTTATAGATGGTGATACAATAATAGTAGAAGGTAGCAAAAAGATAAGACTTCTTGGAATAGATGCTGATGAAAAAGGGTATCCTTGCTATTATTCTGCAAAAGAAGCATTGGAAGAAAAGATTTTAAACAAGAGGGTTAGATTGGAATGTGATTTAAAAGATAAAGATATTTATGGAAGATATTTAAGATATGTTTTTGTTGATAATGAAAATATAAATGTATGGATGGTTAGAAATGGCTTTGCAATAGCAAGGACTGAGGATGCGAAAAAATATGAAAAAGAAATAATAGAAGCTGAAAAATATGCGAAAGAAAATAATATTGGATGTAAATGGAAATAAATTTCAAATTCTTTTCAACATTCATTTGCTTTTAATGGAGTTGCTTGCATTTTTGAGAAATCGTTTTTGTCATTATCTGTATCATTGCCATTAGGACATCTTCCTGTAGAATTGTTATCATCTGGCAAAGGAGCATTATCATTTTTATTCCCATCATCAAAGCTTCCGTATGCTACTCTGTCTATAATCTCTTCTCCTCTTTTCAAAATTATTTCTCCTTCTGATTTTCCTAGTTTATCGGAGCAGTTAACTAGTAAATATCCTTTTGCAGGTATGATTCCGAAAATTGAGCAATTATAATAAGTATTTCCTGTATCTGATCTTCTTGAAATTATAA
>Ga0065718_1005854_pt1 | contig 13140 bp, 18 predicted proteins | sample GBSCel77sediment_2_FD_59105 | JGI IMG/M metagenome (GOLD analysis project Ga0065718, IMG submission 59105) | Hot spring sediment microbial communities from Great Boiling Spring, Nevada - cellulolytic enrichment CS 77C v3 (version 3) | ecosystem: Environmental > Aquatic > Thermal springs > Hot...
CATAATCACTTGGTCCTAAAAACCTTCCAACTATAACTTGAAAGAAATAGTTTATTATCATTCCAAGGAGAGTAGCAAAAACGATCAAAAAGCTATATTTGAAAAGCTCCTGATCTGAGAATATTACATTCTGAATTATTGCCTTAATCTTTCTTTTCATTATTCTTAAATATTTCTATTTAAATTTAAGAAACTGTTATTGGTAAGCATGTTGAAAATTCTTTATCTTCACAAAGCAATTTTAAGTAATATGTTCCTTTTTTATTCGGTTTCCATGTAATTTTATTAGAAGAGAATGAAAATGTAAATAAAGGAACCCCACCGCATCTAGAATTGTTATAAATTCCACCAATTCCTTTCGAACAATATTTTATGTTGCATATACAGTTATTTATTTCACAAGGATTGCAGATCCCTTGTTTTTCTTCCTTTTCTTCAAAAAACATAAAATACGAAATTGCAAAAATTATAAAAATAACCAAAAATACAAAACCAAAAATCAAAATTCTTTTCATTCAATTTCACTTATTTTATTCTCTTTTTTATTTTTTAAATGCTCCGTCCGGGATTTCCATATTCTTTTGAACCCGGGTCTCGGCCTTTCTTCTCATCGTCTCCTCAAACCTTTCGAAAAATCGAAAGGGCCGCATCCTTTTCCGGCACAAGAGACCGGACTAGACTAACGGAGCATTTGGGTCGGGCCAGATTCGAACTGGCGACCTCCACGTTGTAAGCGTTCCGCAGTTTATAACTTTGGCGTCATAGCCTCTAGACCACCGACCCTTTATATTGTGTTTTTGCTTTAATTATTTAATCTTTAGTTTTTTGAATTCAAAACCTTTTTTAATATTTTCCTTATAACCTTAGGATCTGCCTTTCCTTTACTTTCTTTAAAAACCTTACTAACCAATATATCCAAAGCCTCTTCCTTTCCCATCTTATAATCCATTATATCTTTTGAAGCACATTCAAGCACGCTAAAAATAAAGCTTTTTATTGTTTTTTCATCTTTTATTATTTCATAGCGATTTTTCATTTAATTATTATTTAATAAAATTAAAATTAAAGGTTGGTAAAAATGCCAGCATGCAAGATATGTAAAAGAATAGTGCCTGGTTCGATTTGTCCAAACTGTAAAGAGAAGGCAGTAACAGATTTTAAAGGAATAATAATAGTTTATGATAATAATTGTGAGTTAGCAAAAAAATTGAATATTCAAGAACCTGGGGAATATGCTTTAAAAGTGGGTTGATTTAATGAACATTGAAATTATAGAAGATAAATACAATCCAATATTAAAAAGAAGGGAAATAAAGGCAGTAATATCTCATGAAGGAAAGCCAACACCGAGTAAAGAGGAAATTAAAAACTTTGCTTCACAATTTTTTAATGCAGATTTGGAAAAAATTGAAATTTGCAAAATATTTTCAAAAAGAGGGATAGGAAAATCTGATATAAAAATAAGAATTTGGGATATTGAAGTTCCTAAAAAAGAAGATAAAAAACCTAAAGATAAAGGAAAATCTAAAAAAGAAGGTGAATAGTAGTGGCAGAAGAAAAGGAGAAAAAATCTCAGAAGGAAAGACCTAAATCAAAAAGTAAGCATAAAAAATCTCAAGTATGGAAGCTCTATGAAATTAAAGATGGAAAGGTTATAAGAAAAAATGATTTTTGTCCAAGATGTGGAGCAGGTACTTTCCTAGCAAAATATAAAAATAGAGTATATTGCGGAAAATGCTATTGGGGAAAGGTCAACATAACAGAGAAAGATTAATTATTAATAATTTCTATCAAATTAATTTATAGGTGGCAAATATGCTATCAAAAATACCAATTGAATTGGAAAAAGTAGATAAAAAGGACATAGATAAAGAAATATTAAGAGTAGGAATTATAGCTGAATTGGATGCAATAAATCTTTATGAACAGCTTGCTTCTTTAGCAAATGATGAAAACATAAAGAAAATTCTTTTAGATATAGCAAGAGAAGAAAAAACACATGTTGGAGAATTCCAAAAACTTCTTCTAAACAGAGATAAAGAGCAGAAAGAAGAGCTTGAAAAAGGGGCAAAGGAAGTAGAGGAACACGTAGGAGAATAGGATTATTTCTTAAAAAGAAGCCATGTATTTTTGTTTTTATCTTTTGAATCAAATTTTAATAAAACATATCTTCCTTTCATTTTATTTCCAAATGTTTCGAACTCTATTTTATTTTCTTCTCTTGAAATTAATTTATATTCACCTTTATCCCAAATTTCAACCTTACCTGCACCATAAAATCCTTCTGGAATTATGCCTTCAAAATTTGCATATTCTAAATCATGATCATCAACCTGAATAGCAAGCCTTTTAACTCCTTTTTTTAATGGTATTTCCTTTGGTACAGCCCATGATTTTAAAACATTATCCATTTCTAATCTAAGATCAAAATGCTCTTTTCTTGAGAAATGATGATGTACAACAAATAGCATATTTTATAATTTTTTTGTTAATTTTAAATCATGCTTTGCTTAGGAATAGAGTCAACAGCACATACATTTGGTATTGGTATAATTGATGAAGAATATAACATATTAGCAAATGAAAGATATACTTATATTCCAAAACCTGGATTTGGAATTATACCAAAAGAAGCTGCTAAGGAATTAGAAAATAATGCAGAAAATGTTTTTAATAAGGCCTTAGAAAAGGCAAAAATAAAAATGAGTGAAATAGATGCAATAGCTTATAGCAAAGGTCCTGGAATGCCTTTATCTTTAAAAGTTGGTGCAAACTTTGCAAAAATGCTTTATGAAAATATTAAGAAAAATGTTTATGAGGTTAATCATTGTGTTGCTCATGTTGAGATTGGCATGCTTACAACAAAATTAAAAGATCCTGTTATACTTTATGTTTCTGGNGGTAATACTCAAGTAATTGCTTTTGTTGAAAAAAGATATAGGTGCTTTGGNGAAACATTAGATATTGCAATAGGCAATGCTTTAGATATGTTTGCAAGAAAAGCAAATTTAGCTCATCCAGGAGGACCTAAAATAGAAGAGCTTGCAAAGAATGGAAAATATGTTGAATTGCCTTATGTTGTTAAGGGGATGGATTTTAGTTTTACTGGAATTGTTACAGCTGCTATAAAAAAATTACAGCAAGGTATAAAGCTTGAAGATTTGTGTTTTTCAATACAAGAAACTTGTTTTGCAATGCTAACAGAAGTTACTGAAAGAGCTTTGGCGCATATAGGAAAAAATGAGGTTTTATTAACCGGAGGAGTAGCAGCAAACAAAAGGCTTCAAGAAATGTTAAAAATAATGTGTGAAGAAAGAAATGCAAAGTTTGCTGTTGTTGAAAAGGAATATGCTGGTGATAATGGAGCTATGATAGCATTGGTTGGTATGTTGATGCATAAAAGTAAATGTGAACCAACAAAAACTTTTGATATTGAACCAAAATGGAGAATTGAGCAAGTAGAAATAAAGTGGAAATAAAAATCATTCTTTTATAAAAATAATTTTTTCAGCAATAATCAAAAAGATTTTATCTTTCTATACCAATATCTAAGAATATCTTCTGCCTTTTTTATCTCTTCTTTTCCTTTTTGTGTTATTTTATAATATATTCTTTCTGGTCCGCTTATTGCCTCTCTCTTAACAATTTTAACATATCCTTCATTTTCAAGTCTCTTTAAAACAATATAAGATGTCACTCTTCCTGGCCTAAATCCAAAATTCTTTTCAATCTTTTCTCTAATAACATATGGATGGTAATTTCCTTTTAACAAAATTTTTAATATATAAATCCAGAGGTTATCTTTTGTTATTGAGTCGAATAGCTTTTCTGAAGGCTTTCTCATATTTTTTATTTTTCTATTAATAATTAAAGCTTGCTATTTTATGACATAAAATATTTAAATATTTTATGTCATAAAATAGTTAATATGAAAGAGATAAGAATAGCAATAGCCGGAGTTGGAAATTGTGCTTCTTCGCTTATTCAAGGATTATTCTATTACAAAAACTTTGAAGGAGATAATATTCCAGGATTAATGCATCCTGTTTTAGGTGGATATAAAATTTCTGATATTAAAGTAGTTGCAGCATTTGATATTGATAAAAGAAAGGTTGGAAAAGATTTGAGTGAAGCTATTTTTGCTCCACCAAATTGCACAAAAGTTTTTTGCAAAGACATACCGAAGATTGGAGTTAAAGTAAAAAAAGGTTGTGTTTTAGATGGAGTTGCAGAACATATGAAGAGTTATCCTGAAGATAAAAGCTTTGTTGTTTCTGATGAAAAAGAAGTTGATATTGTTGATGAATTAAAAAACTCGAAAGCAGAAATATTAATAAACTATCTTCCTGTCGGCTCTCAGAAGGCTACTGAATATTATGCTGAATGTGCTTTAAAGGCTGGTTGCGCATTCATAAATTGTATCCCGGTTTTTATTGCCTCTGATGAAAAATGGAGAAAAAGATTTGAAGAAGAGAATCTTCCAATTATTGGAGATGATGTAAAATCTCAAATAGGTGCTTCAATACTTCATAGAACTATCGCAAGGCTGATTGAATTAAGAGGTTGTGTAATAGATAGAAGCTATCAATTAAATTTTGGTGGCAACACAGATTTTTTAAACATGCTTGAAAGAAATAGATTAAGCTCAAAGAAAATATCTAAAACAGAAGCTGTAAACTCTGTCTTAAAAAATAAATTGAATTATGAAAATTTGCATATAGGTCCATCCGACTGGGTTCCTTGGCTGAAGGATAATAAAATATCTTATATTAGAATAGAGGGAAGAAAGTTTGGTGATGTTCCTTTTGAAATAGATATAAAGCTTTCTGTTGAAGATTCTCCTAATTCAGCTGGTTGCGTAACAGATGCTATAAGATTGGCAAAAATTGCTCTGGATAGAAAAATAGGTGGAGCTTTAATAGCTGCATCAGCATTTTTAATGAAGCATCCACCTATTCAAATTCCTGACGAAGAAGCTAAGATAATGGTAGAGAATTTTATAGAAGGAAAGATAGAAAGATAAATATTTTTCAAATTTTTAATAATTAAACTAAGTGAAAAATATGTTGAAAGAATTTTTCGATACAGATAAGATTTCTCTTAAAATAGGAAGAATTCTTTCAAAGCTTCCAATTTCCCCAAATCAATGGACTTTAATATCATTGATACCAGCAATAATCGGATTTATTTTTGCAATTTATAAAAATGCCTTTTATTCATTTTTATCTTTTGCTATTGCAGGGATTTTAGATGGAATAGACGGCGGAGTAGCAAGATTTAAAGGAAAGGTAACAAATTTTGGTGCTTTTCTCGATGGCTCTATTGATAGAATTGTTGACTTTTTGCTAATATTCTCATTTTTGTTTTTTGAGTTACCATCAAAAATTTTTTCATTTAATTATTGGGTTGTTATTGGTGCATACTTTTGCTTAATGCCAACTTTTGAAGTAGCTTATGCGGATCATAGAAAAGCAGTGAATGATCCTGAAGAAAAAAAGATTTGGAGAATTTTGCATAGAACAGAGATGTATCCTTTATTTTGTTTATCTTTATTGCTAATAGAATTTTCAAAGGATTTGGCATCTTGGTTATTTATAATAACAACGGTTTTATCAATAATTACAACAATACAAACAATAATTTTAACTTACATAAAATCAAAAAGAGAAAATGCTTAAAAATTTATTTTTCTTTTTTCAAATCTTATTTATGAAAGATGAAATTAAGCAGGTTATTGTTGTAAGAGGAGATATAAAAATGTCTGTAGGAAAGGTTGTTTCTCAATGTTGTCACGCTTCCTTAGGAGCTTTTGAAAATGCGAACAAAAATATTATAAAATTGTGGAAAAAGAGAGGAGAAAAAAAGGTTGTTTTACAAGCAAAAAACTTAAATGAAATAAAAGAATTGATAAAAAAAGCTGAAAAAATAAATGTAAATTATTTTGTTGTAAGAGATGCTGGAAANACTGAAGTAAAAAAAGGTACTATAACATGCATAGCATTTGGACCTGATTATGAAAAGAAGATTAATAAGATAACTGGTTACTTACCAAAGCTAAAATAATAATTTTCAGAAACAAAATAATTTTTAAAATTTAAATACAAGTATTTTATCACATGACAAATGAAATAAAAAATGAAAAATCTGAAAAAAAATTACTTTTGTTCGGGAAATGGGATAGTGATGTTGAGGTAAGAGATATTGGATTAAAGAAATATATATCATTAAAACCAACAATAATTCCAAAATCCTCTGGTGCTTATAGAGAAAGATTTGAAAAATCCAAAATGCATATTGTTGAAAGGCTTGCACTACATTTAATGGTTAGTGGCCATTCAGGAAAAAGGCATAGATTAACATCAGGAAAATTTGGAGGAAAATTTTATAGAATGTTAAAGGTTGTAGAAAATGCTTTTGACATAATAGCAGAAAAAACAAATAAAAATCCTGTTGAAGTTTTGGTAAGAGCTGTAGAAAATGCTGCTGTTTGTGAGGAAATAGCTTCTTACCAATTAGGAGGAATAATAGCAAGGGTTGCTGTTGTAACTTCACCTCAAAGAAGGGTTGACAAGGCATTAAGAATTATAGCACAATCTGTTTACAGAGCAGCTTTTAATAATAAGAAAAAGTTAGAAGAAGCATTAGCAGAAGAGCTTATAAATGCTGCAGAAAACTCTAGTAAATCAGCAGCAATTACATATAGAGAAAAAATAGAACAAGAAGCGATGGGAGCAAGATAATTTTTAAGATAAGATAATTCTTTTAAAAATAAAGAGGATATATTTATTTGATTGCATTTGAGGTAATTGCAATGAATTATGTTAGGTTAAATATTCCTGGGCTTGACAGATTAATACCTACTGGCGTTCCTGAAGGTGAATTAATTCTTTTGTCGGGAACTGCAGGAACTGGAAAAACAATATTTGGTTTAGAATATGTTTATCTTTCAAAAGAGCCTGCTATATTTGTTACCTTTGAAGATCAGATAGATGAATTGAAAGAGCAAGCATTAGCTTTTAACTGGGATTTCTCAAAAAGGGAAAAGGAAGACACAATAAGATTTGTAAAATATGAGCCGTTTAGAATTGGTGATGTCTTTGAATTAATAGAAAATAATATAAGGGATATAAGAGCAAAAAGGGTTGTAGTAGATTCTGTTTCTGCATTTTCTATGCATATAAGAGAGAGTACAGAAGTAAGAAGGTCTTTGCTTGAGCTTTATAACATTCTCAAAAAAAACAGATGCACATCAATATTAACATGTGAAAGCCTTCCAGGAACAAATGCAATTTCAAGGCATGGAGTAGAGGAATTTGTTACTGATGGGGTAATAGTTTTAAGAAAGGTTTACCAAAGCGATATGTTTAGGTTAGCTCTGAATATTTGGAAGATGCGTGGCGCAAAGCATTCAACAAAATTCCATTATTATGAGATTAACGAAAATGGTTTTGTTATTTATCCTGATAAAACAGTTGATATGGATAGAGCCAAGTTTTTAAGTTAGGGAAATAAAATTATTTTTATAAGGTGAAAACATGGAGAAAAAGATTGAAAGAATATCTACAGGGATTCCTGGTTTAGACGAAATAATAGAAGGTGGATTTATTCCAGGCTCTACTATTTTAATCTCTGGAGGTACAGGATGTGGAAAAACAATATTTTGTGGTCAATTCTTGTGGCATGGATTAAAAAATGGTGAACCAGGAATTTATGTAACTTGTGAAGAAACTCCAGAAGATATAAAAAATGATTTGAAAAGGTTTGGATGGGATTTTGAAAAATATGAAAAGGAAAAAAAATTCTCTTTCATTTTTGCAGACCCTTTTGGAGCACAAGGTTTTTCATTATTCGATGAGGCTGATTTTACATCAAAGTTTATTGAAGAAATAAAAAAGATAAAAGCAAAGAGGTTTGTTTTTGATTCGGTATCTGTTATGGGTCTTTATTTTAAAGATGTGCATGAAACAAGAAGAAGGCTTTATATGCTTATTCAAGCATTAAAGAAAGCTGGCGTTACTTCATTGCTAACAAGCGAAATTCCAGAAGGCTCTGAGAAGCTTTCAAGGTTTGANGTTGAGGAATTTGTGGTTGATGGNATAATAAAGCTTGAGTTTATTCCTATTGGGACNAGATCCGGAAGATCTCTTCTTGTAAGAAAAATGAGAAGAACAAAGCATGATGAAAATCCTCATCCTATAGAAATAGGAGAAAATGGGATAAAGGTTCTAAGTTTATGATGCTTTGCTCTATGAATGAAGCTTTTTTAGGTTTATGTAAATTATAGCAGAAAGACTAAAGGCATAAAACAATATATTTCAAGCCTTTTGGCATTTATGGATTCTTATAGTAAAGAGTCTTTAAAAGATAAGGCTCTGAATAAATCTTTTAAAAATTTTAAAAATTTGTGCAATAAAATNAATTTAGTGCATTAATGCACTAAATGGTGCATAATGTCAAAGGAAAAGATAATTGAAGTTTTAGAAAAGCATCCTGCTGGATTGTCAATACTTGAAATAGCTAAAGAAACAAAGCTTCATAGAAATTCTGTAGCAAGAATAATCAAAGAATTGGAAGCTTCTGGAGATGTTGAATTAAAAAAGGTTGGATTGGCAAAGGTTTATTTTCTTAAAAAATATGATGGGATTCACAAACTAGAATACGGTTTTACAGGAAAAAATATTTCTGTTGGAATAGGTATATCTGATTTAGAAGATGGTTTCAATGCAGCTGTTTCAGCAGCAAAACAAGCTGCAATGCAAGCATCCAAAGGAGCTGTTCCAAAATTTTCTTTAGTCTTCGTATCTTCTAGGTACAATTCCCAAATAGATAAAGTTGTTAATGGCATAAACAAAATTTTAGGAACTAATTGGATTGGATGTACAACAGACAGAGAAATAAATTCAATCCTCGGCTATTCACAAGGAACTATAGAGGTCCTATGTATTGATACACCTCATCTGTATTTTGGTGTTGGAGTTAGTGAAGATTATAGAAAGGATCCAATAGAAGAGGGAAAGAAAGCAACTATACAAGCAATAGAAAACTGCAATGCAGAGAGGTCGAAGTTTGCTACAGCACAATTCATACGAGGTACGAAAAAAGCTTTTTCTGATATTATAAAAAATCCACCTTATTTAATTTTAGCTTTTCCCGGAGGAACATATTATAAAAATAAAGAGACTGTTCCGGGAATGGAAGGAGAATTTTTGGAGGGGATAAAAAGCGTAATAGGTCCTTTCGCTCCAATCATCGGAGCATCAGCTTCTCAAGATATAGAGAAAATGTTAAACTTTGAAGGAGAGAATTATGTTTTTGCAAACGGAAAGTATTATAAAGATGGGGCTGTAGTATGCTTCATAATTTCTGAGCTGTATTTTTCTTATGGACTTTCCCACCCTTATGATACAACAGAAACATACGGCATCATTACAAAAACTTCAAAAGATAAGAAGATCATAGAAGAGATAAACGGAAGGCCTTCAGGAGAAGAATACAAGAAACTTGTATCGAAAGTGAGAGAAAAATTTTCTCTAGATGAAATATTTGAGAAAATATTTGCCAAAAAATATGAAGATATTCTAATTTTCATAAAGTATCCTGCACTTTTTATAAATCCATTCGGAGATAGTTATCCCTTAGCATTTAGGCCAGACCCAAAAGGAAAGACGATTATCTCGCCGCAAAGAGTAACTGAAAATACAAATTTCGTAATAGGAAAATATAATAAAAAGAAAGCGGTTGAAAATACTTCTCACTCAATAATAGAAATAGTTAAAAGTATGGGAGTTCCAACTTTTGGGTTTTTGTTCTCATGCGCTGCTAGAGGCTTTTTACTACATAAATCTGGGTTGATAAATGAGTTTATTAATAACATTAATAGCGTATTAAAAACTTATGTTGGTTTTTTTGCGAATGGGGAGATAGGAGGCAGTAAAGAATTTAGATTTGTTGGTTTTTCTGATGTATATCTAATATTTTTTGACAAGGTGATCACAGAATGAAAAAAATTGGATATAGTAATCCAGAAGAAGTAAAAAGAGAGAAATTTGAGCGCATAAAAAGAAATTTTGAATGGCATTATAGAAACAATCCTTTTTATAGAGAATATTGCAAATTATATCCTTACATTTCAGGAAATAAGAAAAGAATAACTCCGGATGACATCAAAAAATATGAAGATTTAAATAATATACCTCTACTTGTGTCAGACTGGTTCAAAGAACTTTCTGTAAGGGGTTTAACTGACATAATTGTTCCAGAAAACCTAGAAATTGTTGATTATTTCACAACTAGTGGCACTACAGGAGAGCCTACGAAGTATCCTTTTGATAGAGAGAGTATCGAAGAAACGAAATTGATGTATAGCTATCTAATAGAAATTTTAGGAGTTGAAAAAGGGGATAAAGTAATTTTTTTGACTCCTTCCCCTGAAAAAAGCTCTACTGGGCTTGTTAGGGGAGGTTACATGATGTACAGTGAAGTTGTAGGAAAGGATGATATCTATTTCTTATTTGATGAGACAACAGAGCCGGAGAAAGCAATAGATACTTTAAGAGAAATTTCAAGTAATAGAGAGGGAAAGGTTCATTTGTTTGGTCCTCCTTTTGCTTTCCTAGAATTATGTGAATATCTAATAAAAAGAGGGGAAAAGATTGAAATCAACGGAACGGCATTCACCTCAGGAGGGTGGAAAAGATATAAAGGTGGTACTATCTCTAAAGAAGAATTGGAAGACTTAATATCTGAAACTCTCGGTATTAAAAAAGAAAATATAAGAGATGGCTTAGGATTAACTGATATAATGACTGTTTTGCTTGAGTGTGAAAAGCATCAAAAACACGTACATCCTTGGCTTTATGTATCTATAAGAAATCCAGAAGATTTCACAGAGCGTTTACCTCCAAGAGAGGAAGGTCTTATATCTTTTATGTCGCCGACCATAAGATCCTATCCTGCATATGTTATTACAGGAGACATAGGAGAAGAGATTTTGACAGAAGATGAAATATGTGAATGTGGTAGAGTAGGAAATAGCGTAATACATAAAAGAAGGGCAAAAGGGACGCAGGCAAGAGGGTGCGCTCTCGTGCTAGAGCAACTAATCGAGATGATGAAAAAATGATTTATAAAGGGTTTAGTGTACCTAGAGATGAAGAAAGCAGTATAGCAGAAATTTATCACAAATTTGATAGTGGTGTTGAGATTTCTTTTCCAGAAGATGTGAGTAAAATAATCTACAGGTTTTTAGAAAGAGTTGAAGATTTGAAAGAAGAATTTAGAAAAACTTACAAGGCAAAAGAAATTCCTGAAATATGGGGAAGAGCGATCAGAACATGCAAAGAGATTTGCAAAGATAATTTAACTGCATTGAGTGTAACTACAGGATTTCCAGAAGAAGCTCTCGAAGTTTACCTAGAAGCTATATTTAGTGACATTAATGAAGAGGTATTTAGAAAAATTGCAGAATCTGAATTAGATATAGAATATATTGATGGTTTCAAGAAAAGTAAAATTGGGTACAGTAAAGCATATGGACCAAAATATGTTATACAAATACTTCCAGGTGTTCCAGGACCTCAATTACTTTCAAGCTTTCAAAGTTCAATAGTCAAAGCTCCTTCTATCTATAAACCACCATCTGAAGAACCACTATTTACAAACTTTTGGATAGAATCGTTAAAAGCAGAAGAGCCTTCTTTAGAAAAGTATCTATGGGTAATTCCTTGGAGAGGAGGAGATGAAGATATAGAGAATGAGCTATTTTCAGATGAAGATTCTGCACTGATTGTATATGGAGATGAAAACACCATAAAAGATATCAAATCGAGAGCCAAAGGAAAGGTTATAGGATATCCGAGAAGGTTTGGATTTGAAGTTATAGATACTAGAAAAGAAGGGTTGTCTTCTATTGCACAAAAGATTGCAAAGGATGTTGCTTATTTTGATCAACTTGCCTGCTTTTCGCCACATGTTATTTATGCCATAGGAACTAGAGAAAAAGTAAAAGAATTGAGCAAAGAATTGTCAAAAAGCTTAGAGACGATAAAACTGCCGCGAGCAAAATTGAATGTAGATACAAAATCTGTACTTTCTATGTTAAAGGCTACTCTTATGGGTGAAAGGTGTATAGGCCTACCTGTAGATATATATTGCGGTAAGGAACATTTAGTGATATTCGAAGAAGACCCGGAATTTCAACCTTCTTGTTTATACAGAGTTGTAAGGGTTAAACCTCTTGATTGTATAGAAAAACTACCAGAATACTTAAAGGGTTATAAGGGATATTTCCAGACTGTCGGCACAAATTTAGATGACAAAGAAAAGTTAGCGGACCTGTTATATCCATTAGGGGTTTCGAGAATTACAGAAACGGGAAAAATGGTTCCAAGCTATATATTACATCATGATGGAAATCAACAAATTCTTCCTTTGTTAAGATGGGTTGATATAGAAACAGATTCTGTTGCTATATCAGATGTCAAAAAGAAAAAGGCTAGATTTTCTCGAGCAAAAATCAATGTATGAAAGTTTTCAATGTTCGAATTCGGTATTAGAGATTATATAATGTATAAGAAGAAGATGCTGATATTGAAGCTGCCGTTGATGGTGTAATAGAAAGCTTTAAATATCCAAGAGCTTGTATAACTCCTTCTTGCATCTATGTTAATGAGAAGATATATAATAACTTTAGAAAGGCATTGGGAGAAAGGGTTAAAAAGATTAAAATAGGTGAGGTTGAAGATTATTCTACTGATATTGCAATTGTTGATAAAGAATATTGGGATCTCTTTGTAGAACCTTTTATTAAAACAGCTATATCAAGTAGTGAAATTACATATGGAGATTTGTATTCTGATAATCCAAAACCAATAATCATGGAAGGAGAATTTGAAATAGCTTCAAGCATGGAACCGCATTGGCCAATATTTTGCTTAGAAAGATATAGAAATTATAAGGATGTTATGAGAAAAATAAATGAAAGAGCAAAAAATAATCCGAAAGGAAAGATTCTTGTATTATCTGTATATACAGAGAATGAAGGCGTGCTAAAAACTTTAGAGAATGAAATAATATCTGGAAGATTAAATGCTTTTACATTGCATGAAAATTTACCAACTACTAGCGTAAATCCTGATATTG
>Ga0065718_1002941_pt1 | contig 13116 bp, 15 predicted proteins | sample GBSCel77sediment_2_FD_59105 | JGI IMG/M metagenome (GOLD analysis project Ga0065718, IMG submission 59105) | Hot spring sediment microbial communities from Great Boiling Spring, Nevada - cellulolytic enrichment CS 77C v3 (version 3) | ecosystem: Environmental > Aquatic > Thermal springs > Hot...
TTCAGAAAAGGAATTAGAAAGAAGAAGAAAAAAATGGAAACCTCTGCAAAAAAAATTAAAAGGAGTATTGAAAAAATATTATAACTTGGTACAATCAGGAGCTAAAGGAGCAATTTTAGAATGAATCCCCTTTCTCTCTTAGGTAGAGCTTTCCTTAAGATTCTTAGCGATTGTGGTGGAATTTTTCTTTTCTTTCTAAAAAGCTTTATTTATTCCTTCTTTCCTCCCTATAGAGTGAAACTTCTTATAAAACATATAGAATTTATTGGAGTAAAATCCTGGTTAGTAGTAATTTTAACNTCTCTNTTTTCTGGAATGGTTACTGCTTATCAGGTAAATATTGCTTTAGCTAAGGTAGGATCCCAAACTATACTTGGAGGTGTAGTTGCTTTAACCTTAACCAGAGAATTAGCACCNGTTCTTACTGCAGTAGTTGTTATTGCAAGAGCAGGTTCAGCTATTTCTGCTGAATTAGGAAGTATGAGAATAACTGAGCAAATTGATGCACTTAAAATTATGGCTATTAATCCAATTCAGTATCTTATGAGTCCAAGACTATGGGCTGCGTATAATAGTTTTACCTCTTTTAACAGCTATTTCAGATTTTGTAGGTATTGCAGGAGGTTATGTAATAGGAACCTTTTTACTCAATATAGATCCTGGGCTTTTAACAGCAAGAATGGTAGATATGGTAGAACTAAAGGATATTATGAGTGGAATAATTAAATCCATTTTCTTTGGTGCCTTTTTAGTAACAGTTTGTGGATATAAAGGATATTATGCTTCTGGAGGNGCAGAAGGTGTAGGTAGAGCAACTACTGAAGCTGTGGTTATTTCCACAGTAGGTATTTTAGTATCTGATTATATATTAACTACTCTATTCTTTTAATTAAATATGATTACTATAAAAGAACTCAAAAAGAGTTTTAACGGACTTGAAGTTTTAAAGGGAGTTAATTTACTTATTCCTGAAGGAAAAGTCACTTTTATAATGGGACAAAGTGGGACAGGTAAAAGTGTACTTTTAAAACATATAGTTGGGCTTTTAAAACCTGATAGTGGTGAAATATGGTTTGAAAATAAAGATATTACTAAACTTTCCGAAAAGGAATTACAGAAAATAAGAAGAAAAATAGGTTTCTTATTTCAAGAAGGGGCACTTTTTGATTCCATGACTGTAAAGGGAAATGTAATGTTTCCTTTAAAGGAACACTTTAAAATGCCAAAATCTGAGATGGAAAAAATAACAGAGGAACTTCTATCTGCAGTGGATTTACTGTCTGCTAAAGATAAATATCCCTCTGAGCTTTCTGGAGGAATGAAAAAGAGAGCAGCTCTTGCAAGAACCCTTGCCCTTAAACCTCAAGTAGTACTTTTTGATGAGCCAACTACAGGGCTTGATCCAATTTTACAAGTTTCAATCTTGGATCTAATCAAAAAACTTAAAGAAAAATACAATCTTACCTGTGTAATAGTTAGTCATGACCTTAATCTTGCTTTTAAATTTGCAGATTATATTGCCTTTTTACACGGAGGGATTATTATAGAAGTAGGGACCCCTGAAGAAGTAAAAGCATCTACAAATGAATTTGTTAAAAAATTTGTAGAAAGTGCTTCATTATAAAANTAAATAATTAGGAGGGGTTTNAAAATGGCTATAAAAGGAGGAACAGAAATAAAAGTCGGTATATTTGTATTTATAGGAATTGTAGCCCTTTTNTATCTTACTTTTAAGCTTGCAGAGGAGGCTTTTACTCCAAANGATGTTTANAAAATTTATGCNGTATTTGATAATATTTCTGGTCTTACAAAGGGAGCTAAAATAGAAATGGCAGGAATACCTATTGGGAGGGTAGGAAAGATTGAGCTAACTCCTGANGGGAAAGCCAAAGTTGAGCTTTTAATTTATAAAGGCTATAAGATTCAGGAAGATGCAAAAGCAGCTGTAAGGACTTATGGTGTTTTAGGGGATAAATTTGTAGATATTAAACCTGGATTTTCTACTACCTATCTACAACCCGGTTCTATGATAGCTTATACAGAAGGTGCAATTTCTGTTGATGAAATCTTAGCAAGTATTGGTCCTACTGTAGAAGGTTTAAAAGAATTAATTGGTACTGAAGAAGGCAAAGAAAATTTAAAAATTTTGGTAGCAAACATCAAAGATGCTTCTCAAAGTTTTAAAACTATTGCAGAAAGAATAGAAAAAGGGCAGGGCACTTTAAGTAAACTTATAAGTGATGATAAGCTTTATAAAGATTTAACTGAAACAGCAGAAAATTTGAAAAAAGTATCAGCTCAGATAGAAAGTGGACAAGGGACCCTTGGGAAATTGGTTAAAGATGAAGAATTGTATAAAAGCTTAAGACAAACTGTAGCTAATTTAGAGAGTGTCTCTAAGAGACTTGAAAAAGGAGAAGGAACTCTTGGTAAATTGATGACAGATGAGAAACTTTATAAAGATTTAAAAGCTATTTCTGAAGATTTAAGAAAGATAACAGCTCAGATAGAAAGTGGGCAAGGAACTCTTGGGAAATTATTAAAAGATGATTCTCTTTATACAGAGGCTAAAAAAACTTTAAAGAGTGTTAATAGAGCTGCTAAGGGGGTAGAAGAACAGGTACCTATTACTGTTCTCGGAGTTATGGCTGGTGCAGCTATGCAGTAAATTTAAACTTCAAAAACTGCTTTTACTTTAAATTTCTTTATAGCTGGGAAGAGTTTTATTCTTATCTTAAATCTTTCTTCTAGATTTTTACAAAAATCTTTTAAATCCTTTTCTGATTTTGTAANAACTGTAAACCAGAAATTAAGTTCATGTTCTCTAAGATAAGCGTGTGTTATTTCAGGAAGTTTTGCTATTTCATAAGCTATTTTTATTTTATTTTCAGGTAGACTTGTTGCACATAGAGAGGTAATATATCCAAGTTTATAGGAATTTACAGTTGCTCCAAAATGTCTTATTATTTTTCTTTTTTTNAAATTTTTTAAAAAATCTATAATTTCCTTTTCTTCAAGATCAAATTTTTCAGCTAAAATTTTAAATGGTTCTGGGACTAAGGGGGAAATCTTTCTGTAAAAAATTAAGAAGCTCTTTTAGTTTTTTATCTTTAAGATTATCCATTGTTCAAAAATTATCAATAAAATCTATTTTTTTCAATGGAAAACTTCTCTTTTTGGATAAAAAATTTATGATATTATAGGATGAACTTTGAAGATAAATATCTGGAGGGAATAAAAATGAAAAAAANTGAGATAAAATTAAAAGAAATTTTTGAACTTTTACCTCATAGATATCCCTTTTTAATGATTGATAAGGTGGTGGAGGTAGATATAGAAAAGGAGTATGTAAAAGCAATTAAAAATGTTACTATTAATGAGCCTTATTTTATGGGGCACTTTCCAGAAAATCCCATTATGCCAGGGGTTTTAATTTTAGAAACTATGGCTCAAGCTGCAGGAGTAGGACTTATGGCTCTATTTCCAGAATATAAGGGAAGGCTTTTCGTTCTTGCAGGAATTGATAAAGCAAGATTTAGGCAACCTGTTTATCCTGGAGATACACTTATTATTGAAGTCCAAGGGTTTAGGAGAAAAGGAAATATAATTAAGACTGCAATTACTGCTAAAGTTAATGAAAAAATAGTAGCATCTGCAGAAATTACAGCAGGAATTTTAAATAAGGAGAAAACAAATGAATAAGATTTCACCTACAGCTTATATAGATCCTTCAGCTGAAATAGAAGAGGATGTAGAAATAGGTCCCAATGTTTATATAGGTCCAAAGGTTTATATAGGGAAGGGAACAATTATAAAGGCTCATTCCTATATTGAAAGCAATACTAAAATAGGGAAATACAATCAAATAGGTCCTTTTACTGTAATNGGNACACCTCCTCAACACATTGGTTACAAAGGTGAAGAAACAAGTGTAGAAATAGGCGATTATAATATAATCAGAGAATTTGTAACTATTCATAGAGGAACTACTTTTGATGACGGAATTACTTATATAGGAAATAACTGTTTNCTTATGAGTTANGTTCATGTGGCTCATGATTGTAAAGTAGGAGATCATGTAATTATGGCAAATAATGCCACCTTAGGAGGGCATGTAAGGGTAGAGGAAAAAGTCGTTATGGGAGGTTTTTCAGCAGTTCATCAATTTTGNAAAATAGGAGCTTATGCCTTTATTGGTGCTATGAGTGGNGTAGATAAAGATGTTCCTCCCTATGTAAAGGTTTTTGGTATTCCTGCNAAGATACAAGGNATAAATCTTGTAGGATTAAGAAGAGCAGGTTTCACTAAAGAAGAGATCCGAAAAATCTCCCAAGCAATTGGATATTTCTTAGATGCTCCTTCAACCATTAAAGAAATAATTACAGAATTGAGAGATATATTTGGTGAGGATCCAGTTATAGAAAGACTTATTTTATTTTTGGAAAAACCCTCAAAACAGGGTATAATGAGAAGGAAACCTTTTGAAGGAGAAGAGGCATTTTAGTTATTTGTTATGGATTTAGAGGATAATAAAATAGGATTAATTGCAGGAGAAGGTGAATTTCCCATTATTTTAGCCCGGAGCTTAAAGGATAAGAATTATGAAATTGTTGCTATTTGTTTTTCCAATGATCAGAAAGAGAAACTAAAAAAGTTTACTCCTAAAGTTTTTAAAATTTCTATTGGTCAATTTGGGAAACTTATTAAAATTTTTAAAGAAAATAAAGTAAAAAAGCTTGTTTTTTTAGGAAAAATAGACAAAAGTCATGCTTTAAAGGTTGGTATTCCAGATTTTAAAGCTTTAGCTTTATGGAGAAAGCTTAAAATTAAAGAAGATAATTCAATTTTGAAGGGAGTTATAGAAGAATTAGAAAATGAAGGATTTATAATAAAGGGTCCCTCAGAATTTTTGCAGGAATTTTTAACTACTGAAGAAATATTTACTAAAAGAGCTCCTACAAAAGAAGAATGGGAAGATATAGAATATGGGTTTAAAATTGCTAAAGTAATTGGATCCTTAGATATAGGACAGTGTGTAGTAGTAAAGAATAAGATGACAGTTGCTATAGAAGCTATGGAAGGAACGGATGCAACAATTCTAAGGGCTGGTAAACTTAGAAAAAATACAGTGGTTATAAAAGTAGCTAAACCTATTCAGGACTTAAGAATGGACCTACCAGTAGTTGGACTTAAAACTATAGAAACACTTATCAAAGCACAAGCTAAAGTTTTAGCTCTTGAAGCAGGGAAAACCTTTTTCTTACAAAAAGAATCCGCTATCAAATTAGCTGATAAAAATAATATTTCTATAGTTGGATACAAATTTAAAGAAGAATAAAAATGAATAAAGTAAAAGTAGCAGTTATAGGAGTAGGGCATTTAGGAAGGTTTCATGCTAAAAAATTTACTGAAATTCCAGAAGCAGAGCTCTTAGCTATAGTTGATATAAATCCAGAAAGACTTAAAGAAACTCTTAATTTATTGGGAGAAAAAAGACACTCTATAAAAACTTTTACTAACTATAAAGAGGTAATTCCCTTAGTTGATGCAGTAAGCATAGCAACTCCAACCATTACCCATTATGAAATTGCTAAAGATTTTTTATCTGCAGGAAAACCTGTATTTTTAGAAAAACCTCTTGCTCATGAATTAGGTTTAGCAGAAGAGCTTGTTGAGCTTTCACTCAAAAAAAATCTTCCCTTTCAAGTTGGTTATATTGAAAGATTTCAAGAACCAGTAAAAAAACTTTTGCAAAATGTAAAGGATCCTCTTTTTATAGAGGCTCACAGATTATCTTCTTTTACAGAAAGAAACCTTGATATAGATGTAATTTTAGATCTCATGATACATGATCTTGACCTTACCTTACTTTTGAAAAACTATAAAAAAATTGAGTTTATTCATGCTGTAGGAGCCCCGCTTTTTACTCAATTACCAGATATTGTGAATGCAAGAGTAGTTTTTGAAGATGGAACTACCTGTAATTTTACAGCAAGTAGAATTTCTCTTAATAGACAAAGAAAATTTAGAGTTTTTTCAAAAGGAGCCTATTATGTAATTGATACAATAGAAAAAAGCTATTTAGAAGTTAGAGTAGATCTCCAAAACAAGGAATATAAATTAAATAAAAAATCTTTCCCAGAAAGTGATCCTTTAAAAGAGGAGCTTGAATCCTTTATTAAATGTATTATTAACGGAGACAAAGTTAAAGTGACAGGAGAATCTGCTTTAAAATCACTTGAACTTGCATTTCAAATAAAAAAGCAAGTAGAGAATAATTTAAAAAGATATCTATGAACTATCAGACTTCTTCCCGAGTTTTAATAATAACAGGTGAAATTTCTGGAGATATCTATGGATATTTGCTAATTAAAAGAATAAAAGATCTAAACTCAGCTTTTCAATTTGTTGGAATAGGTGGACCTAAGATGAGAAGTCTTGGAATAGAAATATTATTCCCTGCTGAATCACTTGCTTTGGTGGGATTACCAAGTTTTTCTGAGCTTAAAAAATATTGGTTTGTTTACAAAAAGATTGAAGAATTTTTAAGAAAAAGAAGGGTAGATGTAATAATATTGGTAAATTTCCCGGGTTTCAATTTAAAGGTTGCTAAATTAGCTAAAAAGTTAGGATATCCTGTAATATATTATATAGCTCCTCAAGCATGGGCTTGGAACAAAAAGAGAGTTCATATTTTAAGAAAATATGTAGATAGATTGTATGTGGTTCTTCCCTTTGAAAAGGAATTTTTTTCTTCTTATGGGATATCTACTATCTATTTGGGACATCCTATTTTAGACCTAATAAAAACCAATCTCTCAGAAAATTTTTTTTATGAAATATATCAATTTGATAAATCTAAACCCTTAGTAAGTTTTTTTCCAGGTAGTAGAGAAAGAGAAATAACTCGTCACATACCCATGTTTTTAAAAATTTTTGAAAATTTAAAAAAATTAAATCCCCATATTCAAGGGATAATGGTTAAAGCTCCTGGTCTTAAAGATTCTTTTTTATGGGATAAAGCAAGATCCCAACTTAAAGTCATAGAAAATACTCAGTATGAAGTTTTAAAATATTCTACAGTAGCTCTTCTTGCCTCAGGAACCATAACCTTAGAAGCTGCTCTTCTTGAAACCCCTGCTATAGTTACTTATTCTTTGCCCTCTTGGATGTATTTTATTGCTAAAAAATTGGTAAAAGTTCCCTATATTAGTCTTGCTAATTTAATTCTGCAAAAGGAAATATACCCAGAAATAATAAAAGAAAAAGATAAGATTAAAGCTATTACCCAGAAAATAAGAGAGCTTGTAGAAAATGAAGAAGCAAGAATTGAGGTTAAAAAAGAGCTTTCCGTTATAAAAAGGCTGATTGGTCCTCTTGGAGCAAGTTGGAGAATTGCTGAAGATATGATAAAGTATATTTTGTCTCTTAAAAAGAGTTGATCTTATTAAATTTTGAGAAAGTAGAGGGGGGTTTGTTTATGGTTGAAGATCTTAAAAAAATGTATAGAAAAATTGTAGAAGATTCCTTTCCTTCAGAATTAAGAATTACCTTTGGAGATCAGACCCTTATTTATAAGAAGAAAAGATGGGAAGTTGAAATAGAACCTGGCGTATTTGAAAAAAAGGGGTTAAGATATGGAGAAAATCCAGATCAGGAAGCTGCAATCTACGAATTAGTTGCAGGTAATTTAGTTTTAGGAGAGTGTGAGTTTATTAAACCTGGGCTTGGTTTAATTTCCAGTTTAAAAGAAAGTGATTTTATTCAATTTGGAAAGCATCCAAGTAAAATTAATCTTACCGATATAGATAATGCACTTAATATTTTAAGATATTTAACTGAAAAACCTGCTTGTGTAATTGTTAAGCATAACAATCCTTCCGGGGTTGCTTACGGCACTACAATAGAAGAAGCTTTTTTAAAAGCCTACAATGCAGATAGAATAGCTGCTTTTGGTGGAGCTATAGCACTAAATAGACCTGTTAATAAGGCTTGTGCATCCGCTATAGCAGAACAATATTTTGTAAGTTTTAGCTGCACCTGAATATGAAGAAGGAAGTATAGAGANTTTNAAAAAAAGAAAGTCCTTAAGAATTATCAAAATTAAAAAATTGGACAAGCTGGAAGAGTATGCCAAATATAGAGTGGTTGAATTTAAAAGTCTTATTGATGGGGGTATAATTGTTCAAGTTTCTCAATTAAATAGAATTAGGAGAAAAGAAGATTTACTTCCTGCAGTAGCTATAAAAGATGGAGTAGAATATAAATGTCTTAGAGAACCTGATGAGAGAGAGATAAAAGATATGATTTTTGGATGGGCTGTTGAGATGGGAGTTACTTCCAATTCAGTATTATTTGTTAAAAATGAATGTACAGTAAGTATAGGAACAGGAGAACAAGATAGAGTTGGTTGCACTGAAATAGCTATTTTTAAAGCCTATACCAAATATGCTGATCTTCTCTGCTACGAAAAACATAAAATATCTTATAAACAATTGGAGTTAGAAATAGAAAAAGGTTTAAGACCAAAAATTCAAAAAGAAGAAATTAGATGAAGAAACNANAGAAAAAAAAGCAGGTCTTATTGGTGCAGTTATGATTTCAGATGGATTTTTACCCTTTAGAGATTCCGTAGATGTGGCAGCAAANCAAGGTATTACAGCTATTTTACAACCAGGAGGTTCTGTGAGAGATTGGGAAGTAATTCAAGCCTGCAATGAATACAATCCTCCTATAGCTATGATGTTTACTGGACAAAGGGCATTTAGACACTAATTTAAAAACACAAAAAGGGGTTNCCTATGAACAAAATACCTTTTACTCCAGAAGGTATAGAAAANATTAAAAAAGAGCTTGAATATCTTATTAGGGTTGAAAGAAGAAANGTAGTGAAAGCTATAGAAGAAGCAAGGGCTCATGGAGACTATTTCAGAAAATGCTGAATATGAAGCAGCTAAGGAAAGACAAGCCTATATAGAAGGTCGGATACAAGAATTATCAGGAATTTTAGCTAATGCAGAAATAATTCCNGCTCTTACTAAAGTTCCTGATAAAGTTCAGTTTGGAGTTAAGGTAAAATTATTAAATTTGGATACACAAGAAGTAACTACCTATAGAATTGTTGGTCCCTATGAAGCAGATCCACCTAATGGAAGTATTTCTATATATTCTCCCTTAGCAAGGTCTTTAATAGGAAAAGAGATAGGGGATGAGGTTCAGGTAAATACTCCTTCAGGAATAAAGAATTTTGAAATTTTAGATATAGAAATTTAATTACCAAAGGAGGCTAAGGTGGAATTTTTAAACAAAAAGTATCTTTTTACTCCAGGACCCGTTCCTGTAGCAGAGGAAGTACTTCTCTCTATGGCTCAACCTATTATCCATCATAGATTGCCAGAATTTTCGGAGATTTTAAAAGAAATTAGAGAGGATCTTAAATATCTTTTTCAGACCAAAAAGGAGGTTTATTTTTTTACCTCCTCAGGAACAGGGGCTATGGAATCAGCTATTGTGAATCTTTTTTCTCCCCAAGATAAAGTAATTGTAGTAGTTGGTGGGAAATTTGGACAAAGATGGTTAGAACTTTCCCAAACCTATAACTTAGAGCCAATAGTTATAGAAGTTTCTTGGGGAAAAGCTGTAAGACCTGAAGAAGTAGAAAAAATTTTAAAAACTAATAAAGATATAAGAGGAGTTTTAATTCAAGCTTGTGAGACTTCAACCGGAGTGAAACACCCTATTAAAGAAATTGCAGAAATTGTTAGAAATACTTCTGCAGTAATAGTAGTTGATGCTATTTCTGCTCTTGGAGTATACGATCTTCCAATGGATAAATGGGGGCTTGATGTAGTGATTACAGGTTCTCAAAAGGCTTTAAGCCTACCTCCTGGCTTGTCTTTTATTGCCTTTTCAGATAAAGCTCAAGATTTGGTTAAGAAATCAAAACTTCCTAAATACTATTTTGATCTCCAAAAAGAAAGAAAGGCTTATGAAAAAAATACTACAGCTTTTACTCCTGCAGTGAGTTTACTTATAGGATTAAGAAAGATGCTTAAACGTATAAAGGAGATAGGACTTGAAAGACTATTTAAACATTATCAAACCCTTTCTCTTGCTTGTAGAAAAGCAATATTAGCACTTGACTTAGAAATCTTTCCTGAAATTCCTTCTGAATCCCTTACAGTTATTAAAGCTCCAGATGGATTAAACACAGGGGAACTTTTAAAATTTTTAAGAAACAAATTAGGAGTTGTTTTTGCAGGAGGACAGGATCATCTTAAAGGGAAAATTTTAAGAATTACGCACATGGGGAACCAGTCTCCATTTGATCTTTTAATAGCTCTTTCAGCCTTGGAGATAGGGTTGAACCTTTTTGGATACAAAGTTCCCTTTGGTAAAGGGATAAAATCCGCTGAAGAAGTACTTTTAAATTATATAAAGGATGAATATTTAAAGACAGTCCCTAAGGTAATGACTATATCAGGTAAATACAAAAAATAAAAAGGAGTAAAAAAATGAAAGTTTTAATTTCAGATCCTATTTCAGAAGAGGGAATAGAGATCTTTAAAAATGCAGGTTTAGAGGTTATTTATAAACCAGGTCTTCCTTATGAAGAATTGTTAGAAATAATTCCTCAATTTGATGCGCTTGTTGTAAGAAGTGCAACAAAGGTTACTAAGGAAGTAATTGAAAGGGCAAAAAATCTAAAAGTCATAGGAAGAGCAGGAACAGGGCTTGACAATGTAGATTTACAGGCTGCAAATGAAAAAGGGATTGTAGTTATGAATGTCCCAGGAGGAAATACTTTATCTGCAGCAGAACATACTTTAGCTTTACTTTTTGCAATTGCAAGGAATATTCCTCAGGCTGTATCTTATTTAAAAGAAGGAAAATGGGAAAAAAAGAAGTTTATGGGAGTAGAGCTTAATAATAAAGTTTTAGGAATTATTGGATTAGGAAGAATAGGAAGTATTGTTGCAGATAGAGCTCTTGGAATGAAAATGAAAGTTATAGCTTATGATCCTTATGTTTCTCCAGAAGCAGCAGAGAAAAAAGGGGTAGAACTTGTAAGTTTGGAAGAATTATATAGAAGATCAGACTTTATCACTATTCATACACCCTTAACTAAAGAAACCTATCATCTTATAGATGAAAGAGCCTTTTCTATGATGAAAAATGGAGTTTACATTATAAATTGTGCAAGAGGAGGAATTATAGATGAAGAAGCACTTTATAAAGCTATGGTTTCAGGAAAAGTTGCAGGAGCAGCTCTTGATGTTTTTGAGAAAGAACCAGTTGATCCAAATCATCCCTTACTTTCTTTAGAAAATTTTATCGGAACTCCCCATCTTGGAGCCTCAACTATAGAAGCTCAGAAGACAGTTGCTATAGAAATAGCAAAACAATTAGTAGATTACCTTCTTAAGGGAATAATAAGAAATGCAGTAAATGTTCCTTCTTTACCACCAGAGATTTTAAAAATTATTACACCTATACTAACTCTTGCAGAAAAGGTTGGTTTACTTGCTGCCCAAATTGCAGAAGGAGCTATTCAAGAAGTGGAAATTACTTATAAAGGTGAAATTTCCCAACTTGATGTTAAACCTGTAACCCTTGCTTTTGTTAAAGGGCTTCTTTCTCCATTTTTAAAAGAGGATGTTAATTATGTTAATGCCCTTATAAGAGCAAAGGAAAGGGGTATAAAAATAATAGAATCTAAGACAGAGATTTCAGAAGACTTTACCTCTCTCATAAGTGTTAAAGTGAAACATACTGAAGGTTATACAGTTGTTGAAGGAACTATTTTTGGTAAAAAAGAACCTCGTATAGTTAGAATTAATGGATTTAGACTTGATGCTTTACCAGAAGGACACATGCTTTATATCTTTAATGAGGATAGACCAGGGGTTATAGGAAAAATAGGAACCATCCTTGGTAATCACAATTTAAATATCTCAAGAATGCATGTAGGACAGGATCCTATGAGAAAAACAAATGTAATACTTCTTAGTTTAGATCAACCTCCCACAAAAAAAGCTTTAAAAGAATTAAGTGAGCTTTCTACAGTTTATTTAGTAAAACCTTTAGAACTTTAATAAGTTATGGATAGACCCAATCTAAGAAATTGTGAATTAGAAGAATTAAAAAATTTAATAGAAATCCTTGGAGAACCTTCATATAGAGGGGAACAAATTTTTCACTGGATCACCTGTAAAGATGCCATAAGCTTTGAAGAAATGACAGATCTTCCTAAGAGCTTAAGAACAAAGCTTTCTGAAAATTTTTCTCTTGAACTTCCAGAAATAGTTGATAGACAAGAAGATATAGATGGAACAGTTAAATTTGTTTTAAAACTAAAAGATAATAATCTAATTGAAACAGTTATAATTCCAGAAAGAGATCATTATACTCTTTGTGTTTCAACTCAAGTAGGATGTCCCGTAGGTTGTAAGTTTTGCGTTACAGGGAAACTTGGGTTTAAGAGAAATTTAGAGGTTTATGAAATAATTTCTCAAGTTGTTATTGCAAGAAGATATTTAAAACAAAAGGGAGAAGAACTTCCTTTAAGAAATATAGTTTTTATGGGAATGGGGGAACCACTTTTAAATTTGAAAAATCTTATAAAAGCTTTAAAAATACTTGCTCATCCTAAAGGATTTAATTATTCCAGAAAAAGGCTTACAGTTTCAACTGTAGGACTTTTAAAAGAAATAGAAATACTTGCTAAGGAATTTCCTACCGCTTTGGCATTGAGCTTACATGCTCCCACAGATGAAATTAGAAGAGAACTTATTCCTATAGCTAAAAAATATTCTGTTGAAGAGCTCATTTTAGCTTGTAAAAATTTCCCTCGCATTAAAAATAGCAGAACCACTGTAGAATATGTAATAATAAAGGATGTAAATGATAGCTTGGAATCTGCAAAAAAACTGGCAGATCTACTAAAAGGATATCCTTTTAAAGTAAATCTTATTCCCTTTAATCCTCATTCTGAAATTCCTTTTGAAAGACCCTCTCAAGAAATTATAGAAAGATTTCAAAAATACCTTCTTTCAAAGGGAATATTAACTACTCTAAGAAAAAGTAAAGGTCTTGGGATTGATGCTGCCTGTGGAC
>Ga0065718_1025051_pt1 | contig 13100 bp, 9 predicted proteins | sample GBSCel77sediment_2_FD_59105 | JGI IMG/M metagenome (GOLD analysis project Ga0065718, IMG submission 59105) | Hot spring sediment microbial communities from Great Boiling Spring, Nevada - cellulolytic enrichment CS 77C v3 (version 3) | ecosystem: Environmental > Aquatic > Thermal springs > Hot...
GCTGCTGATTTTTACCCAGCAAGTTGCTAACATCTACCGCGAGAACTTTACTTACTTCATTTGAAGATGATTTATATTTTTTGAAAACTTTTTCAATCTCTTTGGTTTTTCTGATTTCAACAGAACCGTCTTCAAATCCGATGACAAGCGCTTCATCATCTGGTGTGAATGTTAACGCCGTGACCTTTGAATCAAGGAAGTACCTTTTAGCCGGAGTCGCAAATCCGAAAACAACCAATTCCCCAGCCTCACCAGAGGCCGCAATAAAACCATCTCGCGTTGAAACCATTCGAGAAACGTTACTTAGATCTTTCAATGTAGCTTTGGGTGCTGCTGCTAAAGCAAGGGTTGTTAAAACAAAACCAATAAGCAGTAAAACTGCTGAAAACTTCTTCATAAGGACACCTCCTCCTGTGATGTAAAAAGTTTAATCTTAAGAAAATCCGTAAAAACTCTAATGTAATTTAATACCTACAACTTGCGGCTTTTGGTACTAAACACCCCCCTTTATGAAGGAAATAACATTCCGAAGAGTTCTTTGAAAACTAGTAAGAAAGCAATGGTTATACCATTACACCTAGGACGTGATGGGCTCGAAACTATAGCTGCTAAACTCGGATTTGATTATATCACACTTTTTCGAAAAAATCAAGCGAAAGCAAAAAATTCTACAAAGTTAAAATTGGTATTTCAGAGAAATAGACATCCTCACAATCTTGTCTTCAACACAAAAAAGCTTGTTCGAGCTAGCATTGCAATATTATCGAGTTCAAGTGGGTAAGTAAACCGCTGTGACTTGAAGTAGTTCAAAAGATAAGGAAAGTTGTTTATTAAGAATTTATTAATTTCTGGGCTTATTATATCACACTTTTGTTTTAACTTTCAATAGGTTTATCATGAAAATAGTGTTAACATGAAATTTCTTTGAATCCCCAAACTGCCTTGTATTTACACTTTAAAACGAAAGATAGTACTGTAATTATACACCTCTCCAGGTTTCAAGAACGTTTTTGGAAAGTTTTCATGGTTTGGTGAATCCGGAAAATGCTGAGTTTCAAGGCAGAATCCTGTATGTTCATCGTAGATTTGGCAATATTTTCCTTGGAAACCTTGTAGATAATTTCCCGTGTAAAACTGCAGGCCGGGTTGAGTTGTGTAAACTTCCATTGTTATTCCGGTTACTTCACTGTATACGCTTCCTGCAAATCTTTCAATCTTTTCGTGACTTTCCGAAAGCACATAGTTAATGTCAAATCCTTTCACGTTTGGATATTCACTCCTTAGTCGAGCAATAGCTTCTTCTAAACTTATTTGTCTTCGCAAATCGTAGGGGGTGCCTTCAACTGGTGCAATTTCTCCTGTTGGAATTAGATTCTCATTAACTGGCGTATATTTTTCTGCACTTATTAGCACCCAGTGGTCGTAAATTTTACCACCACCATTTAGGTTGAAGTATGTGTGCTGCGTCAAATTTACGATCGTTGGTTTGTCAGTTGTCGCAAAATACTCTATTTTACATTCGTTCTCGTTAGTTAGTGTGTAAATCACTGTTGCATCCAAATTTCCGGGATAGCCTTCTTCTCCATCGTGACTGTGGAGTTTTAAAATAACCTTCGGACCTTCCGGAGTTACTTCAGAAAAGGTTTTCCAAACCCTCTTGTCAAAACCTTTTACACCACCGTGCAACGCGTTGGGTCTTTTCCCACCACCGTCGTTCAATGCCAATTGGTAGGTAACACCATCTATTTGGAATCTTCCATAAGCAATCCGGTTTGCAAACCGACCGATAATAGCCCCAAGGTATCCTGGATTGCGTTCGTATTCCTCAATACTGTTGTATCCAAGCACAACGTCAACAAATCTTCCGTTTTTATCTGGCACCCATAACTCACGAATAATGCCACCCAATGAAAGGACTTTCATCATCAAGCCATTTTTATTAATTAGCGTGTATTCGTGAACAAGTATACCTTCTTGTGTATATCCGAACAATCTTTTTTCAACTGATCCGTAAATAGTAGTGTTGTTCAATTAAACCACCCCGCACTTGAAATAGTCCTAAGTTAAATCTTTAAAAACTCCTCAACGGCTTCTTCGATTACTTTCAAAGAAGATTGCCAAAATTCTTTCCTGGTTATATCTATCCCCACGCTGGCTGCAACTTCTTCTGCTGTGCCCTTACCTGTGGAGGCAAGGAGCTTTTTGTAAGTTTCAAAGAAGCCTGGTTCATCTCGTTTAGCATAAACTCCTAATGCAAAGAGCATCCCGAACGTGTATGGGAAGTTGTAAAAGTGGAACGTTGGAGAATAATAGTGCGGTTTTACAAGCCACATGAACGGATGGAGAATCTCTTCGTTCAGTCCTTCACCATAGGCTTGTTTTTGAGCACTCAGCATTATTTCTTTAAGTTCTTTAACACTAAGAGGACCTGCTGTGCGTCTTTCAAAGACTGTTTTTTCGAATAAGAATCGACTGTATATGTCTATTATTATCTGGACTGCATCGGATAGTTCTTTATCCAAAAGCGCAAGCTTTTCTTCATTACTTCTCGCATCTTTTTTTATCATGTTCAAAAGTAAAGTCTCATTGAAAATCGATGCCGTCTCAGCCAAAGTGGCGGGGGTGGTACTGTTTAAAGGTGTTTCATCCTTCAGGCAATAGTTATGGAACGCGTGTCCAAGCTCGTGGGCAAGTGTAAGGACATTATCTAAAGTTCCATCAAAACTCATGAGTATCCTTGATTCTTTAAGTGCTTTTACTGATGCACAAAATGCTCCTCCGCGTTTTCCTGGCCTTGTCTCTGCATCAATCCAGTTTTTTTCAAAAGCACCATCTATGAAATCTCCAAGCTCTTTTGAAAATGTTGAAAGATTATAAACTATGAACTTCCTAGCCTCTTCATAATTCCATTTTCGTTCGTATCCACCAAGTGGTGCGAATAAGTCATACCAAGGTAAACCTTTCTCATATCCAAGTATTTTTGCCTTCTTTTTTAGGTATTCTCTTAATTTCGGCATACTTTCTCTAACAGCATCCATCATAGCATTGAATGTCTGCTCGGTTATTCTGTTCTCAAAAAGCATAGGTTCTAAAGGCGATGAATATCCTCTGAGTTTTACCTCGGTCAAAAACTCACCCTTTATACTGTTCAAACACAGTGCCACAACATCAGCGACACTTTCGCATGCCTTGAGTTCTGCTTCATACGCCTTCTTTCTAACATCTGGAGATTTATCGTATGCCAAATTTCTAACTTTCATTAAAGGCAATTTTTCCTTTTCACCGTCTATTTCCATTTCGCAGGTTAGATTTGATGTAGTTTTTTCATATAAATTATTCCATGCGTTTCCACCTGTTAGTCTCATCATGCTGATGATTCTTTCTTCATTTTCAGAAAGCATGTATTTTGATAACATCTTTTGTTCTTTGATTACAAACATGTGCGATTTAACAACCTCTGAAGAAGTGTTTTCAAGGTTTTCGATTTCTATATGCTTCAGAAATTTCCTGAATTTGGTCCTTGCGATTGAAAGGTGGACAAATTTACTTCTTATAACATCAAGATACTTTGCTGCTGTTTCGTTATTCGCATCTGCACTCAGTGTTAAGCTGGCGAAACTGTACAACTTTCCTCCAAGCAAGGATAGTTCGTTAAGTTTGTTGATGATGTATTCTAACTTTTCCTCAATCCTTTCTGTCGACTGAAGCTTCTCATCCATCCACTTTAGGAATTCTGCAAGCTCTTTTTCAAACTTTGCCAAATCGGATTTGAAACTTTCTGACTCGAATGATGGATAGATATTTGTTAAGACCCATCTCATCTTTTTTAACCCCCTTTAGCCTGTTCTCAATTTTCACACAAACCTCCATGTATAGCCATTATATCACAAAGGTGGTATAATTTTGTTGCCTGGAGTTTTTTTCCAAAATGCAAGGGGTGATGAAAAATGGGAGCAGTTAACACGAGGAAGATTATAGATATGAAGGGCAAAGAACCTATCGTTATGGTAACCGCTTACGACTATCCAACCGCAAAGATAGTCTCCGAGGCGGGTGTTGATATCATCTTAGTTGGTGATTCTTTGGGAAACGTTGTGCTAGGATACGATTCCACAATACCCGTGAGTATGGAAGAGATGCTAATGCACATCAAGGCGGTCCGAAGGGGCGCTCCTGATGCATTTATCGTCGGAGATATGCCATTTTTATCCTACGAAGTTAGCATCGAAAAAGCTGTTGAAAATGCAGGGCTCATGCTTAAAGCTGGCGCAAACGCAATAAAACTCGAGGGTGGGGAAGAATACGCAGAAACAATAAGACAAATTATCCGTGCTGGAATACCAGTCATGGGACATCTTGGTTTTACTCCTCAGTCGGTCAATCTGCTCGGTGGTCATAGAGTGCAAGGTAAGACAAACGAAAGCAAAGAAAAGCTCTTAAGAGATGCAAAGGCTCTGGAAAAAGCTGGATGTTTTGCAATCGTTCTTGAGCTTGTTGTTGAAAACGTGGCAAAAGAGATTACGGAGAGTGTCAATATACCAACCATAGGAATTGGAGCAGGAAGATTTTGCGATGGGCAAGTTCTTGTATTCCATGACATCGTAGGTTTATCTCAGATAAATTTAAAATTCGTAAAAAGATACGCAAATACCTACGAGATAATGTTAGATGCCATTAAAAAATATAGGGAAGAGGTTAAATCTAAACTCTTCCCCGAAGAAAAACACATATTTGAATAACAAAGATATCAAATTCTTGTTTCATCCAACTCGCTTTTGATGAATTCGTTCCACAATGTCACAAAGAATATGGCAACAGGAACGGCGAAGAACGTTCCAACCAAACCGTAGACCAATCCCACTAAGAAGATGAATATCAACATCAAAACCGGGTTGATATCGGCTTTGTGTTTCATAATAAAGATGAAGAACAAAAACGCACCTAAATGAACTACAGCAACGATTGAATTAACTATCAAAAAGCTTTTGATTCCTAACCCCAGTGTAACTATCAAAATAGGTATCCACTCGATAACAACCCCGATTATCGGTATTAAGTTAGTTATAAATCCCCAAAAGGAAAGTAGCACCATATACTCTGGAAGGAAAACCGAGAAAAGGAAATAAAAGCTCACACTTACGATAAGTGCTCCAAGAAGAATCACATCAACGTAACTTTGCAAAGAATTTCCTAATTTTGTAAGGAAATCCTCTATCAAAGGTCTAACTCGTTTGGGGAAGAGCCCCGGCAGTGATTTTGTTGTCCACTTAGTGTATATAGTTACGTAGACTGTGAAAAGTATGCTGTAAAAAATAATAACACCAATACCGGGAAGCTTTTTGGCAAAGTCCAAAAGAAAATTATTGAATAATTCCGATATCTTTGGACTTGCCCAGTCAGCTAAGTTTCCTATAACCTTGGACAATTCCGGATTGTCAACTAAGTAATTCTCCCAATATTTAGAGTCTAAAATCTTCTTCATGAACTCGTAGAAAGAGCCTATTTGGTTAACAACTAAAGGTATGATGTTGATAAATGCGTAGACCAACACCCCGAAGTATATAATCAGTGATAAAGTCACTGATATAGGATGTGGAATTTTTATCTTCATCAAGTTTTTGTAGATGAAATTTACCACTAATATAGATATCAGTGAGAAAACGAAGACGTATAATAATGTCTTTGAGATAGAAAATGCTATGAAAAATATCGCGGCATACAAGAGCACTATAAGGAGCGCTTGTTGCCTAATGCTCAATTTCACTTACCGCCCCTCCTATGTGCTTTTCAAAGTATTTCCTTATCTCCTCTATGTCGTTTGTAATCCCAAGGACGACCATTAGTTTAATTCTTGCCTTCTGAGCAAGTGGGTGTTCACTGAGTATAGCACCACGTCTTCTTAAATCAGCTCCACCACCTGTATATCCGTATATCGGATATACCCTTCCTTTGAAACATCGTGACGTAATTACGACAGGAATTCCCTTTCTTACAATCTCCTCAACCACATCAGCAAGTTCCGGTGGAACGTTACCACGTCCAAAGCCTTCCAGTACAATCCCCTTGTAACCCATATCATACACAGCACGCAAAATTGTGCCATCATCACCTGTAAAAGTTTTAACAATAGCTACCTTTTCCTCTATTTTATCAGTCGGTATCTTCTCTCTTGTCAGTGATTTTCTAAAGTATATCACATTGTTCTCATCCACTAAGCCAAGAGGACCATAACCTGGAGAATCAAATGTTGCAACGTTACTCGTATATGTCTTTGTGACCTCTCTTGCTGCATGTATCTCGTCGTTCAAACACACAACAACCCCCATTCCGTAGCTTTCGTCAGAAGAAGCAACGAGCACTGAGGAAAGTACATTTCGTGGACCATCCGTGCTAAGCTCACTGATGTTCCTCATCGACGCTGTCAAAACAACTGGCTTTTCTGTTTTCAAAACAAGGTCAAGAAAATAAGCAGTTTCTTCTAACGTGTCTGTTCCGTGCGTTACGACAGCTCCATCGTAGCCTTTTTCTTCTAAAAATTCATCTATCTTTCTTGCAATTTCAAACATCAACTTGGGAGTCATGTAAGGGCTCGGGATATTGGAAAATTCGTAAAGCTCCACATCGGCGATATCGTAAATTTCGGGTATGTCTGTAACAAGTGCGTTCCCTTTGTCAAACGGGACAACAGTCCTTCCTTTTTTCACCATTGCTATTGTTCCACCTGTGCTTATAATAACTATCTTCTTCCTTCTCTTAGTCATCCAATTACCAGAAACCATAATCCCTCTCCCCTCTCAAAGTTTACCGATGACAATCAATACCAATACCTTTTCTTTCTGATTCTCATTCCAACAAGAACGCCGTAGATAAACCCTCCCGCATGTGCCCAGTAGGCAACCCCTGTTCCTGTGACATCAGCTAACATACCGTTCAAAACTTGCAATAAAAACCAGACAAATAAGTAAATCACCGCGGGAATTTCTACAATAAATGGAAGGATGAAAAAGACAAGAGAAACTATGCGTGAGTAGTAGAACAAAACGAAATAAGCACCCATAACTGCGGATATTGCACCAGAAGCGCCAACCAATGGATAAGGGGAGAATGGGTTAAATACTACGTGGAAGAACAAAGCAAAAATTCCACCTGTTATATAAAACAGAAAGAATTTAAAATGTCCCATAGCATCTTCGACATTGTCGCCGAATATCTTTAAAAACCACATGTTGCCGATTATATGCGACCATCCACCATGGACAAACATATGTGTGAAAGTCTGCAAGACGGGGAAAGCATAGAACATACGCTCTGGAACAAATCCGAATGCATAGAAAAATTCCTGAAGAAGTTCTGGGTCCCAAAACAATGTTAGCTCATAGAGAAAAACAAGAATATTGGTTATCACAATCATATAATTCACAACAGGTTTTCTCAAACTTGGAATCGTATCATATAGTGGGAACACAGTATCTCCCCTTTCTAATAATAAAAAATCGAAACACCTGACTAATTCCTAAAAAGCGAATACTGGAGAAGTCCAACGAGTTCGTATACTACATTACAAAACGCATAAAAAGCATTGTATGTAGGTATGTAGTCTAGAAAGGTATTTCGAAAATCAAGAGGCACATCGCTTTGAACGTGGTAAACTTCCTTGAAAAATTTCCTGAACGATAGCAAACTTCTCTTCATATGCGTTACACTCGTCACAAGAGTAATAGTTCTATCTCCAATTATACTGTAAGTATACTGGGCGTTTTGGAACGTGTTCCTGGCTTTGTCTTCAACGATAATATCTTCCTCAGGCACACCAAATGAGATTAGCACATCTTTCATAACAAACGCTTCGGGGATACCTTTTGAAACTACTCCACCTGTAACGACAATCTTTCTTGGCTTTGATTTGTAAAGTAAATACCCCTTATACAACCTTCTAAGCGTGTGTTTACCTATCTCAACACTTCCCGAATATTCATCAATTCCTCCGCCAAGAACAACGATGTAATCTCCCTTGTCTTCCGTATCTGAAACGTATAGGACTTTAGAAAAGAAATTCACAAACCAAGTCGAAGAAGCCAAGTAAAAAAACACAGCTAACGAAAGGAATAAAATGGGTAACCAATCACTTCTCAGCGGTTTTGATATCTTTTTGTTCTGAAGAAAAAAATAAAATGCTAAAATTGCAAAAAACGTAACGAAAAATCCTGGAAAGATGATAAAAGCAGATATTATCTTCGTGAGTTCAAGCATATTTAAACGTTAAACACCTCTCACTCAGCACGGTTCTTCAACGCCCTTCTAAGCTTTTTATGTACTTTTGCAGAGCCACTTCATCTATTATTTTCCTTTCTTTTCTGTCTGCTTCCAGCAACTGTGCTTTGATATATCTTTCTTTGAGCTTTTCAAAACTTCTACGCTCAGTTCGTTTTTCAAGATAAGCCCTTAAAGTTTCTTCTTCCATCTTACGAAGGTTACTCAGCTTCAATTTTAGCCTCTTCAAATGTTCGTCGTACATGTGAACAAGGTAGATTAAAAAAGCAACTTGCGCACCGGTTTGAACACCGCTGCGCAGTTGTTCTTCTGTAATTTTTTTCGAGTTGTTTATCTTTTCTATCTCTTCTTCTAACTTTCTTATTTCTGACCTGATTCTGCTAAGCTCATTTTTTAAAGCCTCTTCTTCTTTTTGCCTTAGTGACAGTAACTTCTCAAGGCGGAATGGCAAATTATCCGCTCTCCTTTTACTTTCAATTATTTTTCCTTAGAAGACAAAAATATCGAGAGCAATTCAACAAAAATCTGCAAAACTTTTTTACTCGTTTCAGAAAAACGAGCGCCTTCAAAATTATCAAGAGATATGATAACTACCTTTTTATCACCAAGTTTAACACTGCCGATTAATGGGATAAAATTCGGAGACGTAACCCCTGCTTTTTCCCAGATGTCTTTGTATTTACTCTCCTTGTTTAACTTATATGCATCCAACAGCTCCACAACTTTGTTTTCGCCAATGTGTGGTCCATAACTGTCTTCAGAAGCCTTTATAACGAGTTTTTTAACTTCGTCACTGTAGTTATAAACTGCAACGCACTTGTATTCATCATTTTCTAAAAGCCATACAGAAGCTTTTTGCGTTTCTGGTATAACTTTTACAAGTTCACCGAGCATGAGTGCTAGGTATTCTTCAAGTGTTTGGGTTTTGTTCCAGAGCTCGATAATTTTGGTAATTGAGTTGAGCTTTTCAATAACATCTTTGTACACCTTTTGGTTTTCCAGAACTTTTAACGCAGCAAGCACGTAAGAACCCAAGAATCCAGCCAGTGCCCTTGCCATACTTGTATAGTGTTCTGGCACGTGAACTACAAACTTGAAGCGGTCAATAGGAATGACTTGGTAAGTCTTTTTATCGTGAACAAATGTCTTAACCTCATCAATTTCTTTTGCCTTTTCTATAATCTTGTCATCTTTTGTCCCTATCAGATACTCGTTGTCCATTAGAAGAACAACAGCGACATGAGGGTACTGTGCATGGAATTTTCTGGAAAAAGACGTCACAAAGGTAACTATATCTCCGTCCGCTTCACCTAATGCTTCCATAATTTTTTCTTCAACGAAAGACAGTAGTTTATATAAACTCTGTTCAAGAACTTTTTGTGTGATATCGAACATCACACCAGCAACACCATAGTTTCCATCACCAAGTCTGATAGGCATCCTCTGAATGTTGTAGTGTCGTCCGTTGTAAACTATCTCGTGTGAGTGGTTTCTTCTTGTTCTTTTGACCTTCCTATCGATTTCCTCAATTTCTTCAATACCAAAAATCTCGCTCTCGCGCTTTCCTACAATCTTTTCTTCGGGCAACCCCAGAACGTTTTCAAGTTCTTTATTTATCCACAAGTAACGTCCCTTATTGTCTTTGATAAACGCAGGGGCTGGGAGTCTTTCAAAGAACTGTTGCAAAAAGTATAGATACCTCATGCTGTTACCTCCTCCATCTTCACCTGTATGATTTTTGAAATGCCATCAACCATAGTTACCCCATGCACAATATCCCCAGCTTCCATAATCAGTTTGTTGTGCGTTATTACTATGAACTGCGACTGTTGTTGTTCCAAAAGCCTTCTGAATTTTTCTGAGTTGTAATCATCAAGTGGAGCATCAACTTCATCAAGAACGTAAAAGACCCCTTTGTTCGACTCAAGCATCGCCATGATGAGTGCAATTCCAACGAGTGCTTTCTCCCCACCGGAGAGTAATTGGAGTTTTTGGACCTTTTTACCAGCCTTTGAAACCACGATTTCTATGCCTGATTCAAATATATTTCCATCATCAATCAATCTCATACTACCCGTCCCACCGTAGAACAGGTTCTCTATGTATCCTTTAAAGGCTGTGTTAATTCTGTTGTAGGTGTTTAAAAATTGCTCTCTTGCTTGAATATCGGTCTGTTCAATTAGTTCTTCCAGCTTCCTTTTTGCCTCTTCCAGGTCCAACTTTTGTTTCACAAGCTCGTTGTATTCGTTTTCAACAGCCTTGTATTCATCAATAGCACTCAAATCAACGGTGCCGAGCATCTTTATTTTATTCTCCAAATCCTTCATCTGCTGAGCGAGTTCATCTAGTTTCTCAGGTTCTATCTCCACAGGATTTCTGTATTCCTCTGGAACATTTGAAATTCTGAACCTAATTTCTTGTATTCTCAAATCCGTTTCATGGATTCTTTCCCTTGTCGATTCTATCTCATTTTTTATTCTGCTTATCTCTTCTTCCAGTGTCTGGAGTTGTTGTAGTTTCTCCTCTTTTCCACTCTTTCTCTCTCTAATATTTGTGAAGATATCCTGTGCTGTTGCTTTTAAACTTTCCAGTTCCCTTTCGTTTTCTATCAAAAAGTTCTTCGTCTCATTTATTTCCTGTTCAAGTTGCGATATATTGTACTTAGCATCGGCCATCTCTTTAGCAATCTCTTCCAATCTGTTATTTATTCTATCATTCTCAGCTGTGTATTGTAATTTCCTTTCAGCAAGATTTTTTAGTTCCGCACGTAGTGTCGCGATGTTTTCGTTTAGAATCTCCAGTTTTTTCCTATGTTCTTCTAGTTCTTTTGAAAATTCGCTGACATCCGCTTGTAAAACCTTTCGTTTTTCTTCCAGCACTTTGCTTTCTTCTTCTAAGTATTCTATTCGAGCAATATTCCCTTCGTACTTTCCGTTGTATTCCGCCTCGAGTTTAATTAAGTCTGAAAGTTCGTTTGAAACATCTCTCAGTGCTTTTTGGAGTTCTTCAAGCACGCGTTTAGATGAGAGAGACTTACTTGAAACACTTGCAAGTTCTTCCCTTATTACTGCCATATTTTCCTGAAGTTGCTTTATTTCTCTGCTGATTTCTTCAATCTCTTTTTCGATTTTACCCTTTTCACCAACTAACTTTTCAAGTTCCTCTTGGAGTGTCTTTAGTCTAACCTTTCTTGCTATCAGCGAGTTTGAATAGTCTTCCTTTGCTTTTCCACCACTTATTGCCCCTCGTCCTGAGATAAGTTCACCATCGAGTGTAACAATCCTTGACCTGATTTCATACTTTTTCTTTATCTCTATTGCGCAGTCGATATCTTTGACAATTATATCGTTACCGAATAAATAAAGTGGTAAGTTCTTGTATTCTGCTGATACATTTACAAGACTTGCGGCATATCCAATGAATCCTGGCTCGTGTTCTATACCTTTAATAGGCGAAAATGAAGCATCTATAAGATCCAAGGGTATGAAAGTGGCACGACCATATTCACTCGCTTTTAAGAACTCGATTATTTGTTTTGCATCTTCTGCGGTCTTTACAACAACGTGTTGGACCGCTCCACCCAAAAGCGTTTCGTAAGCTGTAGAGAGCGATTTATCAAAGTCAATAAGATTTGCGACAACATCTATGAGTCCTTTAAATATGTCTTTGTTTTCGAATATCTTCCTTATCGAATACCCAAATCCTTGATACTCGGAAATTTGCTTATTCAAAACATCGATTTCTGCTTGTATCTCTTTCTGCCTTCGCACAATCGCATCAAGCTGTTGAGTTTTCAATTCTTTACTTTGATTGTACTCTTCCAGTGAACTTTTGACAACTTCCAATTCCTTCACAAGTTCGTTCTCTTTCTCAACAATTTCAAGCAAATGCTTCTCAAGGTCGTTTATCTCTTCCTCCAGCTCTTGCTTTCTTGTCTCCTTGGACATTCTCTGGCTCTGAATCATTTCAAGTCGGTGCTTGATATCTTGGTTTGTCTCGGTCAATCGGACTATCTCGTTGTGGATTTTTGCAAGGCTTTTTTCTATCTCCTCGTATTCTTGTTTCTTTTTAAGTATCTCTTTTTCTTGCTCAGAATACTGCGTGTATATTTCGCTCTTTTCTTTTTCGAGTTTTGAGAGTTCGAACTCTTTCTCGTTTATCTCTTCCGTAATTTTCGAGACGATGAGTTTTATTTCCTCGTATCTGTTTTTCAGCGAATTCGCCTCATCGGTCAACATATCAAGACGTGTTGTCGTCTCAATATACTTGCTCTCAAGCTCGTTGAGTTTCTTTGTAAATTTCTCTCTAATCTCCCTGAGTTGGTCTTCTCGTATCTTGAACTCTTCCAAAGTTTTTGTGTAACTTTCCATTTCCACGTCTATCTGGTTGAATTCTTCACGGAGAGTAGACCAATTCATTTCAAGCTGTGCAAGCTGCTTTAGCTTTTCTTTCAAAGAGACGTTCAACTCATTGTAATAACTTTCCATATCAGCAAGCTTTTGAGTTTCTAAACGGTAGACCCCTCCGTAATATTCTTTCTTCACATTTTCTAATTCCTGAGAATATTCAAGATATCTTTCTGCCCTTTTTGCTTTCAGGTAAAGTGATTTTCTGTTTTTATCAACTTCAAAAAGTACATCCGTTATCCTACTAAGATTGATTTGAGTTGTCTCAAGCTTTGCCAGTGCTTCTTTCTTCTTTTCTCGATAGATACCAATTCCAGCAATCTCTTCTATTATTGTGCGCAAACTTTCGGGCGTAGCCGATACTATCTTATCGATTTGACCTTGGCCAATAATAGAATACGGGTTTTTCCCAAACCCGTGTGC
>Ga0065718_1005213_pt1 | contig 13081 bp, 8 predicted proteins | sample GBSCel77sediment_2_FD_59105 | JGI IMG/M metagenome (GOLD analysis project Ga0065718, IMG submission 59105) | Hot spring sediment microbial communities from Great Boiling Spring, Nevada - cellulolytic enrichment CS 77C v3 (version 3) | ecosystem: Environmental > Aquatic > Thermal springs > Hot...
GGCGGTGGCGANAGGGAGCGTCCAAAAGGAGTTTGGGCAAGAAAGCGATGCTGAAAGGTTTGGGTTGGGAGAGCAAAACCCAAAGGGAGTTTTGAAGAAGGTAACTACTCCTNGGACCCCAAAAGGTTTCACCAAATAGGGTTTGAAACAATGTNACGATGTGATCAACCAAAAGAGGCTTTTGGGAAGGTTGAGGGGGAAGGAGGATGTTGAAGGGGATGGCAAAGGAAGGGTCAAAAGGTCTAAAGAGGCAAAGGTCGTTGGTCCTGAAGCGTGGGAAAGTTTCCAAAATCTTTTCAATGAGGTCGCCGTGTGGGTCAAAGACAGCGATACCGTAGCCCATTCGGATTAAGGAAAGGGAGATGTTGAAAAGGACAGTGGATTTACCCGTCCCAGATTGACCGATGATGTAAAAGTGGCGGGAAAGTTGAAAGGGGGATATAGTCAAGGGAATAGTTTCCCCGAAGGAATGAGTGAAGCCGAAAGAGATTGTTTGTTCCATTGCGGTGAAAAGAAAAAGCCCCTTTCAAGGAGTGCACTTGGTCGCAAAAAGCGACGCCCACCGGCGGCATCCCCTGCAAAGGGGCTAAGAAAAATTATAACCAAAGCGGCAACTTGGGCTAAAATATAGCCAAGTGCAAAGAAAGGTGACAAGTAGAAGGGAACGAGTGGTCCTCAGCCGAAAAAATCAAAGGAGCAGTGATGGGCATGGTGCAACAACAATGGTGGAAAAAAATAAAGCCCAACCTATGGTATCGCTCCTTGAGGGACGAAGCATACATGCGTCACCGACTCCGTCAAGAGTTGGAACAAGACCTTAGGGAAATCGTCCGAGGTCAAAGGAAGCAAACGGAAACCGTTAAGTGTGGTTTCGCCGAGTTGGGTGTTCAAATACGAAACCTTCAAGACGCGATTGTTTGGTCAACGAGAGTTATCGCTGATAACCTCGGATCTTTGGAACGAACGATGTCTTGGGGGTTCGCTCAAGTCATCTGGCAGCAGGAACAAACTAACCCGTTGCTTCAGGATGCTTTGAAGAAATTAATGGGTCTGAGGCCAACGAAGGCGGAGGAACTGAGAGAGAAGGGCAACGAGTATTTCCGAAATGGGCTTAATACCCGGCACACTGAAGACCGAGAAAGGTGGATGAACTTTGCTATTGAGTCTTATCTTAAAGCCCTCAACAAGAGCCCTACCGACTTCTCCATCTTTCACAGTTTGGGGGTCATCCAATTTTTTGAGAAAGGTAACTCTGAGGTGGCTTTAAAGTGTTTCCGTGAGGCAGCAGGCTTAGCCCAACCTTATTCACCTCGTCATGCAGCGATAGCGTGGTTGTATTTGGGTTATGTCTATCGCAACCGAAATGAATTGGAAGAAGCATACCAAGCCACTTTGGAGGCAGTGGATTTGCAACCCGATTGGGGGGAAGCACATTATCAACATGCTGTCCATTGCGCTTTGACAGGGCGAATGGACGAGATGAGGCAACATTTGGTTGAAGCAATTTGGTTAAATGAAGATTATTTCCCTAAACCTGGCGTCGATCCTGACCTCTTGCCTTTTCATCAGGAAGTGAGGGATGTATTGGAGAAGGAAATGGAACGAGTGCAAAGGGAAGTTGAAAAGGAGAAGAATATTCTTTCCCGAGCACTTAAAGTCTTCTCTAATCCAGTTTTCCCACTGCTCCCAGAAGAGCACCAGTTGTTGCAGAGTGTGTCAGATGCCTTCCGACAGGCGACCAGTTATGTTGCACTTCGCCAAGCCCTTTCCCAACACCAAACAAAGGCGTTGCCGTTCATCAGAAAGAAAATTCAAAACCTATCTGTTACCTTAAGTCCGGACGAAGGTGAAATAGAGGTCTCTTTTAGCCCTGATGGGAAGTTTTTGGTTACGAAGGGCGTTTCGGTACAGGTGTGGGAGGTAGGGAGTTGGAAAGAAGTTGCATTTTTGGAACATAATGATTCTGTGAGGGCATTCTCATTCAGCCCCGACGCGAAGTTTTTGGTTACGAGTAGTTTTGGTGAGGCTAAGGTATGGGGGGTGGGGAGTTGGAATGAGATAGCCACTTTTAATTGGCATACATTCTCCTTCAGCCCCGACGGAAAGTTTTTGGCTTCCGTGGATAGAGGAAGTGGCACTGTGAAGGTCTTGGAGACAGAGAATTGGAAGGAAATCGCTGATTTAAGGGGACACGGGGAAATTGCGCAAAGGGCTGAAGAGGTCGTTTTCAGCCCCGATGGAAAGTTTTTGGCTTCCACTATAGGTAATGAGAGAATAAAGGTGTGGGAGGTAGGAAGCTGGATGGAAGTAGCTACAATAAATAAGTTGGATAATCCTATCGGTAATCTTATCTTCAGCCCTGACGGGAAATATTTGGTTTGGGATGGCCTTAAGATAATGGAAGTGTGGGAGGTGGGGAGTTGGAAGAAACTTCCAGGACTTTTGTATACACAACCTGTCTCTGTCTTCAGTCCTGATGGTAAGTTTTTGGCTGTATTGTGGGAAGGTGATATGGTAATCTTGGAGATAAAGAGTGTAAGGAGGTGGAAGGTAGCTGTTACTTTAGAACATAAAGATGTAAATGTTTTTGTCTTTAGTCCTGATGGCAAGTTTTTAGCTTCTGGGAGTGATGATAAGACTGTGAAGGTATGGGAAGTAGGGAGTTGGAGGGAAATCGCCACTTTTAGCCTTGAGGATGAGGTGTTATCGGTTGCCTTCAGCCCTGACGGTAAGTTTTTAGCTTCTGGAGGTGAATTGGGTGAAGTGAAGGTTTGGGGTTGGGGCTTTCAAGACTCTCTTACTGGAGAAGTCCTTCAAGATTTGGAAGTATTGGAACGCTGGTTGGAGAAGTTGCCTACCCCTTGACCCCATGATGAAAAAGAAAAAGCCCCTTTCAAGGTGTTGGGCCTAACAGGCATCTAAGGGCACAAATGCTCTGAACCACGCTTAGGTATGGACAGATCAGAGCTTTTGGCGTCAAAATTTCACTGCACTTGACAGCATTCCACTACTTACAATAGCGTCCACTAAACAAAAAAACGCAACCCTGTCGTAAGGTGGCAATTTAGGCTAAAATATAGCCAGTTAAAAGCACCTTGACAAAAAGTGAAAGTTGGGGCATTTAGACCCGTTAAGACTTCCTTCGGGGGTGAAAAACTGTCATGGAGACACAAAGGGACTCCCTCTCCCTTATCAGTTTAGTAGAGATTGAAACGGCTGTCAGGGACTTCCAGTCCCTTTACCTCAGGCTTCGAGATATCCTTGACAGTTTTATCTCTTTGCGGTCAAGGCTTTCTCAAACGAAATACATGTTGTCTGATATTGCCGAAATTGAGGCGGAAGAGATTAAGTATTCAAGGAAAGAAGAATGGTCCAGAGTTTTGAAGGGAGTATGGAGATGGAAAAACGGCCCACACTATGTTTTGAGGATAAGGAACGCTTCTGAGTTAGTAGACTTCTGGAAAGAAAAAGTAACAGAATATTTAAAGTATTTAGAAAACTTAGATATCAATGATTCACAATATTTAGAAAAATTAAAGGAATTATATCTTCTTAACATTATTTTGTTGACAGCACTGATAGAGAAACTACTGAGGATAATGAGGGAACTTGAGTGAAGATTGTGGACAAATTGAGTTGGGTTCCCGTGGACTAAATTAGCACCTTGACAAGAGAAAAAGAGGGAGCGGGGTGGCAACGGGAGCCATCTCGCCCCCACAATGCTTTAAGGAGGGATGTGCCATAAAGGAGCATCCGTCCGAAGCATTTGTGGAAGGCGCAGGCGAGGAAATCCTCGTGGAGGCTTCCGTTAACGGAGTGACCCTGCGGTTCACACCCCATGCCTGGGCTCGTTGTCGTCAGAGGGCCATTCCCCTTTGGGCAGTCTCCTTGGCTCTTGAGGTTGCTCCTGTCTTCCACCGCGGCGATTTCGTTTATTGCCTGACCGACCGCTTCCTTTTGAAACGGGGTCTTACCCGTTTCATCGGGAGGTTAAGGGGGCTGACGGTCGTCGTGAGGAGAGACGGAGTTATCCGAACGGTCAAGTGGGACTTCCAGAAGAAGAGGGAAAGGGGCTTCTGGCGGCGCAGAAACTGGGCATCCATCTCCAGGCTGTGGCACCCCCGTAGGCAACTCCGATAACCCCGCTCTCTTTTCGGGGTAGGCAGTTTTTCAGGCTGCCTACCCCTTAACCCTATGATAAAGACACAAGTAGAGGTGACCGATAATGGCAGCGAAAGCTTATCGGGGGAGAGGTGGATGGCTGGCGGAACCTATTGCGACCCTTGAACAGACCGATGACGGTTGGCTGATTTATGAGGGTCGTAGAGGGTGGTTGGCAGAACCTAATGCAACTGTCAAGGGCGGTGGACGGATGGCTGCTGCTTGCACCGTCGTTTACCTGCTATTGATGTGATGCCTTTGCGCCAATAAGAAAAGCATCGCTCACCCTACCCCTCCAGTTGTGTTCCCTTTAACCGCTCTGATGAGGAAGGCTTGGTTAGAGAGGGAGCGACAAATGATCAATCTTGAAAAGCCCGATGCCTCATGCATCGCCCAAAGGGCTTGTTCGGAAGGGAAAGTGTAAACCCCTTGCTTTCCTTTTCTCTGGATAGAGAGAGCGTGGAAAAGAAGAACGGGACCGTAAAAGAGGTTTTCGGGATGACGAAAGTCTAACATGTCCGCCAAACTGGCAAAGAAGACATGCCAGAAATTGACCCCTTGAACAGGCGTTGACCAGACGAAAACCCCACCCTCCCTAAGAACTCGGTAAGCCTCTTGAAGGAGACCAAGAAGGGCACCGACACCGTTGCGACCGTTGTGGGAAGTGATGTAAGGCAGGACAAGCCCAGCCAAAAGGACATCCAAAGTGTTGTCATGGAATGGGAGAGGGTTGCGAAGGTCGTGGAGGAGGAAAGTGACCTTCCCTGACTGCAAAAATTCAGAGAATTCCTGTCTCAACCGGAAGTGGGTGAAAGACAAAAATTCCTCGCAGAAGTCAACGGCTATAGCCCTTTGAACGGAAGGAAATGCTTTTAGGTAATTGACCAAAAGTGCACCCGAACCACAGCCTAAATCGCAAACAACCTTAGAGTTTGGGTGAGCAGCAAAGGAGATGGTGTCTTGAATGAGGTGACGGTAAGGAGTTGCTCGCTCCAAATAGGGGTAAAAGCGACTGTAACGCTGCCAAAAAGATTTCTCGCCCTTCACGAACTTTACACCTCCCTGGGAAACTCTCTATCCCACTTTGACATCAATCGCTCAAACAAGTGTTGTTGGAGAGACAACATGATGCGGAATTTCCCCATAACGATTCACCAAAAGGGTGGGAAGGATATAATAGGATGGTGAGGGTCAAGACTTCACTTCGTGACTTAAAGCAGAAGTAGCACACAAAAACCCACCTTCAAGGGTGTTCTGGGCATGACGATGAATGAGGCAGAGACAAGGGCGAGATTGGTTGAACCGAAATTGAAAGCGGCAGGATGGACAGATAATCTCCTTGCCCGTGAATTCATTTACTCGCGTGATTACCAGTTTACGGAAGGCAAGGTCATTTTAATCGGGGACGAAGTCAAGCGCGGCAGGAAGAAGAAAGTTGACTACCTCTTGCGTTACTCAGATGGCTTCCCCATAGCAGTGGTTGAGGCGGAACCTGCTGACAGCCCTCCTGAAGCCGGTTTAGAACAAGCAAAAGGATACGCCCGTGACCTTAGGTTAGCCTTCGCTTACTCCACTAACGGTCATGAAATCGTTGAATACGACTTCTTCACCCATTCAAGTCGCACCTTGAAAGAATTCCCTAAACCTCAAGAACTATGGGAACGGTGGAAAGCGAACATGGGTTTGGAAAAACCGATACCTGGAAGAGTCAAGGAAGCACCTTTAGTTTACGGAATCAGTGAGGAAATCTCAAAAAACCCTTTACTCTACCCTTACTGTCCTGAAAGCCTATGCGGAAAGCGCCCCTTTTACTTTCAGGAAATTGCTGTCCGTGAAGTTATCCTTCGCATCATGAGGGGACAAAAACGCATCCTCCTCGCCATGGCAACTGGGACAGGAAAAACCTTCATCGCTTTCCAAATCGTCTGGAAACTCATTAAATCGGGTTGGCTTCAACAACAGCATCCTGACAGACCTGTTCGCATTTTGTTCCTCACAGACCGTTTGGTTCTTCGGGATCAGGCTTACAACACCTTCTCCCCTTTCGCTACGGGGACGAGTGAACCCCGTTGCATCATTGAAGGGCATCCACCAAACCTTAACCGAGACCTTTACTTTGGCATTTATCAAACCCTTTGGAGCCCTGACGAAAATGGGAAGCGCCTCTTTGAGAAATTTCCGCCTGATTTCTTTGACATGGTCATCATTGACGAATGCCACAGGTCAGGATGGGGAACTTGGCGTGAAATCTTAGACCACTTCTCAAATGCCATTCACCTAGGCATGACCGCCACCCCGAAACAGGACGAGAACATTGACACATACGCCTATTTCTGCGCTGAGGAGAAGGAAGTCGCTATTGACCCCGAACACACTGATAAAGGGACTTGGCGACCTCCAGCCTTCCAATACAGCCTCGGTCAAGGGATTGAAGATGGTTTTCTGGCAACCTACAAAGTCCACATTGTTCGGACGACAGTAGATAAGGATGGGCTTCGGCTTGGAGACGCCATTGAGCAAGGGGCGGAAGTTTTCATCCCAGAGGGTGTAATCCCCAGGGAAGTTTACACCACACCTCAGTTTGAGAGAGAAATCACCCTCCCAGACAGAACCAAAACAATGGTTGAGTATTTAGCCAAGTTGCTCCGCCGTTTCGGGCATATGGAAAAGACCATGGTCTTTTGCGTAGATATGGAACACGCGCGCCTTGTTGCCCGTTTGCTCCAAGACGAGTTTGGACCTGAGACAGGGCTGGACAACTACGCTGTGCCCATCATCTCCGAGGAAGGCGAAGCCCGCCGATGGCTTGAAGATTTCGCCGACCCAGACAAAAAAGCCCCAGTTGTTGCGACGACGGCAGAACTTTTGACCACGGGAGTTGATGTCCCGTCTTGCAGGAACATCGTCTTCATGAAAACGATTTCTTCACCCGTCCTTTTCAAACAAATCGTCGGTCGTGGCAGCCGAATAGACCCAGCAACAGGCAAATATTGGTTCCGCATCATTGACTTTACTGGCGCAACCCGCCTCTTTGACGAATGGGACCGACCGCCAGGACCGCCACCAGAGCCATCTAAGGGACCGTTTAACGCCAAACTTGTCGGCAAAGTTTTCCATGCCGAGACAGGGGATTTGATCGTCGATGCGTCGGTCACCGTCAGGATAGGTCCCAACAGCCAAGAAGGTCCCATCCGAACAGATAGCGAGGGTCGGTTTGAGTTTGACAAATTGCCTGAAGGCACACTCACCCTTATTGTCTCTGCGCCTAGCTTCGTCCGACGAGAAATAAAGGTGACAACTTTGGCAAACCAAAAGGTGTCCATAGATGTCCCCTTAAGACCTGAACGAGGGGTGAGGGCAAAGATACGGGTGGAAGGCATTGAAGTGACTATTGCTGACGAAGCCATTTTCACCATTGACGCTACAGGTCAACAACTTTCCCTTGAAGAGTATCGCGACTATGCTCGCAGAAAACTGATCCAAATCGCCCCGACCCATCGCGACCTAAGGGAAATTTGGATTGAGCAAAACCGCAGAAGCAAATTCCTTGAAGAACTACGCCAATCAAGCGTCCACCCTGAAGTTCTGGCAGAGGTAATGGGAAGGACAGATGCGGATGCCTACGACATCTTAGCCCACCTTGCCTTCGGCGTCCCCATCCGCTCCCGTGACGAAAGGGTGATTGCTTTCCGCAACAGAGAGCAAGCCTTCCTCCTTCAGCACAACGAAAATGCCCGACGAGTCATCTTGGAGTTGCTTGACAAGTATCGCGTTGGTGGGATTGAGCAGATAAGGTCAGAGATCTTCAGTGTCTCTCCGTTCCGAGAGTGGGGAGGTGCCTTCAAAATCAGACAATGGTTTGGAGGGGATGACGGTCTCAGAAAATCCCTTGATGAGATACGGAAGCGGCTGTATCCTTTGGAGGAGGTGGATTCTTGAATGGGGCTTGTCCAGACCCGCGAAGCCCTTGCCAACAAAATTTGGCAAGCATGTGACATCCTTCGCCGAGACAACAACTGTGGTGGCATCATGGAGTATGTGGAACACCTCTCTTGGCTCCTTTTCCTACGCTTCTTGGATGCCCAAGAGGAAGAATGGGAAATACAAGCAAAACTTGAAGGACGAGATTACCAGCCGATAATAGAACCGCCTTACCGCTGGAGAGACTGGGCGACAAAGGATTGGCCTGCCGACGAACTTTTGGGGTTCGTCCACGGCAAGTTGATTCCTTACCTGCAAAGACTCGGTGGCGACCCTTTAAGGGAAATCATCCGTGGGGTCTTCTCCGAAAGGAATGTCATTGTCTGCGCCTCAGGTTATAACCTCAAGGATGTCATCTCAATTATCAACGAGATTGACTTCCACAGCCATGACGATATTTTCACCGTATCCCAAGTTTACGAGGAACTTTTGCGCAGGTTGGGTAGCGAAAACAGGCTTGCAGGAGAATTCTACACGCCCCGACCTGTCGTTCGGTTCATCGTGGAAGTGGTGAACCCACAAATTGGCGAGACCGTTTACGACCCAGCATGTGGGACTTGTGGTTTCCTCGTTCAAGCCTACCTCTGGATGAAGCAACAGGAGAAGACTGTTGAAGACCACCGACGGCTTCAAGAGGAGACCTTTTTCGGTCAGGAGAAGAAACCAATCCCTGCATTATTGGGGCTGATGAACATGGTTTTGCATGGAGTATCAAAACCCCACATTCGTCGCAAGAACACTTTAGAGGAAAACATCCGACAAGTCACCGAGCGATATGATGTCATCATGACGAACCCGCCTTTCGGTGGGATTGAGGGCAGGCACATCCAACAAAATTTCCCAGTCCAATCCTCGGCGACGGAACTTTTGTTTTTGCAACACATCATGAAAAAACTCAAGCCCAGAGATGGTGCAAGGTGCGGGATGGTCGTGCCTGAAGGAACGCTTTTCCGAGGCGGTCCTTTCGCCCAAGTCAAGCGAGACCTTCTGGAGCAATTCAACCTTCACACCATCATTAGCCTACCGCCGGGAACTTTTGCCCCCTATTCCGATGTCAAGACGGCACTCATCCTCTTTGAGCGTCCAGGACCGACACGGGAGATTTGGTATTACGAACTCCCGCTTCCAGAAGGTTTGAAGAGATTCAGCAAGGGCAACCCCATTAAAGATGAACACTTCAACGAAGCCCGCCAACTTTGGAAGGCATGGGACGCCTACCGAAAAGGGCAAGGTCCACGGGAGGCGTGCCTATCTGAGCGCTCTTGGATTGTCCCTGTGGAGGAAATCAGGAACCGAGGTTACGACCTAACACCCCGCAACCCGAACCGAAAGGAAACCCAATTGCTTCCGTCACCTACGGAGATTGTTGCCAGCCTCCTTGAGCGTGAAAGGGAAATTTTGAGCATCGTAGAAGAACTGAACGAAATTCTCGGCAACAACAAAGAGGTGACGGAACCATGACCGAAGGACCTTATAAACTCCCAGAAGGCTGGCGGTGGGTAAGGTTGGGGGAAGTGACAAGGGTATTTAGCGGCTCTACAGCGCCTCAGGATAAACAATATTTTGAGAGGGGCACCATCCCTTTTGTTCGAGTGCAAGACTTAGGGCGTTATGGAATAACAACAAGTCTTACAGAAACTTCGGACAAAGTTAATGAGAGAGCAATAAGGGAATTGCGGCTTGTTAAAGCAAGCAAGGGAACGATCCTTTTTCCTAAAAGTGGGGCTGCTATCTTAACCAATTCTCGAGCAATTTTAGGAGAAGATGCTTACATCGTCTCTCATCTGGCAGCAGTAGAACCCCTTCACGATGTTCTTGAAACTCTTTGGGCATTTTACTGGCTTTGCACTGTTGACATGGGACGATACATTGATAATCCTGCATACCCTTCCCTTCGGCTGAGCAGAATTAAAGAACTTCTCATCCCCCTCCCGCCCCTTGAAGAGCAACGCCGCATCGTGGCGAAGGTTGAAGAATTGATGAGCCGGATTAGGGAGGCAAAACGACTGAGGCAGGAGGCTAAAGAAGAAGCCGAACGCCTCTGGCAATCCGTCCTCGTTCAGACCTTCCCCCGCCCTGGGCAGGACCTTCCCGAAGGCTGGCGGTGGGTGAGGTTGGGGGAAGTATGCAAAACTAAAATGGGTGCGACACCGAGCACGAAAGTCTCCAATTACTGGGACCCACCAGAAATTGTTTGGGTTACTCCGGAGGATATGGAAAAAGGGGAGCTAAACTTTGTCGCTTCAAGCCGGAGACTTATTTCTTCTAAGGGTCTTAAGAAAATAGGGGCTAGGCTTTTTCCAAAGGGCACGGTCTTACTGTCTACTACTGCTACAATTGGAAAAGTTGGCGTAGCTCTAAAACCGCTAAGTGCAAATCAGCAGATTTCTGCTCTTACTTGCATCGCCAACGACGATCCTCTCTTTGTCGCCTACTATTTGCTTTCGCTAGGAGAACGAGGGCTTAGGCGATTGGGAGGAACTGCAACGGCGACACATATAAATCAAACAAACTTGCGACTTTTGCCAATCCCCCTACCACCCCTTGAAGAGCAGCGCCGGATTGTGGCACACCTCCAGGCTGTGCAAGAAAAAATCAAAGCCTTGAAAGAAGCCCAAGCACAAACCGAAGCAGAACTCAAACGCTTAGAGCAAGCGATTTTGGACAAAGCATTCAGAGGTGAACTGCAATGAACTCGCAATTTCCCGATTACTGGAATGAAATGCGTAAAGAATTGCGCGCATGGTTTGAAAGGAACGCCCCCTCCCTCGGTGAACTTTACGAAGGCGCCTTACGCATGGTTTTTGATGAAAAATTTCCGGGTCGCGTCCGCCTCGTTTCTCATGCTGTCCGTGAAATAAGAAACAGACTTCCTGATGTTATAGCAGGCTATAAAAGTGGCCTATTGTCATACAAAAATCGACTTGACAAAATTGCAGAAATTTGGGAAAGATATGGACTGCCACTGGATGGGTCTCTGCCTATCAAGGTGACGAAGCAAGAGTCACCCTTGACCACAGAAGTTCCTATACCAATAGAAGTTTACAGGAAAATTGCAAAACTTATCTGTGATCACATTCAAACTCGCGAGAAGCCCAGTGAAGCAGCAAAACGCTTATTCCAAGCCATAGATCCAAAGAACGAGAAGGCAGAAGGAATTTTAAGACCACGCATTGACCACTGGATAAAAGTTACAAAATGGTTTGTTGAGCGTGCACACGAACGAGGGACAACCGATGACGAAATGGGAGCCGATGAACTTAGAGAACGCTTTGAGATTTTTGAGGCTGCGCTCTCAGCGATACTTAGGGAATTTTTCAAAACGGAGGATGAGTTAAATGCGATCTTGGAAGAAGCCAACTCCTGAACAGGTTGATAAGGCAGTTGCATTGCTTGTCTACTACGAACATTACCGCTACTTCTTTGACCACCTTGAAAATCCAGAATGGGTTGAACCGCTTTGGAATCGGGGATTCTTTAAGCAGCCACCTCAGCCAATTCGTGAAGAGGGAAGCATTCGTTTCCCGCAATGGCCCGAAGCAAAATATCTCGCACGGATGGCTAAACACAAGCCTGAACTCATAGCGCGCATAATCTTGGAGATGGAAGATACCGAGAATGTTGCTGTCCTTGAAGACCTCGTAGATGCTGCCCTCTCCATGCCCCCTGACATCTCTGCACAACTTGCAGAGAAGGCGAAAAAGTGGGCTGAAGTCCCATACTTTTTCCTGCCAGAGAAAATTGGGAAATTAACGGCACATTGGGCAAAAGGGAACAAAATCCGAGAGGCAATGGATCTTGCTCAAACTTTGCTTGATGTGTTTCCAGAGGAAAGGGAAATAGACATTGAAGAGCCATTTTCACTCCCATCACAACCGAAAGCACGTTTTGACGCTTGGCTTTACGAGAAAATTTTGAAAGACCACTATCCCGAACTCGTCAAAGCGGCTGGTTTCCATGCACTTGAACTTCTCTGCAACCTTTTGGAGAAAGCCATAAAATTCTCACTCCATCAAGACGAGGGTGCAGAGGATTTTTCCTACATTTGGCGCCGGGCAATTGAAGATCACCCACAAAACATCGGTCACACAGTAAAAGATGCCCTCGTTTCTGCTGTCCGCGATGCAGCAGAACTTTTGGTGAAGTTAGGTCAAGCGTCTGTTGAAGAGGTCGTTAAAACTCTTGAGCAGAGAAAGTGGAAGGTTTTTCGCCGCATCGCCCTTTACCTTCTCCGATTGTTCCCAGAACAAGCGCAGGCTTTCATCGTAGCCCGCTTAACTGATCGGGACTTGTTTGAAGATGTTGGCGTCCAGCATGAATATGCACTCCTTTTGCGGGAAAACTTCCCCTGCCTCCCTGAGAAAGAAAAGCAGAAAATTCTCGGTTGGATTGAGGAAGGTCCCAGAGAACTCGTCCAACAGCGAGAACAATGGCAACTAAGAAGGTTGGTTTGGATTGGACATGAAAACCTATCAACAGATTGGCAAAAGAGGTATCAGGAACTCGTCGCTAAATACGGGGAGCCAGAGTATCCAGAATTTCCGACATACATAAAGAGTTGGGTGGGTCCCACCAGCCCGAAAACGACGGAGGAACTTAAAACCATGTCGGTTGAAGAGATTGTGGAGTTCCTCAGGAATTGGGAACCTCCAACAAGCGTTTTGTTTGGACCGTCACCAGAAGGTTTAGAGAGGGTGTTGCAAAAAGTCGTGGCAGAGGACCCACAGCGTTTCGCAAGAGAGGCAGAAAGGTTCAAAGGTTTAGACCCAACTTATGTGCGTGCCCTTGTATCTGGGTTGGAAGAGGCACTCAAGCAACAGAAGAACTTTGAATGGTCTCCCGTGCTTAAACTTTGCCGTTGGGTCGTTGAACAACCCCGTGAAATTCCTGGACGAAAGGCGGAGATAATGGAAGCAGATCCAGATTGGGGTTGGACACG
>Ga0065718_1025053_pt1 | contig 13059 bp, 11 predicted proteins | sample GBSCel77sediment_2_FD_59105 | JGI IMG/M metagenome (GOLD analysis project Ga0065718, IMG submission 59105) | Hot spring sediment microbial communities from Great Boiling Spring, Nevada - cellulolytic enrichment CS 77C v3 (version 3) | ecosystem: Environmental > Aquatic > Thermal springs > Hot...
TTTCTGAGTTCTACAAGTCATTCACGAGGGAGATTCAGGAAGCCGAAGCAAGGTTGAGAGACCTCGAACTCGAGGGGGAGAGATTGAGCTCTGAACTGAAAAGATGCGAGGAAGAGAGGAAGAACCTCGAGAGGATAAGAAAAGAGATCGAAGAAATCGAGAATAGAATGCATTCTTTGGCTGAAGTAGCCGATAAATGGCAAAAAGTCAGGTTGAAGGTTGAGAGAAGGGCGGAGATTGAGAAAGTTCTTTCCCAGAAAAACCTGAGCCCGGAGAAGGTGGAGGTGGCGTTTTCAAAGATTCAGAAGGCAAGGGAACTGGACAGAGTCCTCAAAGAGGAATTCGAAAGGCTCAGCGCTCGAAAGGGCTCGCTGCTTTCAGAAGAAAAAAGGCTGGCCGAGGTGCTCGAGAAGCTGAATTCAGTCTTCGGAATCTGCCCGGTCTGCGGAAGAGAGCTTAAGGAAGAGCACAGGAAGGAGCTGCTGCAGAAGTATTCTGCAGAGCTCGAGGATGTGAGAGCGAAGATGAGGGGGATCGAGGAGAAGGAGTTCAAGCTCAGAGAGGAAAGAAAAAAGGTTGAAGATGCCCTTGCAAAGCAGGATTCGGTTCTGAAATATCGTCAGATTTCCGAAGAATTCAGAAAGATCACTGAGGAGCTGAAAGACCTCGATTTAGAGAGGCTGAGGAGACTGAGCGATGAGTTTGATAAGCTGAAGAGCAGGAAGGAATTTTTAAGGGAGAGCGAGGCGAAGTCGGTAAAAGCTTTGCAGAACTACGATCAGCTCGTTGAAAAACTCGAAAACATCAAAATCAGGCAAGCCGAGGCCGAGAAGAGAAGGCAGAAGCTTCTCAGTGGTTTGAAGGAGAGGGGATTTTCCAGCATTGAGGAGCTCGAAGGGGAAATAGCGGAACTGAAGAAGAGCTATGAGGAGTGGATTGAGCTTCGAAGAGCCAGAGAAGAGCTTGAAAACGCAAAAAAGAAGCTTGCAGATTTGAGTGGGGAAATTGAAATGCTTGAAAAGGCTTTAAAGGTTAAAAATGTGGAGCTTGAGGAAGGAAGAAAGCTCCTGAGTGAACTGGCGGCGAGGTATGACGAGAGGAGACACGCAGAGCTTGAAAGGCTTGAAAGGGAGGAACTGAGGGAGATAGCAGGAATCGAGGAGAGAGTGAAGGTGCTGAAAAAGACCTTGGAAGGCATTCTCGCCGACAGAAAATACCTGGAGAAGCAGCTTGAAACGATCAGAGAGGCAGAGAGGAGAGCTAAGGCGATTGAAAGGGCATTACCGGAGCTAAACAAGATCAGAGAAAAGTTCGCCAGCTACAAGAACATCGTGGCGGAGAATGCCCTGAAGGAAGTTGAGAGGTATGCGAGCGAGATCTTCGAGGAGTTCACGGAGGGAAAGTATTCGGGAATAAAGCTCAGAAGGATCGTCGATTACGGAAAAGAAAGGCTTAGGATATTCGTTATCCATCAGGGTGAGGAGAGAGAGACCAGTTTCCTGAGCGGAGGTGAACTCGTTTCTCTGGGAATAGCCTTTAGGCTTGCTTTGTCCATGTTTGAAGCGAGGGGAAGGATTCCGTTGCTCATAATGGACGAGCCAACGCCATTCCTCGATGAGGAGAGGAGAAGAAAGCTCGTAGACATCACCCTGAACTACCTGAGGAGGATTCCACAGGTCATCATCGTATCGCATGACGAGGAGCTCAAGGATGCTGCTGACAAGGTCATAGCCCTTGAATACCGCGGAGGTGTTTCTTTTGTGGCTTCTCAGTGACGAGATCCTTGAAAAGATCTCAAGGGATCTTTCTGAGCTTTACGAAAGGGCTGAAAGGGCGGCTGAAAGAATTGAGGGAAAGTGGATCGAGATGCCTGAGAGCATAGAATGCTCTGCGTGCGGTGTTGACGGGAGCAGAGGAGTCGAAAGGCTCTCTGGCGCGGTTCTTTACTCGATCTCCGCAGTTAGCGTGGGAGATGAGATAAGGGAAATGGGAGAGATAACGACGCTTCGACCCCACACGAACGTAGAGGAGCGTATAAGGCTTCACATGCACACTTCCGAATTCAGGCTCGGGAGCCTTGCCGAGGATGAGCTCGTTCTCATTGATGGCAGTTTGCGCGGTGCATTCGTCCGTCCTGCTGCCTTTACAGACGACCCATCAAAGCTCAGGGAATGCTACGAGCTTGAATGCTTTGTGGAGGATTTTCTCGAAGTGCTCGACAGGCAAATCGAAGTACTGGAAACGGATCTCAGGAAAGGAATGGCAAAGAAAAACTACCTGCTGACCAGGGAAGAGCTCTTCAGGCGGATGGAAGAGGGTTACAGGAGGGGAAAGGGAAGCATTGAAGACCTGATGATACTATTCGAATACATCGAGTACCTACACGCCCTTAATAGACTGCTTGAAAAGAACGCGGTTTTCTTCGCAAAGACCTTTTACACGCATGAATTCGACGAGGAGGTCACAGACGTTGCAGTTCTGCACCTTTCCTCGCTCAAGCAATTTGGCTGTGCTAAACAGGCATACTTCCCCTTCAGAGCGAGGATTAATAAGACGCTGCCATGGTTCGTGAAGGAGTTCAGGGATCGCTTCGAAAATCTGTTCAAAGACTTCAATTCAGCATTTGTCAGATTCGAAGAGGGTGGAAACATTTACATTATCGAAACCCCTCTGAAGATAGACGACGAGCTCCTAGGGAAGCTGAAAAGCCTCGAGGTTCACGGCTACCCCTTACCTCTAATCCACGCCCACAGGCTCGCCAAGATCAAGAGGGCGGAGATGAAGAAGGCCATGGAAAGCCTGTTCGCATCCGTCGAAAGCAGGTTCGATTTCCTTTTAAGAAGTGGCAGGGATGTTATTGAGGGCTAAGTTTTTAATATAGCCTGTGGAGTGGGGATCATGGATGAATTCGAAGAAGAAGTCAGGGGCATTTTCGACGAGAAGTTCATCGAGAAGGCGAAAAATCTGAAGAGAGCCGGGCACATATTCAACCCGGTATTTTACGTCTTCTTCACAAGACTCGTCGAGCTCTCCGCGATTCTGCGGGACATCGTTCTCCCGAACAAATACGAGCTCGAGGAGCTCTTTGCAATGAGGCGGGACTTCATGCACATCGACTACAAGACGCTAAACGACCTTTTGAGGAGGGCATGGATTTACGAGAGAAGCAGAGGTGTTGAATTCCGTTTTAACAAGAACTCCGAGGACCTGCTTTACCTCCTTTACAGGATGGGGAAAATGCAGAACGAGATCGATGGAGCGATAATGAAGCATGCGGAATGGAGAAAGGATGCGCTCGTCGAACTCTACTTCACCCTCCTCAGGATCCTGATGGAGATCGAGGACAAGATTGTGCAAAGCATTCAGTCAGACTCCAAGCTTCCTTAGAACGCTTTCCTTTTTCTCTATCGCCTTTCTGAAGGCAATGTCGATCTTTCGCTTCATTTCCTCAAAATCCGCTGGCATCTCCTCTCCAACGAGCTTTTTAAGCGGAGTGTACGCCGACTCCCTGAACCTCGGCTTTATCGGCATCTTCTGCCCGCCATCGATGAGATATGCTCCCTCACCTTTTTCAACCCATCCAACCTCCTCTATCTTGACCTTGGCATCTTTAACGGCCTTTTTAACCCTTTCAGCAACGCTTTCGGGGCAAACGATCATTAGAGAATCCGTTGACACGCCTAAGAAATCGATTTGAAGCTCTTCCAGCATTTTCAGAACCCTTGGATTCACGCATTTCCTGAGCTTTTCGTAATCGAAAACTAGCGCTTTTCCCGAGACCTTCGAGATCTCCTCGGCATCTCCCCTGATCCCCCCATTCGTTACATCGCTCATGGAATGGATCTCGGGCAGGAGTCTTGTGGAAAATACTGCCCTCGCTGCCTTTATGAAGTCGAGGTTTATCGTCTCCTCGACAACTTCGTGCATGCCGTAGTAGATCGCGGTCGTAGCTATCGTTCCACCTCCAGCACCTTCGGTGAGAAGTATTACGTCCCCCTCTTTGATGTTTTTCCTCGGGGTAAGGTGAGTTGCGACACCAACACAGCCAACGCAGCCCGTCATGCGTTCTCCGATGACCATGTCACCCCCAATGCGCAGCGTGCTTCCGCTCACCAGCGGAACCTGCGTTGCTTCGCAAACTGTTGCGATGCCCGCGATGTGATCGAAGATCTTGCTCACGTCCCCGTCATCTGCGACGTGAATGTCAGAGAAAACAGCAACGGGTTCCGCGCCCTTGACGAGCACATCTCTCATCGCAGCCCTTGTTACGTGGAATCCGGCGATAAAAGGAAATTCGCTGAGCCTTGAATGCATCCCGTCAACGGCTACGGCGATGAAAATACCCCTGCTCTCCACGACTCCGGCGTCGTCGAGGTCCTTTGAGGAGAGAAGTGCTTTTACATTGCATATCTGACCGATCTTTGAGTGAACGTAAAAATCTCCGAGCCCTCGTGATCCAACCCCAAAGGTTCCCATGGTGACGCCGCTGCGATAATAATCCAGTATAGGCAAACTCTTCGAGTAAGCGTTTTTAACCTCGGCGATGATCGCTTTTGCCCACTTCCTTGCCCTTCCCTCATCCCATCCCTTTATCTCCCTGATCCTGAAAGTCAGCTTCCTCTCAACTTCATCCTCCCTTTCAATCTCCAGCAGCTTCCTCGCGTAACCTTCGAGGTCCATACTACCCCTCGCTTACAAGTATGACTCCGAGGACTATAAATGCTATTCCTGCGATCGTCTTTGGACTCAAGGGCTCGGATAGGAGCAGGAAGGAGAATAAAGCTGTGAACATCGGATAGATTGCAGTTATCGGAACGGTTCTGCTTGCTCCTACGGATTCGAGAGCGAGGTAGTAGAAGACCATCGCAAGGGCTCCGCCAATTGCGCCGGCGATGAGGAGCAAAACTGCTGCCTTCGCTTCAACCGCCAGACCCCCTCTGAGGACAGAAAGGATAAAAAGCATCGCGATCAGCGCTCCGAATGCTCTGATGGCGAGTGCAGCGTAAATTGGGGCTCCTGAAAGAAGCGCGTATCTGTCGAGTATCGGTGCAAATCCCCAGAGTACTGCAGAGATCAGTGCGAGAATCTCGCCTTTCATGGAAGGAGGTCATCGAAGGGTATAAAAATTTAAGATTGAAGCTCCAGCTCGGCCACCTTTTCCCAGTTTCTCTCGTCGAAGACCACAATCTTGGAGCCAACGACGTAGAGGAAGTCGTCGATGAACAGAGCCCTGAAACCCGATCCCGTGGCCTTTATAAGCTTTAACCCGTCCGTGTATGAGAAGATATAGCCGTTTCTCGCTGGAATGAAGAAGATCTGATGCTTTTCGTCAGCCAGGAATGCCCTGTGATTGCCGATCACCTCGCTATAGGATTCAGCGAGCAGGTATCTGTCGATTTCAACGGGATTCTCTGGATCGCTCACGTCGAAGAGCGACAGCTTAACCTTGCTTTCCTCCATACCGACACCGAGGATCATGTTCTCCCCGAGTGGGTGCAGGTATGAGGAGAAGCCGGGTATCTTGAGCTCTCCCGCAATTTTCGGATTCTTAGGGTCGGAGAGATCGACAACGAAGAAGGGGTCGGTCTGCCTGAATGTGACAATATAGCCTTTCTCTCCAATAAATCGGACCGCGTAGATCCTTTCAGTCTCGCCAAAGCCCTTTACTGAGCCAATGGTCCTCAGCTGTGAGTCAAGAACGTAGAGGTCGTTCGAATTCCCGACTGTGGTGGCAACTCTCAGATTTCCTTCGTATTCGTCCATCGAGAACTGGTTCAAAAGCCTTCCGGGAACTTGGCCGGTTGCGACGATCTTCATATCTGGCGAGACCTTCCAAATGATGGTTCTCTCGAGTTCCCTCGCATGCCTTTCGGTATACTTCTCGAACCTGTTGTTGAATTCGTTTTCGAATAAGATCCTTTCTTCGGGCCCCATTCCGAGCTTTAGTCTTCTCAGGAGGTCCAGTATCTCGACTTGTTTTGCTCTCTCACTCAGATCGTAGCTTGAGAGCTTTTTGAGCTTCTCTAAGAACCAGTCTGGGAAAAGATCGGTGTTTTCCGATGAAAACCTCAGCATGAGCTCTGAGTAATCAGTTGGAGTATAATATGCAACGTAAATGGCGTCTCTCGACATGTAAACGACGGAAGCGTAATTTCCGACAAATGAAATGCTTTCCTCGATCCTACCGCTTTCCGCGTCGAGTTTTAGAACCGTGTATATGCTCTCCACTGGTAGGGGCTTTACCGGATGGTAGATCCCACTGCATTCAACAACGTGAGAGACCCCGTTTACACTTAAAGGCACTATCGGGCAGGTTTCAGAATACTGGGATAAAATGAGGTATATTTTCCCTCCATACAGCCTTGCCGCCAAGATCGAGCCATTCAGATCCGCTGAGTATTTCTCCTTCAGGTCTTCTGTGCTGAAAGCGCTTAGCCTGCTACTGCTGAGAATTATGAGGACATTTTCGAATAAAAGCATTTCTCCACTCTCATTAAGTTCTCCGAGCTTTTTAAGCTCCTCCGGTGGAAATGCCTTGATAACTACAGTCTTTTGCTTGTAAAAAGGTGGCATTTTTCCTGAAAATTCGGGAATCCAGCGGTAAGCAGAGAGAAAAATTTTTTCTCCATCCGTTTTCACGATATCGGGCTCGTCTATACCGTAAACCTGAACGTTCGTCTGCGAAACCCTTTCAATCTCTCCCTTTTCCGAAATCGTTTCAACGCTTGGCGCTGGCTCCGGAAAGGACATCGTATCGAAGGGTTTAGCAAATCCTGTTAAATAGCCGCCCGCGCTAAGGTAGTTCCTGAATTCTTCTGGTGACGAAAAAGTCGCGAATTCCCTTTCTTCCATGTCCTCGAGGGTCTGAAGCAGAATGGGGGCTGAGATGGCGATAGCAATTGCGGCGATTACGAGCGATCTCATGAAAACAGTTCTCAGCCCCCAGATATATGCCTATTTGATTAGTTATAATTTATATTAAACTTGCATTAATTTGCATTTCACTTTTGAAATTTCAAAGCTAAGAGAATTCTTTTTATTTCCCGAGGCAAACTCTGTACATGGAGAGGGAAAAAATAAGTGTTGCAATGCTTGCGGTTTTTTCCTCTGTAATGCTAACCCACCGTTTTCTATCGCTATTCGAGGTTACGGACTACGTACTGCTCTTCTACTCCGCCCTGCTAACGGCCTCAATTTGCATTCTTCTCATCAGAAGATAGTCCTCGTCAGCCTTATCGTCTGGACCTCGCACTCCGAAAGTTCGTCCAGAACTCTCTTTATCTTTTCCGCACTTTCGGATATCATAAGGCAGGCTTTTTCAAGCCCGAGCTCATACTTCATTTCGAGTGCACCAAAGATCACGGCGAGCGGATTTCTCAACTTGTCCGAGAGATACTGAAACTGCTTAAGATTTTCCCTCACGGTTTTCAGCAGCTCTTCCTTCCTCTTTCTTACCTCGAGGTCCTCGATAGCCCTTCCAACAACCCTGAGGAGGTCCTGAAAGATCTGCCCGATTTCTTCGTCGTACTGATTTAGGAAAATATAAACAGACGAGTTTGCAGAAATCGGGGCAGTTATAAGCATTTCCTTTTCCACGAAGTTGAAGCTCTTCGGCTGATAGCGCAGATACTCGCAGTCCAGAACTCTTACCCCCTTCTTCATTCTGTAATATTCCCTCCCGTTGTCGATCACCACGATCGCCCTGCAGATTTCGAGCTCTCCGATCTCGTCGCACAGAAATCTCAGTATCTTCTCCCTGTTATCCAGAAGCCATACGTAGCTTGCGATTGTGAATGCCGTAAAGAGCAACTCTATCATGATTTCAGCCTTTTAGCTCTCTCAAGAATCTCCTTAAGCTCTGCCTCAAGTTCTTCAAGCACGAACTTTTGTCCCTTGAGGTCTCTAAGCAAATCGAGCTGCTCCTCCTCTTTCTTCTCGACTTCCCTGGCTAAGTCCTCAAGAAGTTTGTCTGAGTCATCGAATTCGACTTTTGTCTCTCCTGTCTGCTCGTTTTGTTCCAATTTCACTTCCTTTTCGATTTCTCCCATTTCTTCCAGGCCCTCGATTTTCGGAAGGGATAATTCATCCATTTTTGGCTCCGAAAAAATGCCTTGCGTGGAGTCATTTGCGGTAATGGTGAAAGCGTTTGAGGTTTGCATTTCCGAAAGTAGGTCATCCTTGATATCAAATTTCTTGGCAGCTTCTTCCGTTGCCTCATCAAGCTTAACGATCTTTTCCTTTCCACCCTCTGAAAGGACTTCCTCAAGCTTTTTGTCTATTTCCTTGAGCTTCTCCTCCCTCTTCTTTCTCGACAAATTAAGATTCAGCTTATTGAAGCTCACGGTTATCTTCTTCTTGGGCATGTACGGCACAAGAAGGACTACAGCAACAAAAATCAACCCCAATATCAGTTCTAACGGGATTTCATACATAAGAAATCACCCCCGCAACGACTTCGACAAACGAGGGCAATGTGAACGCCCATCTAACGACCTGGGGAACTACAATCATCAGAATTCCGGAGAGGAGGAATAATATTGAGCCGTAATAGAGGTAAAGGTATTTCCCCCCTCCCTTCACCATGTTCGAGACGACAACGTTCGCAACAGTTATTGAGAGTATTATGAAGAAAGTGTACTCAGCCAGAAGTTCGAGAGGAATTCCCGCGAAGATTCCGAGGTTTAGCCCCTGTAGCGGAACATTTCTGAATACATCCCCGCCGCCAGAGCCGATCTGCGAGGCGAACAGAGAGCCAAGGTATTCTGTGAATATTGAGAGGATCTGGGAGATGAAGAGCATTAGGGAAACCATGGCCAGATGGAGCGGTATTATCAGGTTTACGAATCCTGAGGCTATCAGATCTCTCTTCAGCCTTAGGAGAACCATCTCCAGGTTTGAGGAGCTGACTATCTCCCCTACGAGATCAGCATCACCTCCAAGATCGACGGCGTCGTTGAATATTGGAGTGAGCTTCTCTATCAGATAGCTCCCGCTTTCCCCAATGAACTTCTCCCAGCATAGCTTCGGATCAAGCCCCAAAGAAAGCCTTCTCTGGAGTTCCAGAGCAAGCTCTTTCAGCTCTCCGAGGTTCTTCTGGTCTATTCTCCTGATTGCTTCTGCAATAGATACTCCTGCTCCGCCTTTTATCGCTCCGAGGCTTCTGATGAAGCTCGTGAAGGCCTCATCCCTCCTGCTTATCTTTTTGTCATCCACTTTTGCGAGTATTCCCACTGGAAGCAAGGTGAGCCCGAGAGCTATGAAACCGTATCCTGCGATTTCGTAATTACCTGTGAACAGAGGAACCACGGCCAAGAAGATGAATAGCATTATTCCCGTGGGAATCAGCAGCATCGAAAACTTAGATGCTAATGCCTGCTCTCTGGACTTTATCCTGTGGCTGTGAACCTTTCTGTCTTTTGGAACCGCCTTGAAGATCATGATCACTCCAAAGAGGCATATGAGGAAGGTTCCAAACGCACTGGCGTATAACGTTTGACCCGGATCTCCCACGCTGTAAATGATGACCGAAAGTAGAACGACGACCGATATCAGCGATGCGGAGACGAGCAGTGACGTGTAAGCGTCGCTCCACTTCCTCAGACTTTCAAGGCTTCTGTCGTATTCGTCCTTTCTTACGGTCTTGAATGCCTTCCATTCCCTTTCAAGAAACTCTCTGTCAGGTTCTCCCGCGGAGATCGCATTTGCAAGCCTGTTGAAAAGTTTCTTCACCCTTTCAGCCTTTATCTTCTCTGCCACGAGTTCGCATGCTGTAGCGTAGTCGTAATGCCATTTCTGTGCAAGATCGCGGACCATTCTGAAATACTTGCTCGGCGCATACTTCGTCTCAGCAGCCATCGTGAATATCTTGTCCCGGCTGAGGTGGGCTGTGGACAGAGAGCTCATGTAGGTGAGGAGGAAAAGCAGGTCGTTGTCGGACAGCATCTCCTCCCTGAGCTTTCTCAGCTTTTCAATGAATGGGAACCTGAATTTAAATGCTGGAGCCCTTGCGGTTTCGAACATAGTCACACCTTCATTGAAAGTATTCCGCTCTTCGTGATCTTCGATATCGTTTTGAAGAATTCGTAGAAGTCAACTATTCCCTGTTCATGCAGTTTTTTGAGAATCTTGGCTCTCTTCTCAACTTCCTCGTATATCATCTTCTTCTTGTTTGGAGGAATTCCGAGTCGAGTCGCTATTTTCTGCTCCAAGAGGTATGAGCTTCCGTATCCAGTGAATACGTGCTTGTCTGTCACAGGATCCCACTGGAAGACCTCTATGAAGCTAACACCGCCTTTTTGCGGGTTGTAACCAACTATTTCCGCAACGCTGAGAACCCTTCTGACGAGCTTCCCGTCCGGGCGGCGAACGGCGCTCTGGATTACAACGAAGTTCAGGTTGTCTATGAACGTTTTGGGAACGCTGATCGGTTCTGTCGTCAGCCTCTGGATGAGCTTCTCGACAGTTGCTGCATGGAAGGTCGACATCACGGGGTGACCTGTCTGCATGGCCTGAAAGGCGATGTTGCCCTCGACACCTCTGATTTCACCGACCAGAATGTAGTTAGGCCTCTGCCTCAACGCTGCTTTGAGCAGATCGAACATCGTAACATCGCTTCCGCTCCCCTCTCCAATCTTCCCGCCTCTCGTCGTGCCCCTCGTCACCTCTCTCGTCCAGCTCCTGTGAGGGACCTGAAGCTCCGGGGTGTCCTCTATCGAAACTATCTTCGCCTCGGGCCTTATAAAGGCCGTGATAGCGTTCAGAAGAGTCGTCTTACCGCTCGCAGTCTCTCCGCAGATGAAACCGCTCATTCCCTCGCTTATCAAAAGCCATAGATAGCCTGCGATCATGTAATCGAGGCTTCCGAATTCGATGAGCTGAAGAACGCTGAAGGGCGTTTCGTTGAACTTTCTTATCGTGAAATTGCTGCCGTTTTTGCTTATGTCGTTTCCGTAGACGATGTTGATTCTGCTTCCGTCTGGAAGCGTTGCGTCGACGATGGGGTCCTTGTAGGTCACAGGCTTTCCAATGCGTTCTGCAAGTCTGATTACAAATTTGTTCAGCGTATCTTCTTCCCTGAACTCTATTACGCTTTTCAAACCCTTGAATATCTTGTGCTCGATGAATATTGGGCCGAGGCCGTTGCAAGAAATGTCTTCGATGTATTTGTCCCGGATGTATGGCTCGAGCACGCCCAATCCGATCTTGTCCCTTATCAGAGCGTATTCTAAGGCCTTGTACTGCTGTTCCGTCACTTTAAGCTTTTTATTCTCTCTGGATCCGAATTTAAGCTTTGGAATCAGCTTCGCCTCTCCGCTTACATCCTGAACGAGACTCTTTGAACTTACATCGCAGATCTTCGCAAGTGCCGATTTCAGGATCTTTATCTTTTCCTCGTTGTCCTGAGGGTCGAATTCGATGCCTGTGATGTAGTCAACAAGCCTTATTTCCACCTCTCTGAGCAGTTCCTCCACTCCAGTAAGCAGGGTGGGTTCGATCGGGATGTAGAAGTTGCGAACATCGTTTTTATCGGGATATATGTGGATGTAAATGTTCTCGTCAGCAGGATAGATGATGTTCGGATTTTCAATCTCGCCATGCTTTCTTTCAAGCTTTTTTATAAATTTGGGAATCCCGATCTTGTCGATCGGCAGGATGTGGAGGTATTCGAGAAGGTGAAGGTTCTTCTCAACCTCCTTCTTCATCTCATCCGGGAGAAGCCTGTAAATCCCGCATGAAGCCAGATTGCTATGCTCATGCTCCTCGTTCTCCTTGGGGGTAAAGGGGAAATTAGCCACAACTCCCTGCTTCAGCCCCTTCGGTTTCAGGCTAAACTCGAGTTCGGCCATTTCCCCTCACCCCTAATAATAATTGTAGTAATTATCACATAAACCTTACGCCCTCGCTTCTGCGATCGGGATTATCTTCAGACCAAATCCGGGATGCACTTCAAAGCTGACGATGTTTCCTGTCGTCTTCTTCGCTCCCCTGATCTTTGAAACCTCGAGAACGCTGACGTATCTATCTCCAACCTGTTCCTTCCTGAGGAAGAGGTGGCAGTCGCATGCACTCCTTATTCTGACGAGAGTATCTTCCTTGAATGCATGCTGGTGAAGCGTGATCAGGATTGTCTTCCCAAGGTCGCACAGGTTCTTGAGCCTCGTCAGGAAGTCGAGGACATCGTCTTCAGTCGAGTAGGTCGTGAACATTGTCAGGGAGTCGATTATGGCGACGTTTTCCTTTATCGTCTTTATGTGATTTGCGACAAGGTTGAGAATACTCTTCATCTGCTCGGGCCTCCATTCAACGCCCTCGAGGTGCACTGGGAATATCTTCAGATACCCCCATGCGTAGAAGTCGGAAACGTCCAGGCTCAAAGACTCGAGCTGGTTCAGAAGGCTCCTTATCGTGTTCTCCGTGGTGTAGTAGGCGATTCTGTGCCCCTGCACGAGCCCGCCGTATGTGAATTGCTGGCAGAGAACGCTTTTTCCAGTATCATTCTCACCCTCAATCAGCGTTAAGGAACCGAGCGGAATTCCGCCGCCGAGTCTCTTGTCGATCTCATCGTTTCCACTCGATAGAATGCTTTTCCTCCTCTCCTCCTCAATCTCACTAATACTGCTAATATCCTTCCCCATTAAAATCACCCCCCTACATAAAACTCAAAACTGCTGCAGATCGCATTAGGAGTGCAGATCAAGAGAGAGTAATTACCTTCCGGCAGTGAAATGCTCACGCTACATCTTGCAGTCTCCTGAGGATCGAAGATACCCGGGTTTATCAACTCTTTAACGATTTCAAAGTTCGCCTTAAGGTAGTCTGAAACGTATGTTCCCGATTCAGTCTTTCCGTAGACAATAACGTCGAAGGAGCTGAAGTCCTCGAATTTTGTGCTGCCTACATTTTTTAGGTATGCTATGAGAACCGTTCCTTCGTAGTTCACCGCAAGGATCTGAACTTTCGACTGCAACCGCTGTAATGAGGCGTGCGTGTACTCCCTATAGCTCTCGAGAGTTTCCTCTGCAAGGTAGCTGTTCCCTGTCATCAGCACGTATGCGGCTG
>Ga0065718_1005496_pt1 | contig 13013 bp, 14 predicted proteins | sample GBSCel77sediment_2_FD_59105 | JGI IMG/M metagenome (GOLD analysis project Ga0065718, IMG submission 59105) | Hot spring sediment microbial communities from Great Boiling Spring, Nevada - cellulolytic enrichment CS 77C v3 (version 3) | ecosystem: Environmental > Aquatic > Thermal springs > Hot...
CTGCTAAACCTGCAATTCCTAATGATGTTATAAAAGGAGTAATGGTGATATCTAAAGTATCTAAAATTAGAATAAATCCTACGAAAAAGAATAAAATTTTTATAATAATCTCAATAATAGAAACTCTTGGTGGAAGCTCTGTTTTTTCTCTCATATAGAAATTGAAGATACTTACGATAATGTTTGCAGAAAACCAAGTTAAAGAAATTATAAAGAGGATAATTAAAAGTTTATTTATAAAATTAATTATTTTTAGGAATTTTAAAGGAAATTCAGCTAAAGAGATAGAAAAATAAATACCAAGTAAAATAATCCAGAAAAAGAAAACATTTGAAAAAAAGGCTATGGTTTTTAAAGAAAGTCCTAAATTAAATTTTTGGTTAAGGTGATAAATCCTATTTTTAAGAATTAGCCTAACAATAAAACCAATGAATATGGAAATGATAAATACGACAATAGGATATAGATAGGTTTTAAGCATTAGCATTTAATATTGTATAAATTTTTGCCGAAAAGTCAAATTAAATATAGTAAAGTAAGTCTTGACAAAAAGTTAAAAATTTATAATAATTTTTTGACAATATGAAGATAATTTTAAAAGTTTTGCTTATTTTATTAATTTTGGGTTTTTTTAATGTTTATGCCCATATTTATAAGTGTGAGGATCCCCAAACAGGGGAAGTAATTTTTACCAATTTTAAAGGTATTTTTCCAGAAAAGATTTGTCAAGTTTATGTAAGAGAACCAAGAAAATCTATTTCTAAGAAAGGGATTTCTTCAAATTATTATAACATAGATGAAAAATGGTTTAATGAAGTTGCTCAAACTTATTCTTTAGATCCAGCTTTACTTAAAGCTATTGCAAAAGTGGAATCATCTTTTAATCCAAAGGCTGTATCTCCCAAGGGTGCTCTTGGTCTTATGCAGCTTATGCCTACCACAGCAGAACTTGTAGGAGTAAGTAATCCCTTTGATCCTTTAGAAAGCCTAAAAGGTGGAGCCTTATACTTAAAAAAACTTCTTGAGGAATTTAGAGATTTAGAGCTTGCTCTTGCTGCTTATAATGCAGGTCCTGAAAAGGTAAGACTTTATAAAGGTATTCCTCCTTACTCAGAAACTCAAAACTATGTCCGAACTGTCCTCTACTACTACAACCTTTACAAATAACCAATTTTCCTCCCTCAATAAAACAAAATAAATCTAAAATTATAATAATTCTAACCTATCTCACTTCGTAAGTGCGATAAATTAAAATTATTTTAATTTGGTTACCAGACTTTGCGAGGTAGATATTCAATTTTAGGATTAAAAATAGCAGTAGCTATATTTCTTTTGATTTTTGGATTTAAAGGATAAATGCAAGTATTTAAAAGATTTTCTATTTCTTTTCTCTTTGTCTCCTTAGAAAAAGGACAGGGATTTTCAAGCACTTTCCAATTCATTTTCTTTACAAAGCGAGAAATTAAATCCTTTTCCACAAGAATTAAGGGTCTTATAATATAAAGCTTCCCTTTAAACATCTCTTGGAGAGGAAGAATAGTAGAGAGTTCTCCATGATAAAACATATTTATAAAAAAAGTTATAATTGCATCATCCAAATGATGACCAAAGGCAAGTTTATTAGCCCCCCTTTCTTGAGCTAATTTAAATAAATATTTTCTTCTATGCCAGGAGCAAACAAAACAAGGAGCACTTATATCTTTTTCAAAAGCCTCCATAGCTTGAATTCCACAATCAGTTTTAGAAAAATAAAAATCAATCTCTAAAGATTTACAAAATTCTTCAAGTTCTTTTACCCCCTCTTGATATTTATTTTCATCCTTTGGAAATCCCATATCTAAATGAACAGCTAAAAAATTACAATCAATTCTCATTTTCTTTTGCCAGTCCTTTAAAAAATAAGCCAATACCAAACTATCTTCTCCCCCTGAAAGAGCTATAATTACATAATCTCCATCTTTTAACATTTCATAACGAAAAAGAGCCCTCCCAATTAGTCTCTTCAATTTATTATAAAGGGTCATAAGTTAAAGCTATATTAATCTGGAATTTTTACTTGTGGATTAAGTATCCCCTCTGGATCAAAAACTTTTTTGAGTTTTTTCATTATTTCAATCTGTAAAGGACTAAGCTCCCAATTGACAAAGCTCCTTTTTATGTAACCTATTCCATGCTCCCCTGAAATTGTTCCAGAAAGCTCTATAACCTCTTTTAGAACTTTCTCTCTCACCTTTATAGCAGATTCTTCATTTTCTGAATCAAAGAGTATATTTACATGAAAATTCCCATCCCCTGCATGACCAAAACAACAAATATAAAGCCCCCAATCCTTTTCCAATTTTCTTATTTTAAAAAGAAAATCCTTCATAAATCTTCTTGGTACAACCACATCCTCAGCAAATCTTTTTTTACCAAGAACTTTCAAAGAAGGAGAAATAGTTCTTCTTATTTCCCAGAGGTTTTCAATATCACCTTCATCTTCAGCCTTTTCAAAGGAGATTCCTAAATCTTTATAAAATCTTTCTATTAAAGCTTTTTCTTTTCCAAGAATTTCTTCTTCTCCATCAAGTTCTAAATATAAAAGGGATGAAAATTTTTTATTCTCAAAAATTGGTAATCCTCCTTTGCTTTTAAAAAGAGCTAAAATTGTTGTTTTATCAATAAATTCAGCACAAGCAGGAGTTAATTTTTTCTTAAGAATTTCTGTAATTATCTCCAAAGGTTCTTCCTCTCTTTCATGGGTTGAAACAAAAAGAATTCGCTTTTGAGGAAGAGGAATTACTTTTAAAACAATTTCTGTAAATACTCCTAAGGTTCCTTCAGAACCAACAAAAAGAGAAGTTAAGTTATAGGGAACTACACATTTTAAAGTTGAGGGACCGGTTTTTAAAACCTTTCCTCCAGGAAGAACAACTTCTAAGGCAAGCACATAATCTTTGGTAGTTCCATATTTTAATCCCCTTGGCCCTCCTGCACCAGTTGCTACATTTCCTCCTATAGTTGAAAATTCATAACTTGAAGGATCTGGGGGATAAAAAAAGCCATATTTTTTTAAAAATTTTTTAAGCTCTCCATTTAAAACCCCTGGCTCAACTCTTACAATCCTTTCTTCCTCATTAAATTCAAGTATTCTATCCATTCTTGAAAAACAAATTACCAAACCCCCTTTATGCGCTAAAGCACTTCCTGTAGTTGCAGTTCCTGCTCCCCTTGGAACAATAGAAACTTTATATTCTTGAGCAAGCCTCAAAATTTCAATTACTTCCTCTTTTTTTTCTGGTAAGGCAACAGCAGAAGGCAGTCTAATTAAAGAAGAAGAATCATAGGAATAACTAAAAAGATCTTCTTTTTCTTTTAAGAGCCTTTCTTTTCCTAAGAGATTTTCTAAGGCTTTTAAAAATTTAGAAGGAAAAAGCTCATTCATTTAGTTCATATTTTATCTCAGATCCTTCTTGAGACAACTCTTTTGAAATTTCCTTAAAAAGATAATCTACCTTTACTTTTAAACCCAAATCCCTTTTTAATTTATTTTCAAAGGTTTTAAGATTATAAATAACTGTAGAATGTTCCTTTTTAAAAAGAGATGATATTTCTTTTAAAGGTTTATTTAATAAGTTCCTCAAAAAATAAATAGTTACTTGTCTTACAAGGGTTAATTCTTTTTTTCTGGAAGAAGAAAAAATATCCTCTCTTGGCACTCCAAAAAATTTACATACCATTTCAATTATCATTTCTACCTGATTAGAGCTTTCTTTTATTCCAATTTCCTCTACTAATTCTTTTGCTAAAGAAAGATTGATAGGTTCTTTAAGTAAGCTTGAGCGGGCAATTAAACCAAGTACAGCACTTTCAAGCTGTCTCACATCTCCTCTTATTTGACGAGCTAAGTATTCAACTACCTCATAAGGAAAATTGTATCCCTGTTTTTTTGCCTTATGTCTTATAATTTTTTTTCTGGTTGTAAAATCAGGACTATTAAGCCTTATTAATAATCCAGAAGAAAGTCTTGATCTTAAAGAATTTTCCATTTTTTGAAGTTCCTGAGGAAGCTTTAAAGAAGTAAAAACTACTGTTTTTCCTTGATCAAGAAGATAATCTAAAAGAAAGGCAAGTTCATTTTGAGTATATTCCTTTCCAGATAAAAAGTGTATCTCCTCTAATAAAAGAATATCGCATCCATTTTTTATCTTTTCTTTAAAATTCTCAACCATTCCAGAACGCAAATACTTCATCATATAATTAAGAAAATCCTGAGCAGTTAAATAATAAACCCTCTCAAATCCCTTAGAAATTAAAACATTTCCTACAGCTTGTGTTAAATGGGTTTTCCCTAATCCAAAATCACCATAAAGATAAACCAAATAACCTTTAGGTCTTTCTTCAGCTATCTGATAGCAAACATTATAAGCAAACTCATTACATTTTCCTACGACAAAATCTTCAAAAGTATATTTAGGAGAAAGCCTTCTTCCAACAACCTGAATCGGATTGTAAGGAATAATTAATTGTTCCGGGCTCTTTTTTTCACTAACCAAAAATTTAATATCTTTAAGACCAAATTCCCTCAAAACTTGATTAATAACATTTTTATAATTTTCTTGTAGCCAAGTTTTAGTAAATTCATTAGGAACCTCTATAATTAAACTATCCTCTAAAATATCCCCATTTAGAGAGGAAAACCAGACTCTAAAAATCGTTTCCGGCAAAAGCTCTTTAAATCTTCCTTTAATCCTTTCCCAATTAGGACTCATAGATAAACCCATAGATAAAATAAAATTATCCTAAAAATTTTTTAATACAAACTCCAATAAAGTCGATTAAAGACAGATTTAAAAATCTAAATTTAAATCTTAAAAGTTTCAAAAAATCAATTACTTAAAATTAAATCCTTTTAGAAGCTTTTTTTATTCTTAGGGTTTATTTATCGAATGATAGCTATCTTGAGAGATTTTAAATTCATAAGCTTTAATTTTTTAACTCATTCTTTAATTTTCTTTAAATTTCTTTTGTTTCAATTTTTAACTTTAAATTAATCACTTAAGACCGCTCTTTTATCTTTTAAAACAAGCTATATATTGAGAGTCTCCTATTTTTCTTAATTGGGGAACAGAGTCTTTGCAAAATTTTTCAGCTTCTTCACATCTGGGATGAAATTCACATCCAGTTGGTCTAAAAAGAGGACTTGCAATTTCTCCCTTTACTTTTTTTGAAAAAAGAGCCTTAGGAGAAAAGGGATCTGGGTATGCATTTAAAAGCATTAATGTATAAGGATGATGTGAGGTCTTAAAAAATACTTCCTTTTTACAAATTTCAACAACCCTTCCCAAATACATTACTATAATCCAATCAGAAAGATAAAGAACTACAGGTAAAGAATGGCTTATTAAAATATAACTTAGATTAAAACTCCTTTTAAATTCCTTAAGAAGTTCAAGTATTTGACCTGCTAAAGTAGTATCTAAGGCTGAAGTTGGCTCATCAAGGACAATTAAAGAAGGAGAAACCATTAAAGTTCTTGCTAAGGCTACTCTTTGCCTTTCTCCACCACTTAAAGCATGGGGATATTTATTTAAAACTTCAATCCTTAACCCTACCAAACTTAAAACCTCTTTAGCCTTTTCAAGCCCCTTTTCTTTATCCTTTTCAACATTTATAAGATAGGGTTCTAAAAGAATATCAGAAACTTTATATCTGGGATTTAAAGAAGAATAGGGGTCTTGGAAAACAGCTTGGATTTTTGGTCTAAAAATTTTATATTCCTCTTTAGTAAGATTCTTAAGACTTTTTCCAAACCATAAAACTTCTCCTTTATCTGGTTTTTCAAGATCAAGAATAATTTTTCCTAAGGTAGTTTTTCCACAACCACTTTCTCCTAAGATCCCTACACTTTCTCCCTCAAAAACACTAAGACTAACGTCTATTAATGCATAAAAGGAAATCCTTTTAAAGCCCCATCTTTTAATTTCATAACTTTTCCAGATATTTTTAACTTCAACCACAGATTTAGCCATATTTAAAACATCTTACCCAATGTTCTTTTTTAANANGAATAAGTTCTGGATGATTTTCCTTCCCCTCCTCACAAGAAATTNCGCATCTTTCAAAGTATCTACAACCCTTTGGTTTTTCNGCTAAATTAACCACTCCACCTTTTAAAACTTTTTTAATTTTNCCTTCCTTTGGGTAGGATTCAATAAGGGTTTGGGTATAAGGATGTAAAGGATTATTAAAGAGCTCTTCTGTAGGTGCAGTTTCTACAATTTCTCCTGCATAAAAAACACACACCCTATTTGCGATACATCTTATAATTCCAAGGTCATGGGTTATAAAAACTATAGTTAAATCCTTTTTTTGATTTAATTCATAAAGAAGCTCAAGAATTTGTGTTTGTAAGGTTACATCAAGGGCAGTAGTTGGCTCATCAGCAACTAAAAGTTCAGGCTCCCCTGCAAGAGCCATAGCAATCATAGCTCTTTGTCTCAAGCCTCCTGAAAGCTGATGGGGATAATTTTTTATTCTAATTTCAGGATCAGGGACCCCAACTTCTTTTAAAAGCTGAACTACCCTTTCCCTTCTTTCATCCTTACTTAAATTAAAATGATACTTTAAAACCTCCTCAATTTGCTCTCCAATTGTAAGAACAGGATTAAGGGAACTTAAAGGATCTTGAAGAATAATAGCAACCTTTCTACCCCTTAGTTTTAAAACTTCTTCTTCAGGAAGATCATATAAAGAAATACCATCTATAATCACCTCTCCAGAATACCGAGTTATTCCAGGTGGAAAAAGTCTTAAAAGAGCAAATCCTGTAAGAGATTTACCACAACCGCTTTCCCCAAGTATTCCAAGAATTTCTTTTTTTTCTAAAGAAAAGCTAACTTTATCAACTAAGGGAAGATATTTTTCCTTTAATCCTAAAACTAAGTCTTTTACTTCTAAAAAGGGCATAAAAATTTAAAGATTAGCCGAATCCATCGGCCATTAGATTATTTTCAGGTGCCACATCCATAGGCTCTAAATTCAGCAGATAAAATTTCAAAAGAAGTAGCAGGTCTTGCTTCTAAAACCTTAATTTTCATAATTACAGTTTTTCCAGCAGCAGGATGATTAAAATCAGCCTTAATTTTATCTCCATTAATTTCTAAAACTTTAAAAGAAACCCTTGAACCATATTTGTTTATTTCTTCATACCATTCTCCAACCTTAATCTTTTCGGGATGTTTAAGTGTATTTATGTCAACTTCCTTTATTAAATAGGGAAGATAAGGTCCATAAGCAGAGTGAGGAGGGATAACTACTTCAATTTCATCTCCTTCTTTTTTCCCAACCACTGCCTCCTCTATAATTTTAGGAATAGCTTCTCTTCCTAAAATAAAACTTACTTCCATAGGTTGAGAAAACCAAGAAGGAGCTTTCTCCTCTTTCAACTCTAAATGATACCTAATTTTCACAAAAAAATCTTTTTTAATAAAATCCATAGTCAAAACCTCCTCAAAATTTTAAATTTTTTTATTTAATAAATATAATTACTTTCTAATAAAAATTCAATAAGTGCCATATGAAGCCACATTTTATTTTCTGCTTGATCCCATACTACAGATTGATGCCCCTCTAAAACTTCTTCTGTAATTTCTTCATCTCTATGAGCAGGCAAACAATGGAGAACTATTGCTGAAGGATCCGCAAGTTTTAAAAGTTCATTATTTACTTGAAAATTTTTAAAAGCCAATCTTCTTTTTTCGCTTTCCTCTTCTTGTCCCATACTTACCCATACATCAGTATTAATAACTTCAGCTCCTTTGATTGCTTCTTCTGGATTCTCTACTATTTCGATCTGAGCCTTATATATTTCTTTTGCCTCTTTTAATAGTTTCTCTTCTGGTTCAAATCCTTTTGGACAAGCCAAAACTAATTTAAAACCAAGAAGTGCACTTGCTTCAATCCAAGACTGTGCTACATTATTTCCATCTCCTATCCAGACAATTTTGTCCCTATAAAGATCCTTTCCCTTTTCTATTACAGTCATTATATCTGATAAAACCTGACAGGGATGAAATCTATCAGAAAGACCGTTTATAACAGGGATAGAAGAATACTTAGCAAACTCCTCTATGGTTTCCTGTTTATAAGTTCTCAAAACTAATATATCTATATACCTTGAGATAACCCTTGCTGTATCTTTTATAGGTTCACCTCTACTAAGTTGTAAATCCTTAGAAGATAAAAAAATACTACTTCCTCCCCATTTAATCATCGCAGACTCAAAAGAAATCCTTGTTCTGGTAGAGGGCTTTTCAAAAATTAACCCCAGTATTTTCCCTATAAATTTTCTTTCCCAATTTTTATTTTTTTTCAACTCTAAAGCTCTATTGATAAGTCCCAAAGCCTCTTCTTTTTTTAAATCCCATATCCTAATAAAATGTCTTCCTTTCATTTTAACCCCTCTATTAAAATTATTTCTTCAAAAAAGATTAAAACTTTAATTTTTAATCAAATTTTCAATTTTGCAAATTTAAGATCTAAAAAAATTTTTAAAAATTACTCTAAAGTTTTTTAAAAATTATCCGATAATAATAAAACGATAAAAAAGGGTTTTTAAAATGGAAATAAAAGGACCAGGGCTATTTGTAAACTTAAAAACTTTTAATAATATTGATACAACAGGAAATAGAGTTAAAGCCTCTGTAAATTCAAATTTTAATGTAGATTTAATAAAAAAAAGAGAAGAAATTATAAAAGAACTTCAGAGAGTTTTTAAAAACTTCGACAAATATTTAGAAAAGATAAATGAAGTTCTTAATCCTCTTAACAAAGAGCTAAGAGTTGAAATAGACCAAGAACTAAAAATTCCCATTTTTAAAATCATCAATAAAGAAACAAACGAAGTTATCAGACAAATTCCTTTAGAGGAGATCTTGAGAATTGCAAAAAATATAGAAAAATTTTTGGAATCACAAAAAATTGATAAAAAATATTTAAGAGGTCTTTTACTAAAAGCGGAGGTATAAAATTATGGCTGATGTTTTTATGAGTAACATAACAGGTCTTCTTGATATAGATTCAATTGTTCAAGGGCTTCTTCAGGCAAAGGCTCGTGATATCCAAAATCTACAAAATAAAAGAGCAACCCTTCAAGCTCAGGCAAGTTCTTTAAGTAATCTTTTAGGAGCCCTAAATGAACTTAATAATTTTGTAGGAAACATAAATGTAAGCAATTTTTTCAAAGGGAAAAAAGTTACTGTAGGAGATAAAAATATACTTTCAGCAACAGCCCAAAGCGACACCCCTAACCTTAATATAAGAGATTTAACCGTTTCTAAACTTTCTCAAGAAGAAATAAGAGTTTCTCAAGGAGGGGTAAATGATTTAAATTCAGCCCTTAGTTCTGCAACTTTTACTTTAAGATACTGGACATCAAATACAACTTATGAAGAAAAAGAAATCAATTTTTCAGGTGGAACTTTAAAAGATCTTGTTAATGCTATAAATTCAGCTCAAGAAAAAGTAGAGGCATCCATTCTTTTTGATGGCACTTCTTATAAACTTATGCTTTCTGAAAAAGATGTAGCTAATTCCTCAAAAGAAACTACCATTGATAGCTCAGTAATAGAAATAAGCTCAGGAAAATTGCCTGCCCAACTCGGTGCTCTTGAAACCTTACAGAATGCTCAAAATGCAGAAATAAAAATAGGCTCCAATACCTTTACCAGCCCCTCTAATACCTTTAATAACATCATCTCAGGGCTTACTCTTACAGTTTATAAAGAGGGCTCAACCTATCTTTCTGTAGAAGATGACTATTCTCAAGTTTCTTCAAATTTAAGTAGCCTTGTAGAAAAGATAAATAGCCTCATAGATCTTATAAATTCTCAAACTGCTAAAGGAGGAATTTTTCAGGGAAATGCAGTAATTACTCAGATTAAACCTCAAATTTTTTCTCTCATGAAGCCTCTTATAAGCCTTGGTATAATTAACTTAGATGATAATGGAAAATACTCCTTAAATACAGACACTTTAAACACTCTTATAAAAGAAAATCCTAACACCCTTCAGTCTGCAATTAATCAAGTAAAAAATGATTTTTCTTCAGCCTTAGAGGATTTGATAAGTATTATAAATAGTTATAAATCTATTCAAGATCGGCAAATAGAAAGCATTAATCAAAAAATAGATACCCTTCAAAAGACTCTAAAAAAAGAAGAAGAAAGACTAAGACTTGAATTTAGTAAAATAGAAACCCTTATGTATAATAATGAACAACTAAGGCTAAGACTTGAAAGCCTTGCAAAACCTATTTCTGAAATATTAAAAGACTAATCACTAAGTTTTGGGAGGTGGCTTTATGTATCTTCAGAGCTATTTAGAGAATCAGGTTAAAAATGCCCATCCCCTTGATCACATAATTATGCTTTATAATAAGGCTATATCTTGTCTAAAAATAGCTAAAAAAGCCATAGAAGAAGGGCTTAAAAATCCTGAAAATGTAAGAAAAAAAGCAGAAAACCTTGGAAAAGCAACAGAAATAATTGCCTATTTACAAGGCTCCCTAAATATAGAAAAAGGAGGAGAGATTGCTAAAAACTTAAACCTAATTTATGATATACTTATAAGTGAGCTTGTTAAAGCAAACCTTGAGGATAATATGGAGATTATAACCAAAAGCATAGAAACCCTTGAAACCTTAAAAAAAGCTTGGGAAGATATAAAAACTAATTTAAATGAAAAGCTATAATCTAAAAGAAGCCCTTATAAAAATAGAAGTTGCCATAAAGAAAAACGAGCTTGATTTAGCTTTAAATCTTTATGAGGAAATAAATCAAAACTGGGAAGATTATAAAAAGGGTATAACTCAAGAAGAAGCTAAAAACCTTTTAAAACTCTCTGAATATATTGGAAAACTCCTTTTAGAAAAAAAGGAAAGCTTTTTTGATCGCAAAAAATTTCTTGAACTCCGCAAAGCCTACTCCAATTTTTAAACCTTAGAGTTACCACTTCCTAAGTGGTAGAAAGGGTGGTAGGAGGTCTGAAACTTAAGATGAAATTTAAAAAGCTCTTATTTATTTTTTTAATCTTTCTCCTTTTTATAACTTTAAGTTGTGAAAAAAGCTCTCAAACCTCTAAAGATAATCTTCTTAAAGTAAAGATTGAAAAAGCTATAGATGGAGATACTGTTATTCTTGAAGATGGAGAAAAACTAAGATACGCTGGAATAGACACTACTGAGCTTTATACTCAAGAAGGTCTTCCTCAGCCCTTTGCAAAAGAAGCTTATAATCTAAATAAAGCCTTAACTGAAGGAAAAACCCTTTATCTTGAGCTTTCTTTAAGAAAAAGAGATAAATATGGAAGGCTTCTTGGAGAGCTCTATTTTGAAAATGGAACTTCAGTCTCAGAAATTCTTGTAAGAGAGGGACTTGCCTTTGTTTGTTATTATGAGGGAAGTGCTAAATATTATGAAAAATATCTCCCTTTACAAAGAGAGGCTATTAAAAAAAGAAAAGGTATCTTTTCTCTTTTAGAACATGAGCCCAAAAATGTTATTTACATTGGGAACAAAAATTCAAAAAGATTTCACCATCCCAACTGCCCAGAAGCTAAAAAGATAAAAAGAAAGGTATATTTTAAAAGTTTAGAATCTGCCCTATTAGAAGGATATTGTCCCTCAAGGGAGTGTTTTAATCTTATTTTTTCCTTTTAATAACTTCAAGACCTCCCATATAAGGACGAAGAACCTTAGGAATAACAACTGAGCCATCTTCTTGCTGATAATTTTCTAAAATTGCCATAACAGTTCTTCCGATAGCAAGTCCAGAACCATTAAGGGTATGTACAAATCTTGGCTTTCCTCCTCCTTTTGGTTTATATCTTATATTTGCCCTTCTTGCTTGAAAATCTTCAAAATTTGAACAAGAAGATATTTCAACAAAGCGATTTTGTCCAGGTGCCCAAACCTCTATATCATAAGTTTTAGCTGCTGCAAATCCAAGATCCCCTGTGCAAAGAACAACCACTCTATAAGGAAGTTCAAGCAATTGCAAAACCTCCTCTGCATCAAGAAGAAGACTTTCTAATTCCTCATAAGAAGTTTCAGGAGTAGTAAATTTTACCAACTCAACCTTATTAAACTGATGCTGTCTTATAATTCCTCTTACATCCTTTCCATAGGAACCTGCTTCAGACCTAAAACAAGGAGTATAGGCTACATAATAAAGAGGCAAAACCTCTTCAGGCAAAATCTCATTTTGATGAAGATTAGTTACCGGAACTTCAGCAGTAGGAACAAGATAATAATCCCATTCTTCAATCTTAAAAAGATCTACTTTAAACTTGGGGAGCTGTCCTGTCCCAAAAAGAGCCCTTTCATTAACTATAAAAGGAGGAAGCACCTCTTTATATCCGTGTTTTTTTATATGAAGATCAAGCATAAAATTTATTAAAGCCCTCTCAAGCAAAGCCCCTTCATTCCAATAAACTACAAATCTACTTCCTGTAATTTTCCCAGCTCTTTCAAAATCAAGTATCCCAAGAGCTTCCCCAATTTCCCAATGAGGTTTTGGCTCAAAAGAAAATTCTGGAATGTCTCCCCATTTCTTCACCACCACATTATCCTCTGCAGAAACTCCCAAAGGAACACTCTCATGAGGAATATTAGGAATTAAACTCATTTTAAATTCAAATTCTTCTTCAACCTTTTTAAGCTCTTCTTCTAAACCCTTAAGCTCATCTCCTAAAGCCTTTACCCTCTCAGAAAGAGCCTTTGCTTCACTTTCTTTTCCTTCTTTTTTAAGTTTTCCAATCCTTTCTGATTCTTCCCTTCTTACATGCCTTAAATTTTCTACTTTTTGTATAAGTTCTCTTCTTTTCTTATCAAGCTCTAATATCTCGTCTATAGGATAATCTTCCCCTCTTGTTCTAAGTCTCTCTTTAACCCATTCAGGCTTTTCTCTTATAATCTTTATGTCAAGCATAGCTTAAAATTTATCATACAATCAAAGTTTGTCAAAATAAAGTTT
>Ga0065718_1025052_pt1 | contig 13002 bp, 12 predicted proteins | sample GBSCel77sediment_2_FD_59105 | JGI IMG/M metagenome (GOLD analysis project Ga0065718, IMG submission 59105) | Hot spring sediment microbial communities from Great Boiling Spring, Nevada - cellulolytic enrichment CS 77C v3 (version 3) | ecosystem: Environmental > Aquatic > Thermal springs > Hot...
GTACTCTTTTTTAGCTTTCTGAGCCCTGGTGTGGGATTCTAGTTTCTGATTGTTTGGATGGTCCCGTTTTCGGGAATTCATATTTAAGATATTCAGTCTGGTATTTAGGTTTTAGGTATTACGAGGGTTCGGTATTACCTTGACGGTCTATGTTTATAGTTAATTTTTATTTATTTGTTTGTTTTTGTTGTTTTGGATGTTCTTTCTTGATTCTTTAGAGGTTGATCGTGTTCTCCGTCGGTTGAAGAGTGTTTATGGTTCTGTTAGTGAGGATCTAAGGGGTTGGAATTGGTCTAGTGATGTTTTGTCTCCTCCTATTGAAGGTGTTTATCTAAGTGTTTCAGAGGTTGCGAATAGGTATTGTTCAACCTTCCGTGATGTTTACTTGAAGCGTGTTGTCGGTACTCCTGCGCCTTATAGCTATAAGACTGTTAGAGGATGGATATATCATGATGTATGTAAGAAGGTTGTGGAGAAGGCGAAGTCTAATCTTTATCGTGAAGGTTTGATGAATGGTTCTAAGCTTTATTCTTCACTTCTCATTGATAGAGGAGATGTTATAGAGGATATGCTTAAAGAGTATGAGGTCTCGAAGCATCTTGACCAGCATTATCTTGATCGGCTTAAGGGGGAGGCGGAGATATTGTATAGTTTCCTAGCATTGCAGGCTGCTTCTAGGCTGGATAGAGTGCTTTCAAGGTTATTAAGAGTAGACTTAGAGAGTGTTATCTCGAAGGTGGTCTCAGTAGATGTTGAGAGGATTGTTAATGGTCAGCTTCTAGGATTATCAAGTGAGTTGAAGATTGACATGTTTGCTGATAAGAGGATAGTAGTCGAGATTAAGACTGGCGATGTAAGAGACTTCCATAAGTATGCTGTAACAGGATATGCTCTCGCAGTAGAATCTGACTTGGAGATCCCTATCGACTACGGTATAGTATCCTACATACATGTTAGAGACGGTTATGTCAAGATTAAGAACAAGATGTATTTTATAGGTGATGAGTTGAGGAGGGAGTTTCTAGAGGTTCGTGATGAAGCATTCAGTATAATCAATAGAGGGATGGATCCAGGTAAACCTTCAGACTGCCCCGAATACTGTGTATATTATAGGGTGTGTAGATAGTGGCCTTAAAGATCATTCTCACAGGCCATGGATACAATATCTCTAAGAAGGGTGGATTACTAGTAATAGCTAGAGCAGATGGGTCTAAGAAAGAGGTAAGTATAGGTAATGTCTCAATGGTTTTAGCCAATCTCAAAGGTTTGAGTATAAGTGGTGAGGCCTTAAGGTTGATGCTTAAGCATGGCGTCCCATTAATCCTGCTCTCCAAGGATAAGCCGGTCGGGAAGATCCAGCCAATGATGTTGAAGACGCATGTTAGATTAAGGAAAGAGCAGGTGAAGGCTCAAGAAGACGCCCGCAGATTCAAGATAGCCTCTACAATAATATTAAACAAGATGCTTAACCAGATGAAGGTTCTTAAACGTATCTCTAAGACGAGACCTATCTCCGAGCAGGAAGTTATAGATGAGAAAGTTCAGCAGATATACTCAGTCTATAAAGATGTTTCAGAGAGCGGCATAGATGCTAGAAGCTGGCTGCTCTCGAAGGAGGCTGAAGCATCTAGACATTATTGGGAGGCGTTAGCTAAGATAGTTCCTAAAGAGATCGGTTTCACGGGTAGGAAGAAGAAGTATGAAAACCCTGAAGACCCTCTAAATGTTTCACTAAACTATCTCTATACGCTCTTAATGTACCAGGTATGGTATGCTGTTGAGCTATCTGGGTTAGATCCATTCATTGGATATCTGCATGAGGATAGTAATAGGAGACCAAGCCTCGTGATGGATTTAATGGAGGAGTTTAGACAGCCCATTGTAGACTATCCATTGATAAGGTTTCTTCTAAAACGTAAGATAGTTGAAGCTTTAGATGATTCGAGAAGACTTAAGGATTCTTTTAGAAAGGAGTTGCTACAGCTATTCTTCAACATCTTGGAGAAGAATGTAACCTTCATGAATAGAGCTGCACCTATCAAGGCTCAGATACGTCTCCAGCCTATCAGGCTTGCGAGATACTTGCTCAACCATGCTGATAGATATATATGTTTTGATGTAGTGATGTAGAAATGTATACTCTTGTAATCTACGATATAACTGAAGATGAAGTAAGGATGAAGACTGCTGAAGCATGTAGAGAGGCAGGACTGGTAAGGATCCAGAAGAGCGCATTCCTAGGAGCTATAGATTCTCAGAAGAGGAAGAATCTGGAGATTAGGTTGAGGAAGGTTCTAGGGCAAGGTAGAGGAAATATACAGATATTTACGATATGTGAGGCAGACATATCTAATAGGAAGGTGATAGGGGAATTAGTAGAATATGAAGAAGAAGGAGTAATGTTCCTGTAGATGGATGAGGAAAACTATCTTACCCCGATACATATAAGAGACTACTTGTTCTGCCCATCGATCTTCTACTATAAACATGTGGTGGGGGTTGATGAGCCTGTTACAGAGTCGATGGAAGAAGGTTTGAGAGATCATGCTGGAGACCTTGAGAGATGGGAGGAGAGGAAGACACTTCTAAGCAGGAAGAGGATACATGTTGATAAGATGCTGTTTAACCTAGCGTTAGTGTCTCCAAGATATAGAATTAGAGGTATAGTAGATACGGTTTACTGGTCGAATAGCAGGCTTCACGTATTAGAGATAAAGACATCGGGGTCTGAGAAGCTCTTCCCAGACCATCTATACCAGACAGCAGTATACGCATTGATGGTTGAAGAAGAGTTTAGAGATCCCGTCTACAAAATAGTTGTATTCTATAAGAAGTCGGGGAAATGGTTTGAGAGGAGGTTCACACCCCAGCTTAGACAATATACTATAAAACTTGTCGAGAAGATCCATGAGATAATAGAGCATGGATATATGCCTGAGTATAGATGGATGGAGAAATGTACAAGCTGCTTCTATAGAAAGCTCTGTCATGGATACTAACCACTGATGCCAATACCATAAGATTAAGACCTGGAATTGTATATATGAAAATATGTAGATCTAAGTTGTAAACTTCTATCTCCTCTATATTCAACTTTTTATGTCTTGTATGTTTGCTGGAGAGCCTCCTCTTCTTGATGGCCCTTTACCTCTGTTTGATGATCCTGTATAATCCGAATCCTGCTGTTCTATTTACTCCAACTTGCACTTCTTCTCCAAGTCTTAGTAATGCATTCGTTGCTCTCGCATATTCTTCATCATATGTATCATGTGGGAGGCTGAGGCGTGCTTTACCGATGAATCCTACGATGAATGCCTTCCCTCTCCTATGGAGCAGTTTTACTGTTCTAATACTTTCTACGCCTGAGAGAGCGACGCCTCCTTCTTCAAGCCATCTTGTATATTTTCTAGACTTTATCGTGACTCCGCCGTATTCTCTCCAAAGTCTGCATATGTTTCTAAACATTAAGATTGGATCTGGTAGAGGATAGTATCTATATGTTGATCTGGGTCTGCCGAATACTTTAAGCATCCTAGATATAAATCCTAGAGTATGTAGGGGTATGTATGGGCAGGGTCTTCTAAAGCTTGTTGGGCTGATAAACTCTATCTCATATTTATCGTAAGGATATGATTCTTGTAGAAGCTTCTTTAAATCGATACTCTTGAATGTTACCTCGTTGACATAGAATCTTGTATCAAATAGCTTTACTTCATCATTCTTCTTGAAATATTCTAGTAATGCTCTAGTTATCCTACCATCAAATGATGTATACCTGAAGTAGTACATGTCGTTCTCAAGCTTTATAAGTGGTGAGGCTGAGAATGGTGCGAGACCACGGGATTCATGTATCTTAAACGCTAGAACAGCATCAGATACTTTGAGTATCCTGTAGAATAAACCTCTAATACTGAAGCCTGAAGAATACTTCTGGTAATACTCTAAAGGTGAAGAAGCAATAACACCTATAATATCGACGCCCAAACCATCAGCCCTAGAAGTATAGACGATGCCTCCTAGAAATAAACCTAGCATATATCTACAAAACGATAAAGAAGGATGTTAAAGCCACTTTCGCTCCACTACGTAGGACTTTCAAGATCTTTCTCTTAGAAGATGAAAAGTCGGTTAAGCCTCCTCTAAACATTGACTTTGTAGATTAGAGATCATAAGACACGGGTGGGAAGAGTAAAAGCGGTGAAGGATAGTGGTAGTAAGAGTAAAGACGAGAATTCTATGTAGAGATAGATTAGTTGAGACTATACCTCTTCTAAATAGTGGATGTGAATCTGAGACACCTCAGATCCTTATTCCATTAGAGTTGGCTAAGATGGTAGGGTTGTGGCCACTTTTAGAGAATGCTGAAGAAACAGAGTTTGAGACTGCAGGGGGACCATTAAAAGTCTGGATAATTCCAAGAGCATGTAAAGTGGCCATATCAGCTGAAGATGCTCAATCACCCGAAGTAGAAGGTGACGTAGTGATATCACCTATAGCAGATGAAGTACTTATAAGCGATAAGATGATAAGTGAACTGGCGGTAGTATTAGAAGACGTTGGAAAGGATTATGGAGATTTAAATGGGAGCCTACTGAAAAATTGAGAAAAAGCTTCCCTCCAAAATACTGGAAGTAAACTCTTTAAAGAGTACGCTCCAACAATGAAGATATATATGTCTAGAAATCTAACGATATAGTCCATAATGCAAGTCTAGGTAATAATAGTAATAACAGAATATTCAGAGGCTCTCCTAGAATGTTAAGACTTTTCCCATTATAGTCTATTCTCCTATTGAAAGCGTATTCCTAGATATTAAAGGGCTCCATCGAGGTGGATCAACCTTCGACTATTTCTCCAATGAATATTTAGTCTATGTAGTGTTTGGTGTATTAATCTTTATGAATTCTCTCTTCTAAAAGTTTATTGAAGATGTAGGTTTGAAGATTATAGTATCTGTTAAGTGGGTTCCCAATACTCAGATAGTAAATATAGATCCTAGAACAGGAACATTAATCAGGGAAGGCATACCTAGCATAATTAATCCACATGACTTGAATGCTGTTGAGCTGGCTCTACAATTAAAGGAGAAGTATGGAGGCACTGTTACAGCGGTCTCTATGGCGCCTATGTCTGCTAAAGCTGGTCTAGAATTCATTATTGGGATGGGTGTTGATAAGGCGATATTGATAAGTGATAGAGTATTCGCTGGAGCTGACACTCTTGCTACGTCATATACTCTATCAAGAGCAATAGAAAGACTAAAACCATATGATGTACTAATATTCGGTCAAGAAACGATAGATAGTTCTACTGCTCATATAGGTGCGCAGACAGCTTCATGGCTTAAGATTCCCTACATCTACTATGTTACAGATGTTGAATACGTTGATGGAGTAGTTAGAGTTACGAGAAGGCTTGAGAAAAGGATAGAAGTATACGAGCTTCCAATCCCCTGCCTACTAGTTGTAGCTATGAAGAGTTATGAGCCTAGACCTGTTAAGCTATCCTATAAGCTTAGAACTAAGATGGAGAACTGCATCGAGATATGGACAAATAATGAACTTGGATTAATAAGAGAATGTATAGGCTTAAAAGGTTCACCGACTAGGGTTGAGAAATCAATAGCAACACCTTCAGTCCCAAGAAAGAAGCAGAAATTTGATGGACAAGATGTTAATACAGCTGTTAAATGGCTTGTAGATAAACTTATAGAAGAGGGGGTGAAGATAGCATGAGCGGGTCTTCAATCTGTCCAGATTGGGAGCCAATCAACAAAGATGAATGGCGTGGAGTATGGATATTCATAGAAGCTTTCGACGGAGAAGTCAATGAAGCATCTCTCCAACTACTAAATCCAGGCAGGATTATAGCTGATAAGATTAAGACAGATCTAGTAGGAGTAATAGTCGGACACAATATAAAACATCTCGTTAATGAGCCAATATACTATGGAGCTGAGAAGGTAATCTATGTAGATGACCCTAGATTATCAATATATACTCCTGAAGTTTATGCTGAGAGTCTCATAACATTAATTAGAAAATATAAGCCTGAGATCCTTCTAGCAGCTGGAACACTTAGAGGACGTGAAATGATACCCTACGTTGCTAATACTCTGAGAGCCGGGATAACTGCTGACTGTACAGACTTCGATGTAGACGTTAATACTAGAGACTTGATAATGATCAGACCACCCTTTGGTGCAACCCTACTAGCACATATTAGAGCACCTGAGAGGAGACCACAGCTATCAACAGTAAGACCTAACGTGTTCAAGCTTCCAAAAAAAGATACATCTAGAAAAGGAGAGATAATAGAAGAGAAAGTAATAATTCCTGAACCAAGGATTAAGCTAGTTTCAAGTGAGGAAGTAAAGATCGAAGAAGTTCCAATAGAGAAAGCTGAGATAATAGTTTCAGGAGGTAGAGGGCTGGGCTCTGCTGATGGATTCAAGCTACTTGAGAAGCTGGCTGAACTCCTTGGAGGAGTAGTCGCAGGCTCAAGGAAAGCAGTAGATGCGGGGTGGATACCACATGAGAGACAGGTAGGTCAAACTGGAAAATCTGTTAAAGCATCACTATACATAGCTGTAGGGATCTCTGGAGCAGCACAGCATCTCTTCGGTATAAGAGAGGCAGAATTAGTAGTAGCAATAAACAATGATGCTCAAGCACCGATCTTCGAAAATGCAGATTACGGAATAGTTGCAGATTATAGAGAAGCAATACCAGCATTAATCGAAGAGATTATGAGGAGAAGGAACAAGTAGACATTTATAATTATTCGAACTTCTTTACATATTTCTTCCTACCGCATAGAGGATGATTCATATATATAGGTTAAACTTAATCTAATGTGAACAGTGCTGACCATGCAGATGGATGTGGGTAGCCTGTATAGTGAAGCTTGTAGAAAGATAGCTCTAGAGATAGCTTGTAGAAGTGAGGTTAGCAGAGAAGATATCGAGAAGATAAAGCTTAAAACTTCTCAAGAGTATAAACTTATGAAAGTTCCATCAAACCTTGAAATCCTTGAAAATACTCCTCCTAATCTATTAGAATATGTTAGGAGAAAGCTTGCAAAGAAGCTGTCTAGAATAATATCTGGAGTAACAGTAATAACAGTTGTTGCACCGATATATGAGTGCCCCCATGGTAGATGCATCTATTGTCCAGGAGGAGAGAATAGTCCTAAAAGCTATACAGGTAGGGAAGAATCAGTAGAGAATGCTTCAAAGGTAGGATACGATCCATATCTCCAAGTCTTAAACCAGGTCGGTAAACTAGAGAAGCTTGGACATAGGGTAGATAAAGTTGAGTTAATATTCATAGGTGGAACCTTCAATGCGATGCCACATGGATTCCAGAAATGGTTCGTTAAGCGATGCCTAGACGCTTTGAATAAAATCGATTCTAGAAGCTTTATGGATGCAGTAGAGAAGGCGGAGAAAGCATCGATAAGAGTTTCAGGAATTACAGTTGAGACAAGACCTGATTGGGCAAGGCTTGAGCAGGCAAAAAGGCTACTTGAGATGGGTGTAACAAGAGTCGAGCTAGGAGTTCAGACACTTGATGAAGAGATCTACAAGCTAGTCAATAGAGGACATACAGTAGAAGATGTTGTAGAAGCTACACAGATTCTTAAAGACTTAGGATTCAAGGTTGGATACCATCTAATGCCTAATCTTCCAGGGTCAAGCTATGAGAAAGACCTAGAGATATACTGTATGATCTGGAGAGACAGTAGGTTTAGGCCAGATCTTATCAAGATCTATCCAACATTAGTGCTTCCCAATACAGGTTTATACGAGTTATGGAGGAGGGGAGAGTATCAACCATATCCCGACGATATTCTCATAAAGCTCTTAGCAGAATGGTTTCTTGAAACACCTCCATACGTTAGGATACAGCGAGTCCAAAGAGAAATACCGCTATACGTAACTGTAGATGGGAACAAGATAGGAAACCTGAGAGAAAGAGTTGAACAATACTTAAGGAATCTTGGTTTAAGATGTAGATGTATTAGATGTAGAGAAGCTGGAAGAAGAATTAAGGAGAAAGTAGAGATAGTTGAAGAAAATGTAAGATTAAGCACTCTAAGATATGAAGCGTCTGAAGGGATTGAATACTTCATCTCCTATGAAGATATTGTTACCGATTCTCTAATCGGGTTTATTAGACTTAGGCTACCATCACAGTTATTAAGAAAAGAATTAGAAGATGCAGTAATCGTTAGAGAACTCCACGTATATGGTAAGATGTCTCCAGTAAATCTTAGAAGAGAAGATTCGTGGCAGCATAGAGGTTATGGTTCAAGACTCCTAGCTAAAGCAGAAGAGCTAGCATCTACAGAGCTTGATGCAAAGAAGATTGTTGTAATAAGCGGGATAGGTGTAAGAGAATACTATTATAAGAGAGGATACATTCGTGACGGACCATATGTAAGTAAATCAATAATCTCAAAGAGTAATTAGAAAAATTCTAATATCTAGAAAGATTTGGGCAAATAATATCGGTGGACATCATAATCCATGTATCGCATGAATCTTTAAAGTAAACATTGAAAACACTCAGAATTTGAATTAAACCTATGTGAAAAAAGCTCGATATAACTTAGTTCAACTACTATATGGAGCTTTACATGATTCGGGAGCATTTATTGAGGATGCCATAACAAGTTACTGAAAACTCGATTATCTAATATTATCTACATCTAGTATTGAAGAAAGATATTCTTACTCTGTATCTTCTTATGAGATGGTCTAACTATATGTTCTACATGTATAAATAAATCTATGGAAATAGTTATGAAAGAGAAACTTCATCAACCAGTTATAACTCATGTTAAGAAGTATTTAGTAATGAATTTTCCAAGACGTCTCAGAGGCTTCATTAATCTAACCATAGACATCCTAAAAATAGTTAGGATGATGGAGAATAAACAATATAGCGTTTAGGAATATTATCTATTTATTATTGAGAAGACATAGAGTATATCTGAGAGATCATGGTGTCGAGGCATCCTCTAATAGGCTTAACAGATGAAGAAATATCTAATATGCTTCTAGAAATGGGTTTAAAAAGTATACATGAATTATTCGAAGATGTCCCTCCCAAACTATTTATGCATGGAGAACTAGGGTTTTCTAAACCATTAACAGAGTCTGAAGTCAAGCAAGCTGTCAAAGAGATACTTTTAAAAAATGAGGTTCTAGGTGAAGTAAAGCTTTTCATGGGTGGAGGAGTGTGGCCACATTTCATACCATCTGTTGTTAAAGAAGTATTAAGAAGAAGTGAGTTATTGACTTCTTATACCCCATATCAGCCTGAAACTTCTCAAGGCATACTTCAAGCACTCTTCGAGTATCAGAGCCTAATGGCTGAGCTCTTAGACGTTGAAGTTGTTAATGCATCTATGTATGATTGGGCCACAGCTCTTGGAGAATCATTCAGAATGGCTAAAAGAATAACAAGAAAGAATAAGATATTATATCCACACTATATATCATGTGAACGCCTAGAGGTAGCGAAGACTTATAGTGAATCATCTAGCATTATACTTCAAGAATATTCTCAAAATAAGGTTGACGGCTCAGTAGACTTAGAGGATCTAAAAAATAAGATAGATAAGGATGTTGCAGCAGTGTACATAGAGTATCCATCATATCTTGGCTTCATACAAACTAACATTAGAGAAGTTGGTGAGATAACACATGATTATGGATCGTTGTTTATAATTGGCGTTGATCCTACCATCTTAGGAATATTTGAGTCTCCAGGTAAGCTTGGAGCAGATATAGTTGTAGGTGAGGGGCAACCTCTAGGTATCCCGATGAGTTTCGGTGGACCACTTCTTGGAATAATGGGGTGTAGAATGGATAGCCAACTTATACATCAACTTCCAGGTCGTTTAATAGGTCTTACAGAGACTACAAGAGGTGAGAGAGCTTATACCATGATCCTTCAAGCTAGAGAACAGCATATTAAGAGAGAGAAAGCCACAAGCAACATATGTACTAATCAAACATTGTGTGCTGTTGCAGTAGCAGTATATCTAAGTCTATTAGGAAAGAATGGTATAATAGAGTTAGGGAAACAGATATTATCTAGAACTAGGTATCTAATAAATAGACTATCTAGAATTGATAACGTTCAAGCTCCACTCTTCAAAGCTGTACATTTCAAAGAATTCACATATAGAGTAAAAAATAAGAAGGCTGGATACATCTTAACAGAACTCTATAAGAAGAAGATTCTAGCCGGGATCAATATAGATAATTTTTATAGAGATTTACCTGAAGCTATCTTAACATGTGTTACAGAGATACATTCTAAAAGTGACCTAGACATGTATGCTGAATCTTTAAGAGAGGTGGTGGAAGAATGAGTTACAGGCAAGCTAAATGGATTGAACCAACAATCTTTGAGATGAGTAGATCTGGAGCTGTAGGAGTGGATTTCCCTGAGATTGATGAGGAATTGCAGAGAGAATTAAAAGAAGCTTTAGAGGAGATCCCTGAAGGGTTGAGGCGGAGAGAATTATCTCTACCTGAATTGTCCGAGCTTGAAGTAGTAAGACATTTTACTCGTTTAAGCCAAATGAATTTCTCCATAAGTACTGGGATGTACCCCTTAGGTAGCTGTACAATGAAGTATAATCCAGTGATGAATGAGGAGTTAGCAGTTGATGAAAAGATACTTAATGTTCATCCGCTTCAACCAGTAGAAACTGTTCAAGGATGTCTAGAAATAATGTGGAGGCTTGAACAGGTACTTAAAGAAATTACTGGTATGAGTAGATTCAGCCTACAACCTGCTGCAGGTGCACATGGAGAATTCTTAGGCTGCTTGATAATAAGAGCATATCATAGAGATAAAAGATTACATAATAAGAATATTATGATTGTGCCTGACTCAGCTCATGGAACGAATCCTGCTAGTGCGACTATGGCAGGCTATGAGGTTAAAGTCGTAAAGAGCGATAAAGATGGATGCGTAGATATAAATCAGTTAGAGAAGATGGTGGATGAAAAAATCGCAGGAGTAATGTTGACAAACCCTAATACGCTCGGCGTCTTTGAAAAGAACATAGACAAAATCGTTGATATAATCCATGGAGTTGATGGATTACTCTATTATGATGGAGCCAACTTGAATGCTCTATTAGGCAAAGTCAGACCAGGAGACATGGGATTTGACATAGTCCACTTAAACCTACATAAAACCTTCTCAACACCTCATGGTGGAGGTGGCCCAGGATCTGGACCCGTAGGAGTAGTCGATAAGCTTGTCGATTATCTTCCATCACCATTAGTTAATTATGATGAATCGAGGAAGATATTCTACTTAGATTATGATAGACCTAAAGCTGTTGGAAAGATAAAAATGTTCTATGGAAATTTCAATGTTCTAGTTAAAGCATATGCATACTTGTTGAGGATGGGCGGAGAAGGATTAAGGAAAGTCGCTGAGATAAGCGTCTTATCTTCGAACTACCTACTCTACAAAGTTAAGAGGTTGAAAGGAGTATCTTTACCGTTTGCTCCTGAAGCTCCTAGAAAACATGAATTTGTTGTTAGCTTATCTAAAATATACAAAGAGACAGGTGTAACTGCAAAAGATATAGCAAAAAGACTTCTAGATTACGGTTTCCATGCTCCAACAGTATATTTTCCATTGATTGTTGATGAAGCATTCATGATCGAGCCTACAGAGTCAGAATCAAAGAAAGAATTAGATAACTTCTTCAATGTTCTATCAAGAGTGATAGAAGAAGCATACAGCAACCCTGAAAAAGTTAAATCAGCTCCACATAATACATCAGTAGCAAGAATAGATGAAGTTAAAGCTTCTCATCCAAAGACAATGACTCCTTCTTGGAGAGTCTATGTCAAGAGAGGAAGTAAATTATGAAGGAGATTCCTCTACTTCCTTTTTACTCAAGCATAAACGCAGAGATAGGAGAATTTGCAGGATGGAGATCACCTTTATGGTTTACAAGTAATAGAGAAGAACATTTAGCGGTTAGATCAGGGGCAGGTTTATTCGATATTACACATATGACGAGGATCGCTGTAAGAGGAAGAGATGCTCAAACTCTTCTACAGCATGTTTTAACAATAGATATCCAGAAGCTTAAACTTGGAAAGATGAAGTATTGTTTAATATGTAATGAGAATGGCGGAATAATAGATGACCTAACAATCTTTAGACATCCAGATAAGCAAGACCACTTCATAATTGTTTCAAACGCTATCACGCATGATAAAGTCTTAGAGGAGCTTGAGAAAAGATCTGAGAAATTAGATGTAGAAATCCAAGATTTAACATTCAATACGAGTCTATATGCTCTACAAGGACCAAAATCTTTAGAACTTGCTTCCAAATTTACTGGGAGAGACTTAAGTATCTTAAAATGGTTTACAGGATTCGAAACTATTATAGATGATGTACCCGTACTAATAACTAGAAGTGGATATACAGGAGAGAATGGATACGAGTTTATGTTCTGGACGTGGGATATAGAGAAGCTTAGAAAAGTGTGGAGTAGAATTATTGCTCTTGGTGCTGCTCCATGCGGTCTAGCTAGTAGAGATAGCTTAAGACTTGAAGCAGGATACCCACTTTACGGAATTGATATGGATGAAGAAACAAACCCGATAGAAGCTAGACTCGATTTCGCAATCGATCTCTCAAAAGAATACTTCATAGGGAAAGAAGCTATAATGAAGATACTCGAATCTAAGCAAATTAGAAGACTTCTAGTCGGTCTTAAATCTACTGAGAAAGCCATACCACGAAGAAGATACGAGATCCTTGATAGAAATAATCATACGGTTGGAAATGTTACAAGCGGAGGATTCTCTTTCATCTTCGGCATCGGAATAGGTTTAGGATACGTTAAACCTGAATACGCTAATGAAGGAGAGAAACTAAAAATCAAGTACAGAGAGAAACATAGAGAGATAGAAGTAACATTAAAACCAGTAGTACCTCATAAAAT
>Ga0065718_1005450_pt1 | contig 12793 bp, 10 predicted proteins | sample GBSCel77sediment_2_FD_59105 | JGI IMG/M metagenome (GOLD analysis project Ga0065718, IMG submission 59105) | Hot spring sediment microbial communities from Great Boiling Spring, Nevada - cellulolytic enrichment CS 77C v3 (version 3) | ecosystem: Environmental > Aquatic > Thermal springs > Hot...
TTAAAGTAGCAAACCGTTCTTCTTTGGCTTACATGTTGAAAATTTTTGAAGAAAAATACGAAGTAGTATATTTAAACGACAGTTATGAAATAGAGAATTTTGAAAGAGCTGTTAGAAACCTGGAAAAAGTGGAAGAAGGTTCTCTTCTCTTTTTCACCTCCAGCCAACTGCTTAGAATATCGGAATATATGATAGAAAAAGGAGTGAAGTTTGGAAAGAAACTCTTAATTATCGAGACGGGTGGCTACAAGGCCTTAAAGAGAAGGTATATAAGGAATGAGCTCTATTCCTTAGCTGGCTCTGTTTTTGAAAACTCCGAATTTTATACTGAGTACGGTATGACCGAACTCTTTTCTCAGTTTTATTCCGTTTGCAAGGGTATTTACAAAGAGCATCCTTATGCCAAAGTATTGACACAAGGTGAGGGGCTTTTAAAGGTTTTTGATTTTGCAAATCTTTACACCGTTTCTGCCCTGCTTGTTCCCGACTGGGTTATAGTAAAGGGAAAATGTTTTGATGTTTTAGGAAGGGTTCAGGAAGATGAGAGAGGATGTGCTTTTACTTTTAGATAGATACAGATTGGCCCTTTCTGATTTCTTGGAAAGACTNAAGGTTGGAAAAATAAAATCTGACGTCCAATATCAGCAGAATCTTTTGGTTTCCCTCATTGAACACTACATACTGTGTCTTGATTTTTATAAAAGGCTCGAGGATTTTCCCTCAGGACCTGAGAAGGTTTTTGTTTTCTTGCCTGGCAATGTTCCTGTGATACCTTTTCAACTTTTACCATTTTTGTTGATAAGTGGAGTAAAGGAGGTGTTTTTTAAATACCCGCGAAGGGAAGGCTCCTTTTATGCCAGTCTATTTCAAGTGTTGAATTCATATCTGGGTGATTCCTTAAAGATGGAAGGAGGATATCTGGAACACACGATAGCTTTTGAAAGGGCAAAGAATTATCGTTTTGTTATAGGATTTGGTGGAGAAAGTCTTCAAAAAGTCTTTGAAGCTTTCGAAATACCAAGCAAGTTTTTTGGATCTAAGTTTTCTATAGGTATTCTCCAAGGAAAAGCTGATAAAGAAGTTCTTGAGAGGGTTGCCTGGGATAACCTTGCCTTTGATACTAAGGGGTGTCTTTCTCTGCGTGTACTTTTTTCTTTTGACAGGCATATGCGGAATGAGTTGTGGCAGGCCGTTGAAAAGGTTTCAAAAATTTTGCCCCCTGAAAGTGATTTTCGCTTTGATGAAAGTGAATATGAGGTATATAAGAACTTTCAGTTTTTTGAGGAGATAAAAAGGGGTAGTAACTATTTTATTGTTTTTTCAAAAAGTTTCGTAGAACTTTCGGCACCTCGTACACTCCAGATAGTGGAGGTGAGTTCAATCGGTGAAATTGAGGAGTTCATAAGTAGGTATAACCTTTATTTGCAAGGTATAGCGTCTGACGGTCCGATCTTGTTTCAAAGTAATGCCTCTATTATTACGGATTTTGGTAAATTGCAGTTTACACCATGTAACTGGTACTTTGAAAAGGGTGTAAATTATAAGAACTTCTGGGAGGTGTGATATGTTTGAAATTAGATGGGAAACCATAGTTGATTCGGCGCACCGTTTATATGAGCATACTCGGAAGTGTGCTTTTTTACATGGACACAGTTACAAAATAAAGTTGAGACTGGGTGGTAAGATCGCTGCAGATGGGATGCTCGTTGATTTCGGCTTTCTAAAAGAAAAAATACATAAGCTCCTTGATCACAAGGTGATTCTTAATCGAGAGGATCCGCTGGTTAATATTCTTAAGAATGCGGGTCAAAAGCTGGTTGTNCTTGACAGNAATCCCAGTGCAGAGAATCTGGCCCTTCTTTGTTGTTCCATTATATTGCACGAGTTTGAAAACGTAAGTTGGGTTGAGGCNGAAGTGTATGAAACCCCAACTCAGAGTGGCTTTGTCAGCATGGAGAGAGGAGATTTGGAGAAAGTGGAGTATGAGGTTNTAGAATGAAGGCAGTTATCTCCGAGATTTTTAAATCTATTCAAGGTGAAGGACCAAACATTGGTGCGCCCTCGGTCTTTGTAAGATTTGGAGGATGCAATCTTCGGTGTACTTTCTGCGATACAGCTTACTCTTCCTTTCCCGAATATGCAGGTAATTGGATTAGTCTTGAAGTAAGTGAGATAATCAGAAAAATTCATGAAATTCGAGGAAGTGCTTATAATCTTGTATTAACCGGTGGCGAACCGCTTCTTCAACAAAAGGCGTTGAAAGAGCTCATAGGCAAGGTTCAGTCTTTTTTCCCTTCTATCGAAGTTGAAACTAATGGAACGATTCTTCCTATGGAACTTTTTGAAATGCCAAATATTTTTTACAACGTTTCTGTAAAACTTGCCAATTCAGGGGTTAAAGAAGAGCAGAGGATTGTAGATGAACCTCTTGACTTTTTTTCGAATTACGAGAGAGCTTATTTTAAGTTTGTGGTAGAAGATGAAAAAGATGTTAAAGAGGTTTTGCGTATCGTAGAGAAATACTACATTTCTCCCCAAAGGGTTTTATTGATGCCCTTGTCAGNCAATCCTGTNCAGCTTGAAGATAACGCNAATAAGGTCATTGAACTTTGTCTTAAATACGGCTTTAGATATTCTGACAGGCTTCACTTCAGACTCTTTGGAGGCAAAAGAGGTATGTGAATGATAAATTCAGAGAACTTTTTCTAATTTAAGCCAGATCACTGCAATGATGCTGGCGCCGAGAGGGGCAATATTGAGCCCCCACCATACTCCGATGAGCCCCATATTAAGGTTTATTGCTAAGATCCTGGCTATGGGATAGGCTATTAACAGTAGTCTGCAGAATGTAAGGATAGCAGATTTTACTCCCTGTCCCATTCCATTAAAGGCTGAAGAGGTGTACATACCAACGGGCGTAAAAATGTAAGTTAAAGAGGTAATTCTGAGAAATTTCACAATGTCCGGCATCAATACCTTCATTGAAACGTCGTTGGCAAATATACGTGCGAGGAAGGGTGCGAAGGTATAGATTACAATTGCAATAATTATCTGAATTCTTACACCCAGCTTCCAAGCTTCTATAATACTTTTTCTTACCATATCCATCCTTTTTGCGCCAAACCATGCACCAACAATGGAGATAGTTGCTGCGGCTATCCCAAGGGATGGTAGTATGGCAAATTGATTAAGCCTCATACCAATACTGTATATTGCAATGCCCTGTGGGCCTCTTATTGCAGAAGTTAGATGGTTAAATAGCATTTGACTGAATGATATCAAAAATTGGGATAGGGAAAAAGGGAACCCAACCTTAATTATTTCACTGATCGCTGGGATGTCAGCCTTAAAGTTCCTGACATGGATTCTTACAAAGGTACTTCTCTGAAAGATTGCCCAGTAGACAAAGAGCATCAAAGAAAGGATTTGGGAAATGACTGTAGCAATAGCGACGCCTACNATTCCCAATTTGAGNGCAAAAATTGCTATCGGNTCGAGAGCGATATTTAGAATAGATCCGGTTACCATTGCTATCATTGAACGTTTTGTGTCTCCTTCTGCACGAAATATGNAGTTAAAAATCNTAACNAGGAAAGAAATGGGCATCGAAATAAATATAATCCTTCCGTATTTGAGAGCCTGCGGAAGGGCTTCCCCTGCGCCGAGAGATATAAATATTCTCTTTGCAAAGGTTAATAAAATAAGCGTGGTAATTGTAGAAATTACTAAGGAAAGGAAGATTCCATTAGCTGCTGCTTTGTTTGCCTTTTCGTAGTCTCTGGCACCAATGCTTCTTGAAATAAGAGAATTTGTACCGACTCCAATTCCTCCGGCTATGGCCAGAGCTGCAAAATTGAGAGGTTGTGCGAGTCCGATGCCTGCAATTCCAAGAGAGGAGTTTTTCAATGTTGAAATCCAGAAGGCGTCTACCAGGTTATAAAAAATTTGTACGAAGTTTGCAAATATTGTAGGACTTGCCACTTTCCATATAGATTTGCTTGGATGTTCAAATAATANCTCNACGTGCTTGTAAGCCATTTCGAAAAGTTTATTGGTTGGAATACGAACAATCTAATATTGAACTTTTTTCCTTAATTTTGCGTCTATTANTATAGTAAGGAGGTGANAAAATGTTTAAGACTTTAATTCTCATGATGTTTTTAACGCAGGCCCCCATGGGTGGTCNTGTNGAAGATCCGATGGAATTTTCTTGGGGAATTCTCAGGGACAAAAGGNTTGCTGCGGAGTTGAAGCTAACCGCTGATCAGCAAAAGAAAATAGCTGATATACATTACAACTATTCTAAAAAGATTGTTGAGCTTAGGGCGGAAATTCAGAAAAGGGCTATTGATCTTAATAAAATTATTGAATCTGATGATTTTACAAGGAATCAAATTGAGCCAATAATAAAGGAAATTGCTAACCTGGAAGCCGAATTGAGGATGAATAGGATTATGGAACTTAAGGAAATGAGGAATGTCCTAACCCTGGAACAGAGAGAAAAATTGCGGGAATTGCTTAAAGAAAGAATGAGAATGCGGATGAAAGAGAGGCAAAAGCAGATTAGATAAGGATAGTAGATAGGGCTACCCTTAAGGTGCAGGGCGCGGAGCGCCCCGCACCTTATGTTTACTTTTCTTCTTTGATTATGTGAACTTTTGCGTTTATAATCTTATTTGAATTATGGATAAGGAACAATTTAAAAGAGTCTTGAAGGCCCTTGTAAAAATTTCTCAGGATATAAATACCTTAAAACCGCTTGACCTTCTTTTGGAGCAGATCGTTAAACTTGCAGATAAGCTTCTCTCTACCAGTTATTCCAGCCTCATACTTGTTGATGAAGAGACAATGCAATGGACACGGGGTGCAACCACTGATCCACTTCACAAGGAGAATATTCACAAGTATGTTCGAGAAAGGGGAGCTACCTATACCATCGTAAAGACGAGAAAGCCACTTATTGTAAATGATGTGAAGCAGAGTGAATTTGGAGACCATCCTTTTTTAAAAGAGTCGGGTGTGCTTTCTTTTATGGGAGTTCCTATAGTTCATTCTGACAAGGTCNTTGGGGTTTTATATACTTTTTCNAGGAAGCCGCGCATCTTTGCTCCAGAGGAGGTTGAAATTCTCAAATTTCTTGCGGAACAAGCAGCAGTGGCGATCAACAACGTTAAATTGTATGAGAAGATTAGGGAAAAATCTATAAGAGATGAGCTTACCGGCCTTTTCAATTACATATATCTAAGAAGTGTTCTTGAAAGGGAGCTGGAAAAAATAAACAAAGGTCTGGAAAAANNNTCTTCTTTATTGTATGTTGANCTTGACGATTTTTCAGAGATTAATCAACACTATGGTGTAAAAGTTGGAGATGAAGTATTAAAGTATGTAGGTTTTGTGATAGCAAGTAACATAAGGAAAGTTGATGTGGCAGCGAGATACGGTGGGGATGAATTCTTGGTTTATCTGGATGGNNTAGATGAGTACGAAGCNAAGTTACATGCGGAAAAGATTCTTAACAAAATTCGTTTAGAACCTCTCCAATTTGGGAACGTAAGATTTATTGTTACTGCGAGCATTGGAGTTACGCAACTCAAAAAGGGCAAAGATCTTGACACCCTGATGAAGGAAGCAGATTTTGCCCTTCTCGAAGCAAAGAGAAGGGGAAAGAATTGTGTTGAACTGGCTTCAAGCCTATTTAGAGAAGAATAGCATTTCTACCATCGGGGCGTAGCGCAGCTTGGTAGCGCGCTTGGTTCGGGACCAAGAGGTCGGAGGTTCAAGTCCTCTCGCCCCGATGGGAATCCAATTAAGATTAAAGACTGAATTTTAGTAAGGAAAATTTTTTTTATCTCAAAATCTTTTTTATCCGTGCCATTTTACATTTAAATTAAATAAGTTCGAATGTTTTTGTATTTTACCTCTAATCTCTGTTTAAGGCGCATTCTTCTCTCATGATAGCTCCAACTATTTTTGCAACCTGATTGATGCCCGCATTTCCAAAAAGACACGCTAAATANCTCTGTATGACTCTTAAAATTTNCCTCAGCTTAACAAAAGCTTTGCTGTGTTTTTTTCTTTGCCATTCTNTAATACCAAGCATCGTGACAATGATTGAATATTTTACTCTATGGTGTCAATTNCTTTATTTTTGATAGTCGGTTGTTCATTACTATATTCCTTCCTTTTTGAAAATGGGGAAAAGTAATGGTCGACTTTTTCTTTTGCTCTATTTTTACAGGAAACTTGCGCATTTCGAGTATATTTTTCGGGTAATTTCGTGTACTTTCCAAAACCTTGACATGGATGTTATAATATGAGCGGATAATTGCAGGTATAATTGATGCAATACTTTGAAAGTGGGCAAAACCAATTTTTCACTTTAATAAAGTGTATCAGTGAAAAAGAAAATTTGGACGTTTTTGTGGGTGATTTCTCTGTTCAATCCGGTAAAGTTATAAGACGCTTATTAGTATCTGGAATGGGGAATGTGCTTGCTTTACTAAGCGCTAATGTGGAACTAAGCTTTTTCTGGAAATTCTGGAATACTAAGTGTCGTGTGTATGCGAAACTTTTACCAAAAGTTCTTACCTTTATCTGTAAAATTAAAAACGATAAAGGTGAACAAGAGAGGTTAAAATGGTTAAAGAAAAGCTTGGTAAAATTAAACAAATCAATTTGAAGGATGTGTTTGAAAAAGAGGACAAAGATTTTACCCCGTGGTTAAATGAAAATTTGGGCATTCTGAGCGAGAAATTAAATCTTGATATCATAGATAATAATATCGAGGAGAACGTTGGTAATTTTACTTGCGATATAGTTGCGAAAGATTCTGACTCAAATAAGACAATTGTAATAGAAAATCAATTCGGAACCACGAACCATGACCATTTAGGTAAGATACTCACCTATGCTGCAGGCAAACAAGCAGGAATAATAATTTGGATTGCAGAAAATTTCAGAGAAGAGCATAAAAAGGCATTAGAATGGCTAAATGAAAATGTGGATCCTGAAACGGGACCGTCATTTTTTGGTGTTGAGATAAAGTTAATTAAAATTGAAGATTCTCCGCCAGCTCCGGATTTTAGAATTGTTGTTAAGCCGAATGATTGGGAGAGAATGGTTAGGATGTCAAGTCAAACGATGAGTGAAACTTCGAAAAAATATTTAGAATTTTTCACAAAATTAGTAGAAAAATATAAAGAGATTAACCCTGGGTGGAGAAAAGTTAAGCCTCTTCCGCAAAGCTGGTTAAGTTTCGGTGCAGGGAGGAGTGGTCTAGTATTTGCATGGGCATTTAAAAGTAATAACAGATTTGCTGTTGAACTGTATATTGACACAGGTGACAAGAATGAAAATGAGAGGATTTTTGAGGAGCTGGCAAAACATAGGGATAAGATTGAGAATGAGCTAAAGGGTCTTGTATGGGAAAAATTGGAAGACAAAAGGGGATGCAGGATTGCAGTCTACAAGAACATTAAAGGTAGCATAAAGTTCCTTACTGAAGAAGATTATTTAGAAATTATAGAATGGGCAACTGAAACGATGAAAACGTTTAGCAGTTTATTTTCGAAATATATTAAAAAAATATGATGTTAGTTTCTCGTGGAAGTAGGGGGTTAATGTTAAAAGCTTTAATTGGGATAATTAGACAAGATGTTCAGTACCCCTATAGACATGCGCTTGTGGGGAGATTTCGCACATTCCTGAACGGTTGTCACAGATTTCGAATCTTACTTTAAGGATGCAAATAATATGAACGATAAGATTGCACCGAATATAATTGATAATAGCCCAGGAAGGGAACTGATTAGTGTGTTGAAAGATCAACTAAGGAAATCAAAAGAAGCTAAATTTGCAATAGGATATTTCTTTTTGAGTGGCTTTTCTTTTGTTAAAGAAGATTTTCCATCGAATTTCGAAAAAGTACCATTTCTTAAAATTGTGATGGGAAGTGAAACTACGTATCCTACTAAACAAGAACTAGTTGAAGGTTATAATCTTAAAGAAATATTTAAGCAGAGATTGATCGAGGACTTACAAAAAGCGAATTTAACAGAAGAACAAATCAAGCAGTTACAAGCTTTGAGAGATTTTATCGCTAATAATATAATAGATGTGAAGCTCTTTGAAAAGTCAAGATTGCACGCGAAACTCTATTTATTCTTAACGCAGCCTGAGGAAAAATTTGGTTCTCCTGGATTGGCAGTTGTTGGTTCCTCCAATTTTACCGCTGAAGGACTTACTAAAAACAAGGAGCTAAATGTGTTGCTGACCTCTCGTGAAGAAGTCCTATATTTGAATCAATGGTTTGATGAACTATGGAATGAAGCCGTGGAGTTCAGAGAAGATCTGGTAAAGGTTATTGACATTTCCGGAATAATTCCTCGGAGTCCTTATCCTAAAATTGGCGTTCTAATAGATCCTCGGACCCTTTTTAAGTATCTTGTCTATAGATGGTTCGAAGGCAGGGTTTTAAATCTTCTAAAAAAGGACATTCTTATGGAATTTCAGCTTGTAGGCGTGGTAAACGCCATAGACAAAATCAATTTTTACAATGGGGCCATTTTAGCCGATTCCGTAGGTCTTGGGAAAGGTTTTATGGCCTCTGCAGTAATAGAAGAGTTCTTGAACGGAAAACACCCAACATGGTTACCTAATAGTAAAATCCCTTCTGTAATGCTTATTCTTCCACCGTCACTAATACCTCAGTGGGAGGAATTATTGGTCAGTTCTCAATATTTTTTAAGCGAAACTAATAAAAAACTTGTAAAAGATGTTAACAACCATAAAGTTTATGAAATATATGACACTTTTGAAGAGAAGCTCTTGGGGAAAATATCCTTCCTCTCTTTAGGCATATTTCAGAATTTAAAAGAGGATGAATTAAGAGAAATTGCTGAAGAATACGACCTTTTTGTGATAGATGAAGCTCACAAGTACAGAAACAAGAACACAAACAGGTGGAAGAATGTCAGAGAACTGCAAAAAAAGGAAGATGGATTCCCAAATAAATTTCTTTTGCTTACTGCAACCCCACTTAATAATTCAATCAATGACATTTTCAACCTTATAAGGCTTTTTGTGGATGACACTTTTGCTCCTTTCAGAATTAAAGGCGTTCAAATAACTGAGTTGATAAAACGATATAGGGACTTAAAAAGAGAGTTGCAAAAGAGAGATGATGGTAAGATTAGACAAGATCTAAAGTGGATTGCAAATGAAATTAAACAGAAAATACTTGATGAGATAATGGTTCTTAGAACGAGAAAATATATTATGGAACAGTTTGAAGATATTAAAGTGAATGGTAAACCCATAATTTTTAAGGATCCAAAGCCATACAGCCTTGATTATTCTCCGTTTTATACAAAAAAATATAAATCTCTTATTAGTGTAATAAGCAACAATATCAATGAGCTAAAGTTCGAATATACAAAACTCTATGGCACGAGGTTTATTGTTTTTGAGGAAGAAGGTTTTGATGAGGAAGAATCTGTTAAAAAACTTATAGAAGTAGCCGATTTGTTCAAACTGTTACTTAGTAAAAGGCTTGAGAGCGGAATATTTCCATTTGAAACCACTCTTAGGAGAATATATGAAAAGGAAAAAATCTTTTATGAGACTTTCAAAGCAGGAATGGATGAAATCTCGAATGAGGATGATCTTAAAACTTTGATCATCAAAGTAGTTGAACAAGTAAAAATAGAAAAAGAACTTGAAGAAATTGAGGAAGAATATAATATTGAAGAGGAAAGAGAAGAAACTTGGTTTGATAGGGTAGTAAAGACACTTATTGAGTATGCTGAAGAGTTAAAGGTAAGTGGAAAAGATTTCACTTATATTGAACTCTTAAAGCTTGGCCTTAAAAAGGCTCTTTATAATTTAGAAAACGATTTGAAACTCATAGATGGGATATTTTGCAAACTGGATGAACTGAAAGAAAAAGAGAATGGAATTCCTAAAACCATCGGTAGAATCACCAAGGAAAAGGAAGAGATCGTTGATTTGCCGATATATGTGTATTATCAAGATCCTAAACTTGAATCCATTAAGCAAATCATTGGAAACCCCTCTTTCAAATCAGAACGGTTAAAAGATGTTCCTTCTCTTAACAGAAAGAAAATTTTGATTTTCACACAGTATAGAGATACTGCCTATTATTTATACCATAGCCTCCTTGAGTGGGTAAATAAGGAAACTGATTTGCATACTTGGCTAAAAGATAAGGAAGGCAGAATTAAAATCGGACTTGTAACTGGTGATACGGAAATATCTACCAAGATGAATTACATAAAACGTTTTGCTCCTCAAGCAAACAATGGTTTTGAGGAAGTAAAAAAATTTGGAGAATTAGAAATTCTTATTTCTACCGATGCTTTAAGCGAAGGTGTAAACCTTCAAGATGCGGATGCAGTTATAAACTATGATTTACCATGGAATCCAATGGTTATTGTACAGAGGGTGGGAAGGGTAAATAGAATAGGTAATGAAAAAGATATTTACGTTATAAATTTTATTCCATCTGACGAAATAGAGGTTATCGTTGGTATCCTTAGGAAGCTTAAGGACAAGATTCAAGATATAACTCTGATAGTAGGGAAAGATGTGAGAATACTTTCTCCTGAAGAAGAAATAAGCATAGAGACCTTTGGAGAAAAAATAAGAGAAATTTCTAAAGCTTCTCTCACAGACTTAGAAGATTATGGTATTTCAGAGGATTTCAGGGAATTCATTCCCAAAGGAATACCGAAAGAACAACTTGATGAGTACAAGCTTTTGAATCTAATCCAGTATGAACTTGGTTATACAGCAGATGATTTTAGAGATGTTATTAAGATGGAAAATGGACCGTATTACTCATTTGTAGATGGTAGAGATAAGATTGTAAGTGTTTATGAATTCTACCGGGGAAAATACAAAATAATCAAAACGATAATAAGCATAACAAAAGACGGAAAAGTTGATTATGAGACTCCTCTTGCTTTCCTAAACTTGATTAAAAGAAAGGAGAAACCGCCGGAGAGAATCGAATATGCCGTGGAGAATTTGAAAACAATGAAGGAGAGGACTGATGAAATTGTGGAGGAACTTAAAGAAGGCTACAGGCAGGAGCAGAAAGGTTTTCTATATAATCTGTATAACGCCTTGCTTGTAAAAAGGGATAACGCAAAAGAATTTGGGGATAATTTCACAGTTATTATGACAGCACTGCAGACAATACCTTTTTATCTGTATTCAAGGGAAATAAAACAATTGCTTACTGAAAAGAACTTAATTGAACTGAACAAAGACAATGTGAATATTAAAGATTTTAAAGGTGTTGTTGAAACTTTGCATAATTTTTTCAGAGATAAAGGACTTACAAATATTGAATCTTTAAAGGTTAAAGTCGAACATGTGGGGTGGTACTATGAAGTCTGATGTTAAAAAAATAATAGAAAAAGAGCTTGGAAAATATAAGCAAAAAGATATTAAAATATCAGACAAGCGTTATGTTCTCTATGTTGTTCCCGAACTCTGCAATGAAGATTTGAATATTTTTGAAGGTTTTATCTTCCTTGAAACAGACAATAGGAGTGAGGTTTTTGAACTAAAAACCAGATATAAACCACCTGTGAGCGGATATGCGCCGAGAATAGGTATCATTCTCTATGAGGATCATCTGCTTATAAAAGATTATAGAAATAACAAACACATAATAAAAACTCTTAAGAAAATCAACGGAACGTTCTTGGAAAAGCTCAAAAAGGCTCTAAGTGATCCAACAGAAGCAAATTTAAATAAACTGTTTGACAGAAGCGATGTAATTGAAGAGTTCTATATCCTCTTTAAAAAATCAAGAGAGTATCTACTCAAAAAAATTAGAGGGATCTCCGAAGAAGAGAATAAAGAAGAATTTATTGATAATTTCATGATGCAGATGCTCACTCTTTGGTATCTACAGGAAAGAGGATTTTTCAACAACGATAAAAACTATTTCATTACAAAGTTTAATGAGTTAAAACAGAAAAAACTTTTTGGAGGATTCGACAGCTATTACGAATTTCTTACATACCTGTTTGAAAAAATAGGCGATAATTTAAATAGTCAGTATTATGAGGATGAAATTGTTGGAAGGGTAGTTGTTATAGGACCGGCAGTTTTCTTAAACGGTGAGCATAGAAAGGCAATATCAGTTCCAGACGAATGCTTTTATAAGGAAGGGATGACTGAAACACTCATAAATATACCCCCAGGGAAAATGAGCACGGAGGTCCCTCTTTTAAATCTCTTTGAAAGCAGAGACTGGACAGAGGGGAACATTGATGAGTTTGTGCTTGGTTCAATTTATGAGAAGCTAATCACCTACATGGAAAGAAAAGAACTTGGTGCATACTATACACCTGAGGAGATTACTTCTTATATTTGTAAAAACACAATTGAGCTTTATCTGGTAGACAGAATAAATGAGAAGTTCAATGAAAATTTTATAAATGTTGACCAGATAATTGAGAGTAATAACAGAGACGTTTTACTCTATCTTTACGAACAACTTAAAGAGATAAAGATTTTAGATCCCGCTGTTGGTTCCGCTCACTTTCTTGAAAGTGCAATAAATGTACTTGTTGGCATATATGAGAAAATTCGGGAGAAAGCAAAAGAATTAAATATAAAGAAAGGTTTGGAAATTACTGCAACAGATGAAAAAGGCGAAATTAGAAAAATAAACCTTCTTGAAATATCCGATGAAGAGAGATTTAAGCTTCTAATTAAATTTTTCATAATTCTTTCAAGAAACTTATATGGTGTAGAT
>Ga0065718_1025059_pt1 | contig 12764 bp, 14 predicted proteins | sample GBSCel77sediment_2_FD_59105 | JGI IMG/M metagenome (GOLD analysis project Ga0065718, IMG submission 59105) | Hot spring sediment microbial communities from Great Boiling Spring, Nevada - cellulolytic enrichment CS 77C v3 (version 3) | ecosystem: Environmental > Aquatic > Thermal springs > Hot...
TCAAATAACTAACTGCATCAACCCAACAGGGACCATTTTTTGAAACTGCTCTTAAATCAGTTCTATCAACAACACCATCAGGAAAAAGAAGTTTTAAAACCTCTTTTATTTCTATATAAGCAATAACAAGCCCGTCACAAAGATGTCCATGAAACTTAACCAAATCCTTAAGTCCTATCTCCTTATATTTTAATGCATATCTTCCTAAGGCACTTTCTGTATCAAGAACCTTGATAGGAGTATTATATTTTGCTTTAGCTACCCATTCAGGATAATACCAATTTGGCAAAAACTCCTCACAAGCTTTAGATTCAAAATTTACAAAGACAAAAAACAATAAGATTAAAAATTTTTTCATAATAATACTCCTCCTTTTAAAGTAAATTATTTTAAAAATCTTTATTTTGCGAATTTTGATAAAATTTCTTTCAATTCCTCAACAGTAGGAACCTTACCAGAAACTACTACCTGTCCATTAATTACTACAGCTGGTGTAAATATTATTCCTAATTGGGGGAATAATTTTACATCAGTAAGATGAGTAATTTTAGCTTCTAATCCCAATTCTTCGCAAGCCTTTTTAACATTATTCTCAGTAGTCATACATCTTGGGCAACCTGGTCCAGCAACTATTATTTCCATCTTAATTTCCCCCTCCTTTTTAGATTAAAATACAAAATTTCCAAAAAACCAACCCACTAAAGTTCCAAGTATTGTAATAGTGAAAATGTAAACTAAAGCTTTTTTAACTCCGAAAATTTTTGCTATAGCTAACCAATTGGGAAGGCTTATTCCTGGTCCTGTTAAAAGTAAGGCAAGAGCAGGTCCTTTCCCCATTCCTAATTTCATAAGAGTATCAACAAACGGAGCCTCAGTCATAGTAGCAAAGTAACTTACAGCACCTATAAGGGTTGCAAAAAAAGAAGCTGACAAACTTTTTCCTCCAAGCCAAGCTTTTATCCATTCTTCAGGCAAAACTTTCCCAATTATCCCTACGATAAAAACTCCTAACAAAAGAAAAGGAAAAATAAGTCTTACAAACCACCACGTTTCTCTAAGCCAATCAATTATTTTTTCCTTAGGAATGTTGGTAACCGTATAAATAAACATTATAAATGTAAAAAAAGCCCATACTAAAACTTTATGCCAATAAGGCCCACTTCTTACTAAATAGTTTGGAGAAAGTAGAGAAAAAAGTATTAAAATTATTAAAATTAAATACTTCTTAGGAATAATCCTTTCTCCAACTTCAGCTTTTAATCCAGCTTTTAATAATGATTCTTTAGGTTTTCTTTCAAAGACTAAAACCATTACTAAACCAACTATAAAAGCCATAAGGAGGGCAGAAACAATTCTTGATAATACCATTTTAGTTCCGAGAATTGCTCCTGTATAAATAAGAGCTAATACATTAGCTGCGGGAGCGACCCAGAGAATAATAAAAGCTACCCCAATGCTTGCTCCTGTATAATAAAGTCCACTTGCAACAGGAATTACAGTACATGAACAGGCAGCCAATAAAAAACTTGAAACACTTGCTAAAGAAAAAGATCTAATTTTATTTGCTTGAGAGCCTAAATACTTAATTATTACTGTTTTATCTATAAAAGTAACCATAGCACCAGCTAATAAAAAAGCAGGAATGAGGCAAGTAATAACGTGTTTAGCAACGTAGTCTTCTAAAGCCAAAAATCCAGCTATTAATAATTCTTTAATCATCAAAGAATACCTCCTTCTAAATCTTTGGTAATTTCTTTATATCTATTTAGATTTTTTCCTTTTCGAAGGATCTCATTTTTTCAAGAACCGACAAAATTAAAAATCTTTTAAATAAATCGTAATCTTCCAGGCTGTAAAAGATGCGATTCCCTTCCCTTCTACTTTTTATTAACCCAGCATCTTTTAAAATACTCAAATGAAAAGAAACCTTTGGCTGATCCATATTCAGAATAGAGACGATTTCACAAACACAAAATTCTCCCTTTTCTAAAATCTTTAAAATTTTTAATCTCACTTCGTCAGAAAGTGCCTTAAAAATCTTAACCAAATCTTTTAAATCCATACCTTTAAATTATAAAAAATTTTTTATATACGTCAAGTTAAATTAGCTAAAAAAATTTAAGATTATAAAAAGTAAATTCAAAAATTTTTATTAAAAAAAATTTTTAGAATTTCTTTAATTAAGTGGAATAACCAAAAAATTATGCTAAAGTAATAAAAATTGTGAGAATTTCAAAGAGGGGAAAATAACATGATTATTTATAAAGTTTTATTTATTGATGTAGGTTCTCTAAGATGGGAAATAAAAGAATATGAAATCCCTCCTTATTTAGGACCCGTTGATATAGGAATTAGAATCCATTTAGAAGAAATTGAAAGCTGGAAGTATGAAATATTTAGCCCTCGAAATGTTTTATTTCTTGGAACAGGTCCTTTTGCTGGAAGCAAAATTTTTGGAACTCATAGATTGGTAGCAGTTTTTAGAAGTCCAGAAAGTTTAGGTCTTCACATTTCTGAAGCTGGGGGAGTTGCTTATAAGTTTATAGGCTCTGGTATAAATGGGTTGGTCATTTATGGAAAGAGTGAAGAACCTCTTCTTATTTTTGTTGAAGGAAAAGAAAAAATCAAAGTTAGTTTTGAAAAAATTAGCTTTGATAATTTAAACAGAATATATGAAGGTTATGGGAATTATTTTGGAGCTTATGCTTTAACAAAGTGGTTATTGGATATTTATAGTGACTTTTTCGTTGAAAATAATGCCAGAGCAGTAGTTGTTGGTCCTGGAGCATGGCAAACAAGATTTGGTGCTCTTGTTTCTATTGATGTAAATCCTGAGGCAAAAGATTTAATTATAGGAAGTGAAGACTTTGCAGGTAGGGGAGGAGCAGGTTCAGTTTTAGCCCAAGTACACAATGTTGCAGGAATAATTGCTGGTGGAAAAATAAAACCTGAGCTTCCTGAAATTTTAGTAAATATTAGAAACTTTAATGAATTTTTTAAAAAAATTACAGGAAGAGAATTTTTTAATGCAGTCAATTTAGCAACTACTAAATATAGATTTGATCCCAAAACAGGAGCAGGAGGAACCTTTGGTTCCAATTATCCCTACTATAAGGAGTGGCTTCCTACTTTCGGTTATAATAGTATTTATTTAAAAAAAGAAATAAGAAGAAAAATCTCCGATATAGTTTTAAAAAATTACTGGGAACCTTTTAAGGAGGAAACCTTTGTAAAAACTAAAAATTGGAAAACTTGCGGAGAACCTTGTCCAGTTGTCTGTAAAAAGATTTGGAAAAGAAAAAAAGTAGATTATGAACCGTTCCAAGGAGTTGGACCTTTAATAGGTGTTTTTGATCTAAAAGAAGCTTCACGAATAGTTGAGCTTATAGATAATGCCGGTCTTGATGCTATTACTACAGGTCATGTGGTTTCTTTTCTTTTAGAGGCTGTAAATAGAGGATTGCTAACTTGTGAAGAAGTAGGAATTTCTTCTCATCCCAATCTTGATCCTTTAATTTTAAATCCTGAAAAATGGCATATAAACGGGCTATTAGCTGAAGAAATAATACAAAACTTACTTAATAAAAAAACCCCAGTTTTAAAAGATATTGCAGAAAAGGGGTTAAGAAAAACAATAAAAATTTTAGATCAAAAATATGAAGAAAGAATTGAAAAAGTAGGGACTTCCTTTAGAGATATAGCTCTTTATCAGCCCTATGGAGAGGATGGATATATGACTCCTAATTTTTATTGGACTCCTGGCTTCTTCGTCCCCATTTTTGTTAATGGAAAATACTGGACTGAATATAGATTAATTTTTACCGAACCTGAAGAATTTGTAGAACTTGTTTATGAAAGAGCAATTAAAGAACTTGCTATTTCTAATGCAGGATTTTGTAGATTTCATAGAGGTTGGGCTGAAAATTTTCTTGAAAAACTTTATGAAATTTTTGGAATAAAAAATTTAGAAGAAAAATTAAAAGATTTATACAAAAATATAGCTCTCTATAATATTAAGGCTGGTTCAATTCCTAAGCCCCTTGAGGGAGAAAAAGCAATAGATATATTTAGTACTTTAGCTGAAGAACTCCAAGTCCAAAGATGGGCTACAAAATTTTCTAAAGACAAAAGAAGAGCTTATCAAGAATGGTTTGAAAGATTTTTCATTTCCTATCTTTATCATGTAGGATTAGATTTTTCCTTAATCAAATAATTTCATTCAAATTTTTAAAAAATAAAAAAAATTTAAAAAAATTTTAAAAAAAATTTAAAAAGTCTTAAAATACTATCTAATTTTGAAAATTTTTATTCTTGTCTTTTTCATAAAACTTAATATGATAAATATTACAAAATAAAACTAAAGGAGGTAAGGTATGCTTAATTTAAAAGAATTAAGTAGACGTGATTTTCTTAAAATATGCACAATTGTAACAGCAACCATGGGACTACCTTATTCAATGGTAGAAAAAGTAGAAGCTGCAATGAAAAAAGGTCCCAAACCAACTGTGATCTGGCTTCACTTTATGGAATGCACAGGTTGTACAGAGACGCTTTTAAGAGCAACTCATCCTCCTATTGGTAGACTTCTTCTTGACATTATTAATTTAGAGTACCACGAAACCGTAATGGCTGCTGCTGGAAAACAGGCAGAAGAGGTTCTCCATCAAACTATGGAAAAGTATAAAGGAAAGTATATTTGTGTAGTAGAAGGTGCTGTATCTACAAAAGACGGAGGAATTTATTGTAAGATAGCAGGAAAGCCAGCAATTCAAATTTTAAAAGAGGTAGCTAAAGACGCTATGTTGGTTATTGCTATAGGATCTTGTGCTTGCTTCGGAGGTATTCAAGCAGCAGCACCTAATCCTACAGGTGCAGTGGGAGTTAAAGACGTAATTGGAGTAGATAAACTTATTAATATTCCTGGATGTCCGCCTAATCCTTATAATTTCCTTGCTACAGTTAGTTATATTTTAACTTTTGGTAAACTCCCTGAACTTGATAAACTTAGAAGACCTAAATTTGCTTATGGAAGACTTATTCATGATCATTGTGAAAGAAGAGCTCATTTTGATGAAGGAAGATTTGCAGAAAAATTTGGAGACGAAGGACACAGAAAGGGATATTGCTTATACAAACTCGGATGTAAAGGACCAGTTACTTATGCTAACTGCCCAGTAATAAGATTCTGTGATGTCGGGACTTGGCCTGTAGGTTCTGGTCATCCTTGTATTGGTTGTACTGAGCCTAACTTCTGGGATGAGATGAGCCCATTTTATAAATCCTTAGGATAAAAATAAAAAATTTAATAAAATAAGGAGGGGTAACTATGGGTAAGAAAATTACAGTTGATCCTATAACAAGGATTGAGGGACATTTAAGAATTGATGTAGAAGTAGATGGAGGAAAAATAGTAAATGCTTGGTCTTCAGGACAGATGTGGAGAGGATTTGAAGTAATCTTAAAAGGAAGAGATCCGAGAGATGCTTGGTTGTTTACTCAAAGAATTTGTAACGTATGCACCACTGTTCATGCTCTTGCATCTGTTAGAGCAGTTGAGAATGCGTTGGGTATGGAAATTCCTTTAAATGCTCAATTAGTAAGAAATATTATAATTGCAGCTCATGGTATTCATGACCACATGGTTCACTTCTATCATCTTTCTGCTCTTGACTGGGTAGACATTGTTTCTGCTTTAAAAGCTGATCCTAAAAAGACTGCTGAACTTGCTCAGAGTCTTTCTGATTGGGAAGGAAACAGTGTGACCTTGTTTAAGGCCGTTCAAGAAAAACTTAAAGCTTTTGTAGAAAGTGGTCAGATTGGACCTTTTACCAATGGTTATTGGGGACATCCTCAAATGAAACTTCCTCCTGAAGCTAATTTGATGGCAGTAGCACATTATCTTGCTGCTCTTGAATATCAATTTTTACCTAACAAAGCTGTAGCTATTTTCGGTGCTAAAACTCCTAATATTCAGACTTTAGCAGTTGGTGGTATAGCTTTAGCCATCGATCCAAATGAGGGAACAGCTTTAAATAAAGAAAGGTTAGACCTTGCTCGTGAAGTATTGTTAAAGGTAAAAGATTTCGTCCAGAAAGTTTATCTTAACGATGTTATTGCAGTTGGTTGTCTTTACAAAGAGTGGACTAAGATTGGAGGAGGTGTTCCTAATTACTTAGCTGTTCCTGATATGCCTCTTGATACAAAGGGAACTCAATTTGACCTTCCTGGTGGAACCATTTTTAACAGAGACCTTGGAACCTTTACACCAATTAAGAGCTTTAACGATCCATACTTTAGAGACAACGTAACAGAAGACGTTGCACATTCATGGTATAAAGATACTGGACCAAGACATCCATGGCAGGGTGAAACAGTTCCTAATTATACTGATTTTGATCCTAATGGTAAATATAGTTGGTCTAAGGCTCCTCGTTTTAAAGGTGAACCTATGCAAGTTGGTCCCGTAGCTCAAGTATTAGCAGGTATTGCTTCTAAACACGAACCTACTATGAAATGGGTAAATTACTCTATTGAAAAAGCAAAAGCTCTCGGTGTTACTTTGGACATAAATGCTTTCCATTCTACTATTGGAAGACATTTAGCAAGAGCAATTAGAGCTGCAGTACTTTGTGACCTTGCTTTAAAACATCTTGATCTTTTAGAAGCAAACATTGCTAAAGGAGATCTTTCTATTTGGAATGAACCTAAATTCCCAGCTGGAGAAATTAAAGGATTTGGTTTCCATGAAGCACCAAGAGGAACTCTTTCTCACTGGGTAGTTATTGAAAATGGAAAGATTAAAAATTATCAGTGTGTAGTTCCTTCTACTTGGAATATGAGTCCAAGATGTGGTAAGGGTAAAATGGGACCCTACGAAGCAGCTTTAGTTGATAATCACCCAATTGTAGATCCTGAAAAACCTTTAGAAGTATTAAGAACTATTCATTCCTTTGACCCATGTATTGCTTGTGCTGTTCATATTATAGATGCTAAAGGAAGAGAAATTAAGAGAGTAAGGGTTCTCTAAAAGAAACTAAACTCTGATAAAAAGGGGCGCAAAAAGCGCCCCTTTTTTTTATTTTTGTAGATTTTTTCTATATTTGAAATAAGCCAAGCAGGCTCCTTCTGAAGATATCATACAAGGTCCTATCGGATTTTGAGGAGTGCAAACTTTTCCAAAAAGTCTACACTCTGGTGGTTTATTTAAACCTTTTATCACTTTTCCGCAGAGACATAAAGGATTTTCCTTACCAGAATTTACTGAAATTTTAAAAAACTTTTCTCCATCCCATTTTTGATATTCCTCTTTTATTTCATAAGCACTATATGGAATCTCTCCCAATCCCCTCCAAGGAAAGGATCTTCTAAGATTAAAAACTTCTTTTAAATACTCTTTAGCTTTAATATTTCCCTCTGGAGTAACCGAACGAGTGTATTGAACTTCCACTTCACATCTACCTTCCCTTATTTGTTTGGCTATCAAATAAACAGCTTGGATGAGGTCAAGAGGTTCAAAGCCAGAAATTACTATAGGTGTGTGATATTTTTTTACTATAGGTTCATAGGCTTTACTTCCTGTAATGGTGCTTACATGTCCAGGTCCAATAAAAGCATCAATAAGAGGTTTTTCTTTACTTTGAAGAAGATATTCTAATACAACTAAAGCTAAAATATGATTACAAACTACCCATAAATTTTTAACTCCTAATTCCTTTGCTTGTTTTATTAACACTGCTGTGTGAGGAGAGGTTGTTTCAAATCCTATAGCAAAAAATATTACTTTCTTTTGTGGATTTTCTACGGCAAGTTTTAAAGCTTCAAGGGCTGAAGAAACAGGTTTTATTTCGTATCCCTCAGCTCTTAATTTAAGAAGGCTCATTCTGTTTGAACCAGGAACTCTCATTAAGTCTCCATAGGTACATAAGATAACTTCTGGAATTTTTGCAAGTTCTATAGCTAAATCTAACCTCTCTAAAGCAATTACACATACAGGACACCCTGGTCCGTGAACAAAATTTATGTAACCTTTAAGAAGTTCGTCAAGACCATTTCTCAAAATAACATGAGTATGCCCTCCACAGAATTCCATTATATTTATAGGCTTACCGTATTTTTCTACTTCTTCTTTGATAAGTTTAACTAAGTTTTTGACTCTTTCAGGGTCTTTGAACTTATTCCAAAGACTGTTGAGATTGTTTGAGTAGTTCATCCCAGGCTCTTAAACTTTCTAAGGCTTCTTTCTCACTTAATTTTTGTATAGCAAAACCTACGTGAACTAATACCCAATCTCCTTCTTTAACAGGTTCAGGTAGTAAATGTAGCGAAATTTCAGTTTTTACTCCTTGGGTTTCTGCAATTGCTGTCCACTCATTTTTTATTTCTATAATTTTATAAGGATAGGCTAAACACATTTTGGAATTTAACCTCCGGTTTTATACATTCGGTATACATGCATCAATCTTTGTAAAGCTGTGATATGAGTAAAAAGGGCTATAAATATTAAAAGAGGAATACATACGTCAAAAATTAGAGCAATTATTAAAAGGGTGATCCTTTCAAAACGTGTTAAAATGCCAACTTTACATTCAAAACCAACTCCTTCTGCCCTTGCTCTTGTATAACTAACCATTAAAGAGCCTGTCGTAGCTAAAAAACTTAAAATAACTCCTAAAAAGGAATTTTGAATTAAAAAATAATAAGTAAGAGCAAGAAATAAAAAAATTTCTCCATACCTATCAAGAACGGAATCTAAAAAAGATCCAAAGGATGTTACTTTTTTAGAATATCTTGCAAGTAAACCATCTATTGCGTCAAGAGGAGCAAAAAGAAATAAGAAAATTCCACCAAGTAAAAGTTCTCCATAAGCAATAAAGATAGAACTTATTACAAAACCTACAAAGCAAGTTATAGTTATAACATTAGGATGGATACCCAAATAAGCCAATATTTTTACTATAGGTAAAAGCAAAGGTAAAGATGCATTTCTTATAGTTTCATTAAAGGCTAATTTTCCCATAATGGTTTTTCTAAAATTCTATAGTGTACAGCTTCTGCAATATGTTGTTTTAATATTATCTCAGATTCTTCTAAATCTGCAATAGTTCGAGATACTTTCAAAATTTTATGCAAAGCACGAGCTGAAAAACTAAATTTATTAGCCACCTTTTCAAGAAAATCTTGTGCCTTTGGTTCTAAAATACAATATTTTTTAATTTCTTTAGGTTTAAGTCTTGCATTTATCTTTAAAGGAGAGCCATATCTTTTTTCTTGAATTTTTCTTGCTTTTACCACTCTTTCTTGAATAGTTTTAGAATCTAAAGAACTTTTAATAGGTTCTTTCATTAAATCTTTAAATTCTACAGAAGGAACCTCTAAATGAATATCAATTCTATCAATAATAGGGCCTGAGAGTTTGCTTCTATATTTTTTTATTTCCTGAAAGGTGCATTGACAGGGTTTAGTGGGATGTCCATAATAACCACATCTACAAGGATTCATAGCACAAACAAGCATAAACTTTGCTGGATAAGTTATGGTAAAACTTGCTCTAGTAATAGTGACTTTACCATCTTCTAAAGGTTGTCTTAGGGCTTCAATAACATCTTTTCTGAATTCAGGAAATTCATCTAAGAATAAAACTCCATTATGAGCAAGACTTATTTCTCCTGGCTTAGGATATGTTCCCCCTCCTATCATTCCTGCTTCTGAAATTCCAAAATGGGGATTTCTAAAAGGACGATTTATAATAAAAGGTTTTTCAGCAGAAAGGAGTCCAGCTACTGAGTAAATTTTAGTTGTTTCTAAAGCTTCCTCATAACTCATAGGAGGTAGAATGGTAGGAATTCTTTGAGCAAGCATAGTTTTTCCTGCTCCTGGAGGACCAATCATTAAAAGATTATGCCCTCCTGCTGCAGATATTTCAAAAGCTCGTTTAGCTAATTCTTGCCCCAAAACTTCTGCAAAATCTAAATCAAATTCAAACTCTATATCTTCTAAAACTTCAATATTTTCTTGCTGAGGATTAAAAATACCTTTTAAATAATCTGTAACTTCTCTTAAGTGTTTTACCCCTATAATTTTAAAATCTTTTACTAAGGAAGCTTCTTTAAGATTTTCATAAGGTATTATAATTTCATCTAAGCCTAATTCTTTAGCTTTTATTACTGCAGGAAGTATACCTTTTGTGCTTTTTATTCTTCCATCTAAAGCTAATTCTCCTAAAAATGCTTTTTTATTAAGTGTTTCTTTAGAAACTATTTCCATCCCAGATAAAAGAGCAACAGCTATGGCAAGATCAAAACCACTTCCTTCTTTTTTTAAATCTGCTGGAGCAAGATTGATAGTAATTTTTTTCATAGGAAATTGAAACCCTGAATTTTTAAGCGCAGATCTTATTCTTTCTCTACTTTCTTTAATAGAACTGTCTGGTAAGCCTACAATAGTAATTCCCGGAAGTCCTAAACCAAAATCTATCTCTACTTCTACCGGAAAGGCTTCTATACCTAAAATAGTAAAACTTAAAGTTTTAGAAAGCATCTTTTAAATTTAAGAAAAAAAGGCCATAAGGCTTTTGCACCCTATGGCCTTTTGAAAATATAGAAATTTTTAAATTTTCTTAACCACCAAGTCCTAATGTAGTTAGGAATTTAGGAAGAATAGGATTAGCGTAAAGAAGAATTAAAGCAATAACTAAGGCATAAATTGTAAGAGATTCAATAAGAGCCAAACCTAAAATCATGGTAACTGTAATTCTACCAGCTACTTCAGGATTTCTTGCTACTCCTTCGCAGGCTCCACGAATTCCATGTCCCATACCAATACCACACCCAAGAGCAGCAAATCCTACACCTAATCCTGCAGCTAATACGATAGCAGAAAAGAAACCAAATCCAGTTACCATCTTATTAGCAACTTCTTGAGCTAAAACTGGATTAGTAAAAAATAAAACAGCCAAACTTACGAGTCCTAAAATAACTCCTTTTCTCATACCTCAACCTCCTCTTTAAAATTTTTAAATTATAATTTTTACCAGAAGGGACTACCCCCCTGGTAAAAGTTCTTTTTTAATGGTGCTCCTGAACAGCTCCAGCAAAATAAGCCATACTTAAGGTTATAAAAATTAACATTTGTACAAAGGAAACCAAAACACCTAAAACCATAACTGGTAGAGGTGCAAAAAACTTTCCTGCTAACATAGTTAATATCCCTAAAAGGATTTCTTTAGAGACTAAATTTCCAAAAAGACGAACAGAAAGAGAAATAATTCTTCCAATGTGTGCAAATATTTCTGCAGGAGCCATTAAAGGAATCAGCCAAGGAATAGGACCTAAAAAGTCTTTAAAGTATTTAAGTCCTTTGTATCTTAACCCTAATAAGTGATAGTACACAATAGTTATTGAGGTAAGACCAAGGGTTACATTAATATTAGCAGTAGGAGACATAAAACCAGGAATAAGACCTAAAAGGTTACAAAAAAGAATGTAAAGAGCAAAAAATACAATTAAAGGATAAACAAAAGGTACTATATTAGGAGAATGTCCGTCTCCGTGAGGTACGTTGTCTTTAGTATAATTATAAAGAGTTTCTAAAGTAAATTCCCAAAAATTTTGAGCACCCTTAGGTATAAACTCTCTTTTCCTCGTTCCTAAAAAAGCTAATATAATTAAAAGTAAACAAACGAAGTAACTATGAACCATATGTGGAGCAAAGATTTTAGCCAAAATTCCGTATTTATCTGCTTCTTCATAATAAACCCATCCAGAAGGAATACCGAGTTTTTCTAAAATTAAACATAAAAATAAAATGGGATGCTCCATCTTTACCCTCCTTTTAAATAATTTCCAATTTTCTAAAATATAGGTTTCTCAAAGCTATTATTATTAATTCAAAATATACTAAAAATAACCCTAATAATATAAAGAAAGGATTTAATTTTAATATTTTTATAAAGAAGAAAAGGAGAATGCCTGTAGCAAAAAGTCTAAGATAAAATTTGCTCATATAGAGAAAAATTCCTTTTTCTGGAGAAAGTCCATTTTTAACCCCTTCCAAGACTTTTATACCATCATTTTTAGTAGATCGAAGATTAAGATAGGCAATCCCAATCCCTGCTATTAAAGAAAAAACATATTTTAAATCTCTTAAGATTAAAAAGGATAGAAAAATAAAGATAGCAGAAAAAATAAAAATAGAAAATTCTAAATTTCTAATAAAAATTTTATGATCTATTTTGTTTTTCATCTTTAGAAACTTCTTTTAATCTCTTTTTACTATACCAAATAAGGTTTTTAATTCCTCCTATTGCCCCAAAAATAATAAATATAGTAGTAATCCAAGGAAAATATTTTCCTTTAAATAACTTTTCATCAATTAACCAGCCAACAATAGCTCCTGCTATAATAGAAGCAATAACTGCAATACCAACGCTAAAACTTTCAATTAAAACACTAAATAAAAATTTAAAAGCACTATCTCTTTTCTTTTCCAAGTTACTTGTATTTAACTTGTTTTTTTTTAAAAATCAACTATTAAAAATTTATAAAATCAGCTATATTTGAGAATATCATGGCAAAAATATAAATTAAGTTAAATTTTTTTAAAATTTTGCTTTCTTACTGTTAAAAAATTCTTTAACCTGTTCTACAAAAGCTTCAATTCTCATCTTAGTCCCTAAGGATTTCTGTCCATCACAAGGAACGGTTAAAGTTGGAAACCTTATACCTTCCTCTTCTTTTATTTTTTTTAAAACAGCAGCTACTACATTT
>Ga0065718_1025061_pt1 | contig 12716 bp, 10 predicted proteins | sample GBSCel77sediment_2_FD_59105 | JGI IMG/M metagenome (GOLD analysis project Ga0065718, IMG submission 59105) | Hot spring sediment microbial communities from Great Boiling Spring, Nevada - cellulolytic enrichment CS 77C v3 (version 3) | ecosystem: Environmental > Aquatic > Thermal springs > Hot...
ATTTGGTTCAATAAAGCTGATAAAGAATCCCGATCAAAATAAAGCTTAATTTCCCTTTTCATTTCTCCCATTTTTATCCTCCTCCTTTAGGTTTTTATTTTAATATATTATTAATTTAAATTATTTCAAGTTGAAAAATTTTTTAATTTTAAATTAAATTATTTAAAACATTTAAAATCTGAGAAGAAGAATTAAAATAAAATGTATGGATTTTAAATTAGATATAGACAAAATATTAAATTCTCTATCTTATTATTTGCATGGAAAAGCTAAGGCCTTAAAGCTTTCTATTATTGCTCTTTTGGCAGATGGACATCTTCTTATTGAGGATCTTCCTGGTATAGGTAAAACAACCCTTGCTATTGCTCTTGCAAGATGCTTTGGACTTGATTTTGCAAGAATTCAAGCAACTTCTGACCTTCTTCCTTCTGACATTACAGGGGTATCCATTTATAATAAAAATACCGGAGAATTTGAATTTCATAAAGGACCGATTTTTAATAATATTGTTCTTGTAGATGAAATAAATAGAGCTACTCCAAAAACACAAAGTGCCCTTTTAGAAGCTATGGGAGAAAAACAAGTTACAGTAGAAGGAAAAAACCTATAAACTTCCTCAGCCCTTTTTTGTTATTGCTACTCAAAATCCGATAGAGCTTTATGGAACTTTTCCTCTTCCTGAAGCTCAGCTTGATAGATTTATTATGAAAATATCTATAGGATATCCTCCCAGATTTGCAGAAAAGGAAATTTTAAAAGGTGGAAGCAAAAGAGAAGAGCTACATGAGATTAAACCTTTTCTCTCTAAGGACGAACTTATTTCTATACAAAAAGAAGTGAAGGAGGTTTATCTCTCTGATAAAATTATTGATTACATTTTGGATATAATTGAGGCAACAAGAAAGAATAAATATCTTTATGCAGGGCTTTCTACAAGAGGTGCACTCGCAATAGTTGCTACTGCTAAAGCAAATGCTTATCTTAATAAAAGAGATTATGTAATTCCAGAAGATATAAAAGAACTTGCAGAATTTGTTATAACTCATAGAGTTATATTTAAAGAAGAATACGAAGGAAACAAAAGGGAGATAATAAAATCTTTAGTAGAAAGTATAAAAACACCAGTTTAATTAAACTAACCAAAGCAGGTTGGCTGTATATTTTTGTTACCTTAGCTCTTGGGGTTGCTTCTGTAAATACAGGAAATAACCTTCTTTATTTAATTACTTCGGCTTTCCTAAGTTTTATGCTACTTGCAGGGTTTTTTGGAAAAAGAAATGTAGAAGCTTTGGATGTAGAAATATCCTTTCCAGAGGAAATTTATGCTAATAAGGAGGCTTTTATAAATGTAAAAATTATAAATAAGAAAAAATTTTTTCCTGCTTTTTTAATAAGGATATTAATAAAGGATTTTGATATTTCCTATCTATTTCCCTATTTTGAAAGGGAAGCAAATTCTATCTTGAAAATAAAACCTAATAAAAGGGGAATTCAAACTTTAAAGGAAATTTATATTGCTTCTATTTTTCCCTTTAATTTTTTTATAAGATGGAAAAAAATTAGTAAAATCTTTTCTTTTATAGTTTTTCCAGAACCTAAAAATTGTAATTTCCTTTTTTACCAAGATAGAAAAAATAAAGGAGAAATGGAAACAAACAAATCAGGTTGGGAAGGAGACCTTTTATCTATTAAAGATTATATAGAAGGAACACCTGTAAAATACATTCACTGGAAGGCAACCGCCAAAACAGATAAGCTGAAAATAAAAGAATTTTCAGAATTAAAAAACCAACCTGTGGTAATAGATTTTGAAAGAATAAATCTTCCTGAAAAAGAGCTAAAATTAAGTTGTATAACCTATTTAATACTTGAGATAATGAAAAGAGGAAGCCCTGTAGGATTAAAAATAAAAGATAAATTTTATAAACCAAGCCTTTCTTATAACCACAAGATAGCTCTTCTTACTGAACTTGCTTTATATGAATAAAGAAGAAAAAATTTATAAAGTAGAAAGCGCAGTTAAAATATTTACTTATTCTACAGGATTTCTTTCTTTTGTTATTCTTTTTGGAAAAATTTCTTTTCCTTTTTATTTCTTTTCTTTTCTTCTCTTTTTAGCATCCATTTATCTGGAATACCAAAAAATTCATATAAAAAGGGCATTTATTAATATCTCTGCTATTTTATTGGTAGTCCTTAAGTTTTATGATGTAAGCTTAGAAACAGTTCTTTATCGCTCTCTTGAAGTTTTACTTTTTTTACTTTCTCTCAAATTTCTCGAAGAAAAAAAGTTTAGAGATTATATGCAGATTTATCTTATTTCTGTACTTATTCTTGCAGGAAGTACTTTAATTTCCTTTGATATCATTTTTTTAGTTTATTTATTTCTTTATATCCTTATTTTAAACATTTCCATAATCCTTTTGACTTACTCTTCTCAAGATAAAGAAATTAGTTTATCAGAAAAGGTGCTGGTAAAAATATTTTTAAAAACAAGTTTTATACCACTTTTAGCTATACCTTTTACAGCATTCTTTTTCATTATTTTACCGAGAGCAGATTTCCCTATTTTTGGATTATTAGATAAATCCGCTAAGGCTAAAACAGGTTTTTCAGAAAATGTAAGATTAGGAGAAGTATCTGAAATTCAAGAAAATAATAGTGTAATTTTCAGGGCAAAAACAAAAAAATTAAAAGATGAGCTTTTATATTGGAGAGGAATTACTCTTAATTTTTTTGATGGAAAAACTTGGATATCTATTAAACCTAAAAAAATTCAGAATGAAATAATTTTAAAAGGATTACCAGTAGTTCAGGTAATTTATTTAGAGCCTTATGGAGATAGATATTTATTTGGTTTAGATAAACCTTATAGTATTGATTATCAGTATGGCTTTACAAGACCTTCTCAATTAAGCGATTTTACTTTTAATTTGCCTAATCCTATTTTTTCAAGAATAAGATATAAAGTAATCTCAATTTTAACCGAGGTAATTCCTGAAAAAGATATTAATAAAGAAATTAATAAAGAAATTTATTTACAAATTCCTCAAAATATTTCTTCAAAAATGCAAAATCTTGCTTTATCTCTTAAAGGTAAAAATGATGAAGAGACCGCAATTAAAATTCTTAAATTTTTAAAATATGGAAATTATAGATACTCTCTCAAAGATCTTCCTATTTCAGCGAATCCTTTAGAGGGTTTTTTGTTTAAATATAAATATGGTAACTGTGAATATTTTGCCTCTTCTATGGCTATTTTATTAAGATTAAATGGCATACCAGCAAGACTTATTGCCGGATATAAAGGTGGTATTTATAATGAAATAGGTGGATATTATTTGGTTAGAGAAAGCGATGCACATGTATGGGTTGAAGCTTTTATAAAAGACAAAGGTTGGGTAAGATATGATCCTACTCCGTCCTTAAGTGCGCCCTTAAAAGAAAAGAATACCTTTTCTAAACTTAGGCTTATATTGGAAACTATCAATTATTATTACATAAATTTTGTCTTAAATTACGATTTTAAAAAGCAAGTAGCTCTGCTTAGAAGTATCTCAAACCTTACTAAAATACCAAAGCCTGAATTTAATAAAAAACTCTTACTTTTATTTTTGGGTTTCATTTTGATAACAGGTTTTATAGGATTTATTTTAGCTAAAAATTTAAGGTTTTTTAAAAAACTAAAAGAAGAAGAAAAATTAATTAGAGATTTTTTAAAAATTTTAGAAACTAAGGGCTATAAAAAAAATGAAACAGAGGGCCTTGAGGAATTTGCTTTAAAGATAAAGGAGGATAAATTGAAAGCCTATGCCCTAAATTTTGTTAAAATTTTTGAGGAAAACTATTATAAGGATAAGCCTTTTAATAAAGAAAATCTTAATAAATTAAGAAAGATTCTCAATGAGATAAAAAATTCCTCTTAAAAATTTTATTCATTCTTTTTTTCTTTGAAATATTCTGAAGAGGGAAGTAAAGGTTCTCCTTTTAATTTCTTTTCTTCAATTTCTTTTACAGTTTTTTCAATAAGAAGAAATCTTTCAGGGGAGCTGGGATGGGTGGCAAGGAAAACATTACTTATTGCACTGGGGAATTCTACTGCCATACGTCTCCAAATATCTACAGCATTATCTATATTATATCCTCCTCTTGCAGCAATATAAGTTCCTACATAATCTGCTTCTTTTTCAAATTCTTTAGAATAAACAAGAGCTCCCAATTGTTGAAATGTGCCCTGTGTATCAACTCCTGTGGTTACTGCAATTAAAATATCTATAAGAGATCCTAAAATAACATTTCCCATTTTTTTAGTAATGTGTCCCATAACATGATGAGCAAGCTCATGACCTAATACTAAAGCAAGTTCTTCATCTGATTGAATAAATCTCATTAATCCTGTAGTAACATAAACTTTTCCTTCTGGTGCAGCCCAAGCATTTATAGATTCATGAAAAATAAGTTCAACCTCATAATCACAACCCTCGACAGAATCTATATTTAGCTCAATTGTTTCTCCATTTCTTTCTATAAGTAATTTCAGATTTTTAGAATTTTTCATAATTTCTTTTGCAGATCGAATATCTTTTATCTCTTTATCATTTATTTTTAAAATCTTGTCATTTACTTTTAAACCAGCTTTGCAAGCAGGAGAATTTTGATGTACATACCATACAGTTGGTTTGTCATTTAAAACAAATTTTTCTGTTAATATTTTTATATCTTCCTCTTTATACATTTCTTTGTTATGTATTTCAAATCCATAAACTGGTCTTACAGTTTTTTTACAAAGTGGAGCTGATCCAGTTATAAGATTATACCAGATATTATTAAGTCTTTCTTTTCTTTCAAAATAAGTAAAAAGGGCTATTTTTCTTTGCTTAAGTCTTTCTGCTTCTATTACTTCTTTTGGAATTTGTGGAATTTCTTTTATAGAAGGTGCACATCCAGAAATTAAGATTGTTAGAATAAAAATAAGTAAGTTAATTATCTTTATTTTTTTTCTCATCTTTTATGAGGAACAAATCCATATTTAGCATAAATCTCTTGGGCTTCCGAAGATTTAATAAATTCTAAAAATTTTTTAGCATTTTCTGGATGAGGAGCATTATTAAGAATAGTAATGTAGTAATTTACCTTATCTCTTTGATCAAATTCTTCTCCAACCTCAACCATATCAATGGGTAATCTTTGATTTTTAGCATATATTACTTCAGTTGCCCAAACTGGACCTACATCAGCAGTACCTTTAACAATTCTTAAAGGTGTTTCTCTATGATGAACCAAAGTAAAAATAGTTGTTCCTTCTGCTCTTTTTTCTTCCATAATTCTATGAACAAACTCTTCTCCACCAGCTTTTTTGTACATTTCTATAATATAACGGGTTATATCCTCAAGAAGGCCAGGTTGAGAAATTCTCACCTCATCTCTGGCAAGATCCTTTACATCTTTTATTCCTAACGGATTACCTTTTCGGACCATTAATACAATTCTATTATGAAGGTAGACAAAATATTCTTTAATCAGTCCCCTTTTTAAAAGTTCTTGCATTGCTTCTTTGCTAACTGCAGTATAAATATCAGGAGTAACTCTTATTTCCATATTTCCAAAACGGGCTCCCCCAGCAAGAATTTGTTTAAGCTCAAGTCCAGGTGGAAGAGTTTCATAAAAAATCTTTTTTATCTCAGGATATTTTTTTTGAAAAGCTGAAAGAAGTTCTTCCATCACCATAAATTGATTACCTGCCATAAATAAAATAAGATCTGCACCATTAAGATATTCTAAATTATGCAAATCCTCTCTGTAATTTATAGGAATTTCAGGAAGTTCTGAACTCATTTTTATATCTCTCTTTAAAATATTTTTATAATTAATCTTTTTAATTGTCAAGTTTTTTAAAAATCAAAAAATTGACAAGGAATTAAAGATATAGTAATTTAAATAATAAATGCAAGTTCGTCCTGTTGCTGAGCCTGTCAAGGCAAATCTTTCAAATATAGCAGTTGTTCTTGTCAATCCTATTTATAGTGAAAATATTGGTTCTACTGCAAGAGCTTGTGCAAACTTTGGGATTTCTGATCTTATTCTTGTTAACCCAGAATCTTTAGAAGAAGAAAAAATGAAGGCTATGGCAACTAAATCAGGCATTCCCATTTTAGAAAAAATGAAAATTTTTAAGGATCTTCCAACAGCTTTGGAAAATTTCAATTATGTGATTGGAACTACAGCAAGACTTGGAAAACATAGATTAGTTTATCATACTCCAAAGGAGATAGCTCCTTATATATGTGAGCTTTCAATAAATAACAAAATCGCTCTCCTTTTTGGAAATGAAAGATTTGGTCTTTCTAATGAAGAATTATCTTATTGTGATGATGTTATTACTATACCTACTACAGAAAAAGCATCTTTAAATGTTTCTCAAGCAGTAGTTATAATTCTTTATGAAATTTTTCAAGCTGCAAGTATTCCAAGAATCCCTAAACCACAACTCGCAACTTTTAAAGAATTAAATATTATGTATGCTATAATTGAAAAAACATTGGAGTCCATAGATTATATACCTCATAATAATAAAATTTTATGGTTTACCAATATAAAAAGATTTCTTTCAAGACTTGAGCTTACTTCAAGAGAAGTGAAAATTATACAAGGATTTTGTAGAAAGCTTCTTTGGGCATTAGGTAAAAAACTTAATCTTTCTTTTCCAAAAGAGCAACCACTTCAAAATGATAGGTCTGAGGAAACATATCAAAAAGACAAAGTTTGATAAGTTGGTAATTAAGATTTTTTAAAATTAACAAGTCTCTTACTAAAGTTGGAGCATCACAAGAAATATATATAATATATTTTTTAGCAACCTCAGGAAGCAGTCTCATCAATTCTTTACATCCTCCTCTTGGGGGATCAAGAAGTACCAAATCAAATTCTTCTCCCTCTTTTACAGCGGAATAGAGTGCTTCTATAGCACTCATGTTTCTTAAATCAAGTCTTCCATTTAGCTTTGCTTTTTCAGCTGTATAAAGACCATCTTCAATTGCTCTCAAATCTGTATCAACTCCTAAAAGTTTTTTAGCTTCTTTTTTTAATACAAAAGGAAAAAGAAAATTCCCCATTCCTGCATGAAGATCAAGTACTTTTTCAAAGGAAAGATCCCAAGACCTTAAAGTTTCCATAATAGCACAGTTGATTTCCCAATTTGCCTGAACAAAAACTCCAGGTTGGATATAATAAAAAATTTCGTCTATATTTTTAAATACCCTTCTTCCACCATAAGAACTATCTTCTGGGAAAGGTCCGTCAGGACGTCTTCCTTTCATCCAATAAAAAATTGCTTTTAATTCTTTTATTTTTAACATTCCTTCTAAATCCTCTTTCTGAGGTTTTAGTGTGGTCCAAAAAATTAAAGTAACTTTATTTTCCTCTGGGGAAGTTTCAATTTTTACTCTTTTGCTATAATAAGAAAGCTTTATCCATGAAGGATTTTCGTAAAGCTGAGAAAGAACTTTGTTAAGTATCTCTTCTCCTAATAAACATTTTTCAACTTTTAAAACTTCATGGGTTTTTCTTTTCACAAATCCCATTTTAAAATTTTCATTTTCCACATGAAATCTTAAACGGTTTCTATAATAAAATTCCTTAGAAGAAGGAACAACTTTTTCTAAAGGTATTTCTTCTTTCCAGCCGAGTCTTTTAAAGACATCAAAAAGCATTTCTTTTTTTATTTCAATTTGGAGAGGATAAATAACATGTTGAAGTTGACAACCTCCGCAGGTTCCATAATAAATACAAGGTGCCTCTCTTCTATGGGGAGAAGCTTCCAAAATCTTTTCTACCTCAGCTTCTACATAATCTCCGTAATCTTTTTTTATTCTTATTTGTAAAATTTCTTCAGGTAGAACATAAGGAATAAAAACTATTTTACCATCTGGAAGACGGGCAAGTCCATTTCCACCAAAAATAATCTTTTCAACCTTTATGACTTTTTGCATAGCTTTTAAAATATAATTTTAGTTAAATTTTTGCCAAGTAATAGATTTTTTCTTTATTCTCTTGAATTTTTCATTTCTGTTAATTAAAATTAAATTATAATAATACTTAAAAAATTTCATTTAAATATCAAAAGAGGTCTAATTTATGAAATATGTAGGTCTTGATGTTGGTTCAGGAACAGCAAAAATTGCTGTTCTTGATGAAAATAAAAATATTTTATTTTGGAAATATGAAAGAACAAATGGACAACCCATAGAAACTGCTGAAAGATTTTTATCTTTAGTAGAAAAAGAATTCAATTACGAGCTTTCTGGTATAACTTGTACAGGAACTGCAGGAAAGACTATATCTCAAATACTTGGATGTGCCTTTGTAAATGAAGTAATGGCTCATGCTAAAGCTGCAACTTTTTTCTATCCTCAAGTTAAAACTATTATAGATATAGGTGGAGAAGACTCTAAATTAATTTTTATTACTCATGAAAGGGGAATTCCAGAAATTGAAGATTTTGCCTTAAATACCCTTTGTGCAGCAGGAACAGGCTCTTTCTTAGAGCAACAAGCAGCAAGACTCGGTTATACTATAGAAGAATTTTCTCAAATCGCTTTGAAAGCTAAAAATATTCCAAGAATTGCCGGAAGATGTACAGTTTTTGCTAAATCAGATATGATACATCTTCAACAAGCAGCTGTTCCTGATGAAGAAATAGTAGCAGGATTATGCTATGCAATTATAAGGAACCTTAAAAGTAATCTTGCTAAGGGAAAAGAGGTTTTACCTCCTCTCATATTTCAAGGAGGAGTAGCTGCAAATTTAGGAGTAAGAAAAGCTGTAAAGGAGATTTTTGGACTTAAAGATGAAGAATTAATTATACCGGAACATTATAGAATAATGGGAGCAATTGGGGCAGCTCTTTATGGATTAGAAGGAAAAGCATTTTCTGAGTATAAAGGTTCTGAAATTCTTAGAGCCTATTTAAGAGAAAGGGTCTTTAATCCTCCAAGACATCCTGTTTTGGTTCCTTTCAAATCCTTAGAAATATCCGAAAAATTAGCTGAGGAATATGAAAAAAGAGTTTACATAGAAATACCGCAGGAAGAATTGGAGGTTTATTTAGGAATTGATGTGGGGTCTGTTAGTACAAAACTTGTTGCTATCGATCAAAAGGGGAATCTTCTTGCAAAGGTATACATGCTTCATCATGGAAAGCCTTTAGAAAGTATAAAGCAAGGACTTCTTGAATTAAGAGAAAAATTACCTCTTAAGGTTAAAGTTAAGGGCGTAGGAACTACCGGTTCAGGAAGATATTTAACTGGTGATTTTGTAGGTGCAGATGTAATAAGAAATGAAATAACAGCTCAGGCTTATGGTGCACTTTTTATTGATCCTGAGGTTGATACTATTTTTGAAATAGGAGGACAAGATTCTAAGTATATTTATCTTGACAAAGGAACTATTTCCAATTTTGCTATGAATAAAGCTTGTGCAGCAGGAACAGGTTCCTTCTTACAAGAACAGGCAGTAAAATTAGGAATACCTATTGAGGAATTTGGTGATATAGCTTTAAAAAGCAATTCTCCTCTTAAACTTGGAGAAAGATGTACTGTTTTTATGCAATCAGATCTTCTCCATTATCAACAACAGGGACTACCTAAGGAAGATCTTATAGCAGGTCTTTGTTATGCTATTGTCTATAACTATTTAAATAAAGTTGTAGAAGATAGGAAGATAGGTAATAAAATCTTTTTCCAAGGAGCTGTTGCCTTTAATAAAGGTGTAGTTGCTGCATTTGAAAAGGTTCTTGGTAAACCAGTTATTGTGCCTCCTCATCATGAAGTTACGGGAGCAATTGGGGCAGCTCTTTTAGCAAAAGAAGAAGTTAAAGGTGAAACCAAGTTTAAAGGATTTGATTTAGTAAAGATTAAATACTATATTAAAGCTTTTGAATGTAAAGGATGTCCAAATCAATGTGAGATACATCAGGTTAGTATAGAAGGAGGAAAGCCCTATTATTATGGAGGAAGATGTGAAAAATATGAATTAGACTATAGAAAAGCACCTTCCCATATTCCTAACTTGACCTTAGAGAGAGAAGAAAAGCTTTTATCCTATGTTAAACCTGTAGAGGGCGACTTTTCTGAAGGTAAAGTTATAGGAATCCCAAGAATTTTACAATTTTATGAATGGCTACCTCTTTTTGCTACTTTCTTTCAGGAATTAGGATATAAGGTAATTTTGTCTCCTCCCACATCTAAACAAATTATCAAAAAAGGTTGCGAATTAACACCAGCTGAACCCTGCTTTCCAATAAAAATTGCTATAGGACATTTAAATGCTCTTTTAGAGTTAGGAGTAAAAAACATTTTTTTACCTCAAATAACAGATCTTCCACCTGAACATCCAGCTCTTGAAGTAGGTAAAGTTTGTCCTTATGTACAAAGCATTCCTTGGATAAGTCCTGCTGCCTTTAAATTTTCAGAATTAAAAGTTAATCTTATTAATCCGGTTTTACACCTTGGTAGGAGAGGTGTTGTCTTAAATGAAGAAATTAAAAATTTAGCTAATCTTTTAGGAGAGCCTATTGAAAAGGTTAAAAAAGCTTGGAAATTAGGAGAAGAAGCTCAAAAAGATTTTCATCATTTCCTAAAACAAAGAGGGAAAGAAATTCTTGAAAACTTTAAAGACCAAATAATTTTAGTTATAGTTGGGAGACCTTATAATGCCTTTGATACAGGTGCCAATCTTGGAATCCATTATAAAATAAGAAAATTGGGATTAGTGGGGCTACCTGTAGATATGTTACCTTTAGAAGAAGTAGAGAATCTTTCTTTCTTAGAGGGAATGTATTGGGAATATGGGCAAAGATTTTTACTTGCAGCTCATATAATTAGAAACACACCTAATTTATTTCCTATATACTTTACTAATTTTTCCTGTGGTCCGGATTCTTTTATTGAACATTTCTTTGAAGATCTTTTGGGTGAAAAGCCTTTTATTGAAATAGAAGTTGATGAGCATAGTGCCGAAGCAGGAGTAGTCACAAGACTTGAAGCCTTTGTAGATAGTATCAAGAATAAAGTTAGGTATTTCGATATTCATAAACCCTTTGATATTTTAAAAGCTTATCCTTCAAATAACAGAACCGTATATATTCCTTACATGTGTGATCATGCTGTAGCTTTTGCTGCAGCTTTTAGAGCTTGTGGAGTGAATGCGCAAGTTTTACCAGAACCAGATGAAGAAAGTTTAGAATTAGGAAGAAGATTTACCTCTGGCAAGGAATGTTATCCCACAATTTTAACTACAGGAGATCTTATAAAACTTATTAATTCTCCAGATTTTAATCCTGAAAAGAGCATTTTCTTTATGCCTGATAGTGGAGGGCCTTGCAGGTTTGGCCAATACAATAGACTTCATAAAAAAATTCTTAAAGATCTTGGTATAAATATGCCAGTTTATTCTTTACAACAAGATATGAAATTTTACGAAGACTTAGATATTTTGGGAAGGACCTTTATGAAAATTGCTTGGCAAGGTATTGTAGCTGTAGACATTTTAGATAAGCTTTTTAGAGAAACGCGACCTTACGCCCTAAATAAAAAAGAAGTTGAAGCACTTTACTGGGAATCTCTTAAAAAAATAGAAAAAACAGTAGAAGAAAAAAGGGATATGATAGAGACCCTTTTAGAAATAAAGGAAGCTTTTAAAAATATAAAAGTTAAAGAAGAAAAAAAACCTGTTATAGGAGTAGTAGGAGAAATTTACGTTAGAAATAATAGGTTTGCTAATGAAAACTTATACAGATTTTTAGAAGATCTTGGACTTGAAGTATGGCTTCCACCTATTACTGAATGGATATATTTTATAAATTATACTTCTAAAAGATGGGCTAAAAAATTAGGATGGTTTAGAACAGTTTTAAGATATATAATAGAATCCCAATATCTTAAATGGGAAGAAAAGAAATTTATAAATCTTGTCAAAGATGTTCTTAACGTGCCAGAAGATTTAGACATAGAAGAGCTTATGAACTTAACTAAAAAATACGTTCATCCAGAATTTGAAGGAGGGGAGGTTCTTCTTTCAGTAGGGAAAACTGTAGAATATTTAAGCCACGGGGCATCAGGTATAATAAATGTTATTCCCTTTGCCTGTATGCCAGGAAATGTAGTAGCTGCTGTTTTAAAAAAAATAAAAGAAGAGGAAGGTATAAGGTTTCCAACTTTAACCGTTCCTTGTGATGGACAGAAATCCTTAGGAACCAAAATGAGGGTTGAAGCCTTTGTAGAACAGGTTAAAGAGTTTTTTAACAGTAAGAAAGCAAAATTTTAAAAAAACTTAAATTAAATTATATTTTTGCCGTAATATTCTATAATATAGCCGATTTTATTAATTTTTAATAGTTGATTTTTATAAAAAAACAAGTTAAATACAAGTAACTTGGAAAAGAAAAAAGATAGCACTTTTAAATTCTTATTTAGTGTTTTAGTTGAAAGTTTAAGTATTGGTATCGCAGTTATTGCCTCTATTATAGCAGGGGCTATTATTGGTTGGTTAATTGATGAAAAGTTATTTAAAGGAAAATATTTTCCTTGGATTACCACTATATTTATTATTTTTGGGGCAATAGGAGGAATTAAAAACCTTATTTGGTATAGTAAAAAGAGATTAAAAGAAGTTTCTAAAGATGAAAAACAAAATAGATCATAAAATTTTTATTAGAAATT
>Ga0065718_1025062_pt1 | contig 12709 bp, 10 predicted proteins | sample GBSCel77sediment_2_FD_59105 | JGI IMG/M metagenome (GOLD analysis project Ga0065718, IMG submission 59105) | Hot spring sediment microbial communities from Great Boiling Spring, Nevada - cellulolytic enrichment CS 77C v3 (version 3) | ecosystem: Environmental > Aquatic > Thermal springs > Hot...
AAAGAAATTTCAAAATCACTTTTTGCTTTCTTCCTATTTTCATCTTTAGTATTTTTTCTCAATATCATCTTTGTTAATTTCAAAACTGCTTGGGGAGGTTTAATTTGTGCAATTTTAATTTTCTTTATTACAAGAACCGAAGAGAAAAAAATGAATTCAATTTTAATAGTACTTTCAATGTTAGGCCTTATTATTTCTGTATTTTTCTATTTTTTCCCAATTCCTTTGAAAGGATTTCCAATTTTACCTCCAGAAATTTCTCTTAGTTTTATTTCGGAAATCGAAATTCTCAAGGGTGCTTTTTCTAACAACTTGAAAAATTTAATCTTGGGTACGGGACCTGCTACTTTCATTTTAGATTATTCGCAATATCGTTCTCCTCTTTTAAACCAAACTATTTTTTGGGGTACAAGATTTTTAAGAGGACACTCAGCTGTTTTTGATTGGCTTTTAACAAAAGGATTTTTAGGATTTTTTGGGTTAATGTTTCTTTATGTTTTAATTGTGTATCATTTTTTCAAAAATTTAAAAAAAGGAAATTTGTTTGAAATAAAATTGGGTGTTGGACTAAGCATTATTTCTTTAATTTTTGTTTCTTTATTTTATCCTTTTAATTTTGTTTTATGGTTTTCATTTTTCTTTATTTTAGGAATTTTTGTTTCACTTTTTTCTGAAAAAGAGACAAAAATTTTCTTGAACACCTCTTCAAAAACAATGCTTTTAAATTTTATTTTAGCTTTTTCTTTACTCTTGAGTGTACTTTTGATCTTTTTCAATGTAAGATGGTATTTAGCTGAAGTGAATTATTTAAAATCTTTCAATATCGCAGAAATCGATAAATCTATTGAATATTTGACACGTGCGGTAAGGTTAAACCCTTTAATAGATAATTACTGGAGAAGCCTTTCTCAATTGTATTTAGCCCAAGCAGGTTCAATTTCTCAAGATCAAAAAATTCCTTTAGAAGAAAAAAGAACCAAAGTAAATTTAGCTATAGCCAGAGGAGCAGAGGCGATTAATCGAGCGATAAGTATTGAACCGAGGAACGTTGCTAATTGGAATGTGAGAGGGTTTTTCTACCAAAACTTAATTGGGATTGAAGGAGCGGAAAATTTAGCTTTGGAGTCTTACCGAAGAGCAATTCAACTTGAACCTTCTTCACCCTTTTCTTTTACAGAAATTGGGAGAGTTTATATTTTGCTAGCTCAAAATTCTCGAGAAGATGAGAAAAAAAGAACTGAAAATTTAAATTTCGCAGTGGAAAGTTTAAATAAAGCTTTACAATTGAAACCAGACTATCCGGTAGCTAACTATCTTTTAGCAGTAGCTTTAGACCAACAAGGGAAATTAGAAGAAGCGATTGAGAAATTAGAAAAAGCAAAAATTTCAGCACCTCAAGATTTTGGATTAAGATTTCAATTAGGAATGCTTTATTGGAGAAAAGAGAATTTAGATAAAGCTCAAATTCAATTTGAAGAAGCTTTAAAAATCAATCCAGATTATTCTAATGCAATGTATATGTTGGGTTTAGTTTTTGATAAAAAAGGTGAAAAAGAAAAGGCTAAAGAACAATTTCAAAAAGTTTTAAAATTGAATCCTGAAAATCAAGAAGTGAAAAAAATCTTAGAAAATCTTGAAAAAAATTTACCAGCTTTGGAAGGATTAATTCAGAGAGAACCTCAAACTCAATTTCCTCCAGAAATTAGAAAATAAATTATTTTAAAGGCAATTCAATCCAAAAAGTGGTTCCTTTTCCAAATCCTTCAGATTTTGCATATATTTTTCCACCGTGAGCTTCTACAAATTGAATTGCCAAACAAAGCCCAATTCCTTTTCCAGGTCCGTACATTTTTTTAGCTTCTATTCCTCTTTCAAAGGGAGTTCCCTTTAAAAATTTTTCAATTTCTTCTTTTTCCATTCCAATTCCAGTGTCTGAAACTTCAATTTTTAATTTTTTGTTTTCAACCATAGTAGTAATTTTCACTCCTCCAGTTATTGTGTACTTTATCGCATTATCCACTAAATTAAAAATAGCTTCTCTGATTTTCTTTTTATCAATTTCAACAGAAGGTAAAGGAATTTTTTGATATTCCAAATATAAACCTTTCTCTTGTGCTGAAGATAAAAGTTCTTCAACTACACTTTGTATTATTTCTTCAATTTGACATTTTTCTAATTTTAAACTATCTTTTTTAGTTTTATATTTTTGAATTTCGATTAACTGTTCCACTAAAGAATAAACATTATCTGCTAATTTTTTTACTTCCACAAGTTTTTCTTTAATTACAAAATTATCTAAATTTCCATAAACTCCTTTTAAGATTCTATTTAAATATTCTCTTATTGGCCCCAAAGGCGTTCTTAAATGATGCTGAATTGATAAAATAAATTGTTCTTTAGCTTCTAAAAGTTCTCTTTGTTCTTTTAAAATTTCTTCAAATTTTCTTTTACTTTCTGTTTCAGAGAAAAGTACTTTTTCAAATTTCCAAGCAAAAATTAAAAATATCAAAAAAATCAAAAAACTTAAAATTTTAGAAAAATTATCTGTTAAATAAAAAAACAACAAAGAAAGTAAAGCCAAAATAGCAACAATTCCAATTTCGGTTAAAAAGAACTTTATTTCAAAAAAAGGATTTCTTAAAGTTGACATTCCTAAAGCAATCAAAAGGAAAGAGACAATAAGTCCCCCAAAAATTTGTTTTTCTTTGACAACATTATTAAGCAATAAAAAATAAAAAATTCCGTTAAAAGCAATAAAAATTCCAAGAACGATTAAAAAATAAAAAACGTTTAATTTTTTATACTCCAAAAGAGAAGTTCCATAAATTAAAATGCTTAACCATAAAAAAAACATAAAAAAAAGAGAAAGAGTTAAAGTTGACAAAAAGGAAAGAGAAAAAGTTTTAAAAAAGGAAACTAAAAAGAAAATTAAAAAAACAATTGACAAAAATATTGTTTTTTTGAAATGAGTTTTTGCTGAGAAAGAAATTAATAACAAGATTGCAGTTCCCAAAAAGAAACTAAAGATAAAATTTATTTTCGCCCAAAGGTTAATGTTTAAAAAAAGGGGATGAAAACAAGAGTAAAAAGAAAGCGTCCAAAAAATAGAGACGATAAAAAATAAGATTTCAAAAAAAATTTCCAATTTCTTCATTTTTCTTTTAATTCTTCTCTTATTATTTCTGCCAATTGGTCTAAAGACACATCTGCTTTTAATAAGATTTTATCAACCCCTTCTTGAGTTAATTTTTTATTCAATTCAGGCTCGCTAAAATTTGTAAAAGCAAAAACTTTAATATCTTTAGTTTCAGGGTTTTTTCTAATTTCCTTTAAAATTTCAATTCCGTTAATGTCTGGTAAAAGAATATCTAGCAAAATCAAATCTGGTTTTTCTCTCACCCCTTTTTTAATTTCTTCAATTTTTTCTAAAGCTTCTTTTCCAGAAGTTGCGTTTTCTGTTTCAAAATTTTCCATTCTTAAACCTTCTTCCAAAAGAGTTAAAGCGGGAATATCATCTTCAACTATTAAAATTTTCTCATTCATAATCCTAAAAATATTTTAACTTTATTTTCGCTTACTTCCAACACTCCTCTTTGAAATTTATAAATAATTTTTCTTTTTTCTGGAGTTTCGATTATTAATTCATCAAAAATTAAGGTAATGAAATTTGTATGTTTTGGCAAAATGTCAAAATTTCCCAGTTTATTTTTTGAAGAGACCGACCTCGCTAATCCTGAAAAATTATGAGCTTTCAAAATTGGAGAACAGAAAACTTTCACTTCTAAAAATTCTTCTTCCATAAAATTTTATAATTTTAAATCTTTCAAACTTCCTATAAACAAAAAAGCCTCATCTGGAAGTTTATCGTACTTTCCTTCTAAAATTGCTTTTACTCCTTCAATAGTTTCAGCTTTCGTGACATATTTTCCGGGAAGACCTGTTTGCTCTTGAGTAGTAAAAAAATTTTGAGTCATAAAATTTAAAATTTTTTTTGCCCGATGATAAATTTTTCTATTTTCCAAAGAAAGCTCAGCTTCACCGATTATAGTTACAATTTGTTCTAAATTTTTATATTGTTCTAAAATTTTTTTAGCTTCAATTAAAAGTTCATAATGTTCTTTTCCTAAAATCGAAGGATTGATCGCAGAAGACGATGAAGCTAAAATATCTACTGCAGGAAATCTTCCTTCTTGATAAACTTCACGAGATAGAATTATTGTAGAATCAAAATAAGGCAATACCGCTTGGACTCCAGAATCTGTGATGTCGTCTGCTGGTACATAAACAGCCTGCACGCTTGTGATCGTACCGTTTTTTGTCGAAACCAATCTTTCTTCTAAAGCTGCAATTTCACTATAGAGAGTAGGTTGATAGCCATCTTCTGAAGGAATTTCTTCTAGCATTGTAGAGATTTCATTTCCAGCCTGCAAAAATCTATAAACATTATCAATAAAAACAAAAACATCTTGTTTTAAATTATCTCTAAAATATTCAGCCAAAGTTGCTCCTACAAAACCTACTTTAAACCTTATTGTAGCAGGTTCATTCATTTGTCCAAAAACTAAACTTATCCAGGGCAAAATATTGTTCTTTTTTAAAGTTTCGTAAAGTTCGTGGCCTTCTCTTATTCTTTCTCCAATTCCTGCAAAAACTGCATGCTTTTTTTTCAAAAAAGAAAGATTATGCATTAACTCCAAAAGTAAAACAGTTTTGCCCACTCCCGCTCCTCCAAAAATTCCCAATTCTTCTCCTTTTATTAAAGGGACAAAAAAATCAATTACTTTTATTCCAGTTTCTATTAATTCTCTTCCTGGAATAATTTCTTGATAAGGTGGAGGAGAAGTCCAAATTTCTTTTTTTTCTTTAGTTTCAATTTTTGGTCCTCCATCCAAAGGATTTCCAAAAATATCAATTACTCTTCCTAATAATTCTTTTCCTACTGGAACTTCAAAAAACTTTCTTGTCCTTTCTACTTTATCACCTCTTGAAATCTTTGAGGAGTCAGAAAGAGAAAAACAAAGGAATGCGTTGTTTTTTGAAGATTTGTAAACTTCTAAAAAAAATGTGGGATCTTTCTCTAAAACCAAAATCTCTTTGATAAAAGGTGGATTTCTATAAAATTCTACTTCCACTATTTCTCCTTTAATTGCCACTATTTTTCCTTTATCTAAATCCATAGTTTTTGCGCAAACACTTGCTCAATTTGTTTTTTATTATAAATTTTTTTCTTTATTTTTTCTTCTTCTTTTTTCATTCTTTCTTTAAATTTTTGAGCGTTTTCTTGAGCTTCGTGCATTGCAATCATTCTTATGGCATATCTTGAAAGTTGGTGTTCCCAAAGAGTTTGGTAAAAAAAGGAAAATAATAGCTCTTCTTCAAAAAATTTTAAAATTTCTTCCGGAGAAGGTTCAAAAAGATAAATTTTATTTTTTGTTAATTTTTCTTTTTCAATTTCAACTCCAGAAATGTTAGTGATGGCTACTTGCTGAGTCAATACTGTTTTGAACTTTCCATGAAATACTAAAATTTCTTCATAATTTTTAACAAAATCAAAAATTTTTTTAATTTCTTTAATTTCAGGATTTTCATCGTTTAATTCAAAATAGTAAAATTTCAAACCCAAACCACTTTTTTCTGCTAAATATTTTCCTATTCTTCCTACTACTACTAAATTTCCTTTTTTTTCTGATAAATATTTTTCTACTTCTTTCCAGATATCGAAAATTAAAGTTCCATAAAACCTTTCGTTTGAAGAAAGATAAACCAAAACTCTTTCGCTTTTTTCAGGTTTTATTTTAAAAGGATAAGCAGATTTTATTGCTCCGTAAATTTCTAAAAGCTCTTCTATAAATTCTCTATTTTTTAAAACGCTTTCTCTGATTTGATCCATTTTAATTTTTGCTATTTCTTGATAAACTTGAGCGATCGTTTCAATATAAGATATTGTGTTTAAAGCTTCTTTAATTTTTTTTAAAACTAACATAATTTACTTATCAAAAACTATGTAAAAGCTTTTTGATTTTTGGCATCATAATTTCAACAAAAGATTTCAATTCTTTTAAACTTCCCATCATTTTAATTTCTTCTAACTCTTTTAATTTTCCTTCTTTGTAATTTTTTATTATTTCTTCTTTTTCTACTCTTACTAAATTTTCAGGTTTTCCGTCAAAGAATCCAGAAAATAAAAGACCGAAAAGAAAAAGTCTTAAAGAATAAGGAATTAATGTTTCTGAATCTTGGTCAAATAAAATTTCTATTTTTTTTCCAGTTTCTAAGGTTTTTTTTGTTGAAAGAGGGAGCTCTACTCCAAATTGAGCTACTGCCAAAGCTTTTTGATACTCGATTAAAGTTTTCCTTATTAAATCTACCATTTCTCTTTCAATTTTAGTTTTTGTTTGGTTTCCTACCCTCGAAACCGATAAAAAGGGATTGATGGCAGGTCTTTTTCCTTTTTTAAATTCATCGCTATCGAAAAAAATGTGACCATCTGTCATTGCCATCAAATTGGTTTGAATGTAGCCTGAAATATCGTTTTCTAAAGTTTCTGCAACTGGCAAAGCGGTAATGCTTACTTCTCCAAATTCATTTTCAATGTTTCCCGCTCTTTCTAAAAGATGAGCTTGAACATGGAAAATATCGCTGGGATAACAAGAGCGTCCTGGAATTTTTTTTGCCAAAAGCGAAATCTCTCTATAAAATTTAGCGTGCGAAGTTAAATCGTCAAAAATAACAAGAACGTTATGTCCTCTATCTCTAAAATATTCTCCAACAGTGATTCCAGAAAAAGGAGCCAAATAATTTAAAACAGGTGAATCTCTTGCAAAGCTTACAATTATTATTACTTTTTCAAAGACGTTTTTATTTTTTAAATATTCCTCAACAAATTTTATCGCAGAAGTTTCTTTTCCGATTCCAACGTAAACACAAACTGTTCCTTCTTTAGCTTGATTTACCATCGTTTGTAACAAAAAAGTAGTTTTTCCTGTTTTTGCATCGCCAATAACCAATTCTCTTTGACCATGACCTATTGGAACTAAAAAATCCACAATCACAACTCCAGTTTCAAAAGGTCTTTTGATTATTTTTCTTCTTATAATTCCTGGGGCTTCTCTGTAAACTTCCAAATATTTTTTTTCTCCGAGTATAGGTCCTAAATCATCTATTGGCTTCAAAAGTGGATTCAAAATTCTCCCCAAGAGTTTCTCTGAAACCGGAATTTTGAAAGTTTCTCCTGTTCTTACTACAAATTCTCCAGGTTTTAATAATTTCTCTCCGAAAGTCAAAACTTTAGCTATATCTCTTTCTAAACTAAATGCAATTCCTTTGGCTCCGCTTTCACTAATTACCATTTCATTCAACTTTAAAGTAGGCAAGCCCGAAACTTCCAAAAGAAAATTTGAAACTTTTGTTATTTTTCCAATTTCTTCTGTTTTTTCTAAGTACTCTTGAAATTCATTCATAAATTTTTTCAATTTTTTTTGCTAAAGAATAATCCTTCCATTTGCCTTGATATTCTATTTTTGCTCCACCGACAATTTTTGGATTGACAAAAATATCCAAAATTACTTTTTTTCCCAAATTTTTTTTAAACCATTCGTTGATCTTTAAAATGAAATCCTCGCTTGGATCGAAAGCAATTTCCAATTTTACTGTTGGTATTTTTAAAAGGAAATCCTTAAACTGTGTGAAAAATTCTGAAAATTCTGCCAAAGAAAAATATTCTTCTTTTTCTAATCTTTCAATTTCTTTTCTAAAACTTTCAATTACTCTACCTTTTAGTTTTTCTGAAAGTAAAATTTCAGGTTGTTGGAAGAGTAAATCTTTTGCAATTTCTATTTGTTCTAACACAAAAACTAAATCTTCCTTGGTAATTATTTTATCTATCAAGTTTTCGAAAAATTTTTCCATTTTTTAAAAAAGTTTATCTTCTTTTGCTTTTTCTAAAGCCTCCATAACTAATTTTTCGTGAGTGGTAATGTCGATCGATTTTCCTATTGTTTTTTTTGCCACCTCAATGATTATTCGATAAATTTCTTTATCAATTTCTGCTAATTTTTTCTTTTTGTAGTTTTCAATTTCACTTTCTTTTTCTGAAATTTTTAATTTAATCTCTTCGAAAAGAGAATTTAAAATGTGCGAAATTTTTCTACTAAATTCTTCAATTAAACCTTCACCCTTTGTTTTCATTTTTTTTACTAGTTCATCTTTTTCTTTTTCCAAAATTTTATGGATTTCATCAATTTTCTTTGAAATCGCATCTTTTTCTTTAAGCAAAGAATAAATAAAATCTTCTGTTTCCTTTTTTATTGCCTTTTCAAAGCTTTCTCTTTTCTCTTCCAGTTTTTGATAAAAATCAGAAATTTTTTCTCTTTGCTGTTCCATTATTTCTAAGCTCTTTTGATAAATAGCATCCATTTGTTCTTTTTGATATTTTGAAAATTCATCAATGATTTTCTTTTTGATTTCTGGGGAAAATTTTTTGAGCTCTTCTTTTACTGTTTCTTCAATAAAACTTTCCAACTTTTCAGAAATTTTTAAATCAGAACTTTCCATTTTAATTTTTTCCTTTTGCGAAGTTTTTATTAAAATCAAAATTGCTAAAAACCCCAAAAAAATGGCAACAAGATAAATTAAAATTCCCTCTTCTTCCATGTTTTTTAGAAAAATATAACAAACAAAGCTAAACCAATTCCAGCTAAAGTTAAAATTGAAATTCCAATTAGGTTTAAAATCATTGCGGTTTGAATGCTTTCTTTTGCCAAAGGATTTCTACTAATTCCAGCAATTCCTTCTCTTAAAGTTCTAGCAAAAAACAAAAAACCAAACAAAAAACTCATTCCTGCCAAAATTATTGCAAAAATATAGCGCAAAACTTCTGGTATATTTTTTTCAATTTTTAATCCAGAAAGTATTTCTTGAATTATTCCTCCAACTCCTGGTTTTTTTTGAAAGAGAGAAAGATTTATGTATTGAATGTTTACAAAAACTGGAATTAACCCTTCTTCTCTATCAAAATCTGCCAAAGCCTTTCCCAGAACAAACCCAGATTGAGTTGCTTTTTGTGCTACACCCGGTTTGTTAGAAGAAGTAATATAATCTCCTTTTTTTATTTTTCCATTTTGAGTTGAAACTTTCACTAAAGCTTCACCGTAAGATATTACAGGAAAAGTTGTGGTAGTTCTTTTCCCAAAAACTAAAATTGCTCTCTCACTTATTACTCCAACAATATTTTCATCGTAAGGTGTGTCGCAACGAAAAATTTCATTTTCTTTGAGACAAACAATTTCTCCTATTTTAACTTCTGGATCCTTGATTTCTAAATTTTGAGCTATTGAAGGAGCTGTTTGAGAGAAGGTAATTTGAAAAATTGAAAGTGAAAGAAAAAGAAAAAACAAATTTCGTATTTTCATTAAGAACATTTTATCAAAAAAATTTCAAAAAAATCTCCTATAACTTCATGATACATTCAATATCACACCCAAAATATTTATCTAAGATTCTGGTGGGATTCTTGAATTCTAAAAAACAGGAGGCGTATTTTTACCGTAACTGAATTAGGGCACGCTCTTAAAAATTTATATTCCAAATTTTAGAGAAATTTTTATGTTTTAATTTGATTTACAGTCTAAATTTTTTTTCCACAACATCTGTTTTAACCTTATTTTCACGTTGATAATCGTAATTATTCATCTAAATTCGAGGTTCATTTGTGTTCATTTCTGAACCTTAAGAATTCATGGAAATTATGAAATATTAAAAAAATTTGAGATTTCCCTCAGGGAAATTTAAATTTGAAGTTGTAATTTTCTGCTTTTTTACAATTCATAATTTAGTGAAATTTTTTATTTTTTACAAACTTTTTAACATTCTCGAATGCGATTTTTTCAAATTTAAAAATTTTTTAAAAAGAAAAAAATTTTTTAAAACTTCAATCTTGACAAAGACTTTTGATTAAATTAAAATTCAGTAATCTCTTTAAAATTCCCTCGCGGAAATTATAAAATTTAAGATGGAAAATAAAAACAAAAATTTGATAAGTATTAACGAAGTAATAGAAAGAGCAAAAAAATTAGGAGTAGACTTTGGAAGAGCAAATCCTAAAAATCGAATAAGATACTACGTTAAACTTGGTCTTTTGCCACACGCCAAAAGGAAAGTTTTCAAAAAAAACGGACAGCCTGAAGGAGCCTACCCTGAGGAAATAGTTTGGAAGCTTTTTGAAATCGATAGAAAACTAAAAGAAGGAAAAACCATTTTAGAGATTAAAAAAGAAATGGAAGGAACAGAAGAAAAAGAAAAAATTGTTGAACCAAAAGAAAAAGTTATTGAACTACCAAAAATTGAAACAAAAATTGAAAATGAGATTTCAAAAGAAATTGAAAAAAAATATTTTGTAAAAATGCCTTTAGTAACTTTTTCAATTTTAATTTTGGTATTTGCAACAATTTATCTTTTCAAAGAAACGGATTTTAAAAAAGCATTTTTATATCTTTCCTCTTTAATCAACTCAATAGGATCTTTAGCACAAACAAGAAATGAATTTCAAGGGTTTGGAGAAGAAAAAATTCCTGAAGATTTTTTTTCAAAATTTCTTGACACCGAACCTTATTTGACAATTAATGCAGAAACTGCAATCGAAGGAACATTGAATGTTTCAAAAGAAATTTTATCTCCCATTTTTAGAGCATCAGATTCAGTGGAAGCTCAAAATTTTGTGATTACAAAAGAAGGTTTCAAAGCCACTATTTTAACTCAAGCTTTAACTTCAGATAGAACTTATACTTTTCCAGACCAGTCTGGAATAGTTTGTCTTTCTACTGGAAATTGTGTTGGTTTGGGTGGAGAAGTAATCACAAGAGGAGGAACAACAAATAGATTGGCAAAATTTTTAGAATCAAGAACTTTGGGCAATTCTTCGATTTTAGATTTGTTTGCTGGAGTTTCAATTACCATCGATGCTTCAGGAAATGTTGGCATTGGAACTCAAACTCCAAGACAAAAATTAGAAGTTGGAGGAAATTTAATCACTACCGGAAATGTAGGAATTGGCATTGATAATCCCCAGTATCCTCTCCATGTTTCAGGGAGAATTCAAGCTACAGGAGACATTTGTACAGATTTGGGTGGAGGAAAATGTTTGAGCCAATTGGCTCCTCCCTCACCTCCAATAATTACTCCTGCTCCAGTGATAGTTGGAAGAGGTGGGGGAATTGGAGGTTCTGGCACGACAGGCTACATTCCAATTTGGGTAGGAGCGAGTACTCTCTCAGATTCAATTTTGCGCCAAATGGGTTCCACATTGATTTTAAGCGGAGATTTTAATATCACAGGATTTTTAACAACAACAGGCTTGAAAACTTTAACTTTTCAACTTGCAACCACCACTCAACCAGGATATCTTTTGACAGCAGCAGATGAATACGGAAACATTATTTTTGCCCCACCTCCAACAGGAACTATTCCTGTGGGCACTAAACTTTTGAGAGCTTCTCTTCCCATTTTCAAATATTCTTCACCAGCCCAAACTGCAAGCCCTTCTTTTGTTGAAATCACCAAAAAAATTTCTACCTCAACCTTAGCAGAAATTTTACCACCAAAAATTCCAGACTCCCAAAGAAAATTTGCATTGTTAATGAAATTCTCAGATAATATTCCCACTACCGCTTCTTCAACATGGAGAATAGATTTTGATAGCATTTCAGATTTTGATTTCGAATTTCAAGGACAAAACCTCTCTTCTTTAGATTCAGGAATTTTACACATAAAAGATAATCTTCAAGATGTAACAACCGACAATTGGACATTAAAAGTAAAGGTCCCGAGTAATCAGTATGCAATAAGAGTTTTTAATCTTTTTTTGCTTTGTTATGATGAAATTCAATGAAAATTTTCCCCCTGAGTAATTTTTTTAAAGGTCGACTCAGGGAATAAAACAAGAACATAAAATGAGTATCAAAGAAAAAATCAAAAAAATGTTTAAACCAAAATTGAAACTAGAAAGAGGGACAAGAATTACATCTTTCTTGTTCATTGCAGCCTCTCTTGCAATTTCTGCTTTGATTTTATGGGCAGCCAACATGTATTACAACATCGATACAGGAGAAATAGTAGTTGAGGAATTGCAAAGAGTAGTAAGACTCATTAGAGCTACTGGCGGATTGATAGTTGGAGGAACGCCAACAAGTACCCTTCCTTCTGGAGTGGCTTTGCAAGTTGCCACTACTTCTGCTGTGGTTTTATCTGGAGAAAATCAAGAACTAAGATTTACTGGAGGAACAGACTATTATGTTGGTATTAGAGCGCCCACCAATTTGACACAAACGACAGTTTACACTTTGCCAGGAAGTTATCCTGCAGGTTCAGGTTATGTGTTGACTTCTGATACTTCTGGAAATTTATCTTGGACTGCTGCAGGAACAGGCGGAATTGGTGATGTAACAGCTGTTGGCGATTGCGCAAGCGGAGATTGTTTTAGTAATGCACCAGGAGCTCCAACCAGCACCACTTTGTGGTTCAAATCAGGAACGACTGTAAAAGCATTAACAATTGCTGGAACTGAAAATGCAACTTACACTTTGCCAGCAATCCCAGCTGGAACTTATTACTTTGCTTTAACTTCAGGAACACTGACTTCAGGAAGAATTCCAATAGTAACTGATGCTTACACTATTGGAGACAGTGCAAATTTAACTTTTGATACAGGAAATAG
>Ga0065718_1005270_pt1 | contig 12702 bp, 27 predicted proteins | sample GBSCel77sediment_2_FD_59105 | JGI IMG/M metagenome (GOLD analysis project Ga0065718, IMG submission 59105) | Hot spring sediment microbial communities from Great Boiling Spring, Nevada - cellulolytic enrichment CS 77C v3 (version 3) | ecosystem: Environmental > Aquatic > Thermal springs > Hot...
AAAATTAAAAATAAAAAAGAAAAAAAACTAAAACAATAAAAGTAACAAAGATAAAAGAAAAATTAAAAATAAAAAAGAAGAATTATTTATGAGGGAATAAAAGAATAAAATATTATTAGCTAATTAATAACGAGCAGAAAGATTGTTCTTTGTAGAAAATTTTGCAAACATGTCCTAGAATATAATTGCAAAATTTACAATTTATTATATTATTAACAAAAGATTACAGAAGAGGTGAACAAATGAATACTTTCGAAAACAGAATCACGAAAATATTAGAAAGACATACATTAAAATTAAATTTAGCAAGACTTAGAAAAAACAGAACGTTATACAACAAAATAAAAGAAGTTCTTAAAAAAGAGTTATATAACGAGATATTGAAAGAGTTTAATATCAAGAATGAAAATTTTTTGCCATTCGCTATCAGACATTTTATATACAATGCTTTAGATTATGACTTAGGTAGTTTTATAAACATAGATGAATTTGTAAAGATTTTTATGATGAAGATAGAAGAAAGTAATTTAAGAAAGGAGGGACAAAACTATGAAAATTATGATAGAAGTACCAAAATATGAAACACAACAAATAAAAGAAGCACTTGTCGAGGATGGTGTACTGTCAGAACGTACATAGTTAAAACGTGTAGCTAAACTGTTCGCACAAAATATTATTGATAGGTATTATTCGATAGAGTATTTTGATTCTGAAGAGAGATTGAACGTATGTTAGAAGAAGAATAAAAGGAGGAATAAGAATATGAATAAAAGAAGGTTAGAAGCAATAGCTGAAAAGATAAGAATAATTTTACGAAATGATATTTTAGAACGTTATGATAACCCTGAGTATTGGGATTATGAGTTACTTGAGATTAAAGAGTTAGTTAGTAATTTGACAGAAGAGGAAGAGACGAGAGTTTGGGAACTTGTTGAAAGTTTGTAACTATCAGAAAGTGTTAATTTTATATACTGAAATATTTTAGTAGCGAAGGAGGATGTGAGATGGACGAGATACTTTCATTACTGTTCGTAATTCTTTTTTCCTTTTACTTCATTTTTTTGTTTATATTTTTGGTAAAGTTATTTTCTTGTAATCATATATGGAAAGCAACATTTTATAAGAACAAAGAGGTTTGGACTTGTCTTAGATGTAATAAAAAGAAAGTTGTGAAAAGCGATCAAGAAGGTAATTCATTATCGTTTTGAGCACAAAGGTTGTAGGAACATTTGTACAAAATATGCAAATTTGTCTTAAATATATACAAATGAGAAATGAAATGGCTGATTATTAAAGACAAGTAGAGGAAATAAAGATAATGTTAACTAAACTGAAGACAGATCCTGAAACTGTTTGGGATTCTCTCTTGATTCATCTATTAAGAGGACAGTTTTAAGAAGATTTCTTACGTCAGTTCGAATACCTATGGAACAATTCGAGCTTGTTGTTGAAACGTTAGGATTTAAAGATATTGAGTTTTTAAAATTAGAAAATTTTATTTCAGAAGTTAGGAAGAGACTTATAGAGGAAATACAAAGATATCTTAAAGAAAAGCTGAAGGAGTATGAAATGTATGAAAAGCGAGAAAGAACTTTATGATATAGCACAAGAGATAAAAAAACTTATGACAGCAGAGTGGTACCATAAAATGTTTTATGGATACAGGGAAGATGATTACACTGAAGAAATGTTGAGAGATTTATTAGGATTTATACGATTTAACTGAAGAAGAAAGAACAGAAGTAATAAAGATATTATTCAATATAATGTGATGCAAACTTATCTGTTTTTTCTTTATATATAATTATAGGAAACAAGAACAAAATTTTATGAAGGAGGTGGAAGAAATGAAAAAAGAAGTTACTATAAAGTTTGATTATGAAGTATTTAAAAGGTTTAATGATGTTTTGAGTCATTTAGGGTATGATACTTGTGATACTATTGAAGATTTCGCTGAGATTGTTAAAGAGTATTTTAGAGAATATCTTGTGAACGAGTTTGGAGAAAACGCATTGTATTACATAGACACTGGAGATAAAACATATTTAGAAAAACTGTAAGAAAGGGGAAAGTTATGAATAGACAAGAGTATATCAATATGTATAAACAAAAACTTAATTTAGTACCTGATATATTCAGATGTTTGTATCATATAGATGATGAGAATGTGTATTATGACTTCAGTTTTGATGGACAAAGAAAATATAAGTATTCATATCCGATTGATAAAATTGTAAAACTACATAAGTTTTATAACGAGTTTTATATGTATTTGATGAGTATAAATGAAGGTGATGAGATAGAGACAGAAGATGGAAGGTATAAAGTAGTTAAGAGAAAAGAGAATCCTATATTGAGTTTCGTTTGTGATGATAAAATTGTTGCNTATACAGATGTTGTGTACCGTAATGTAAAATTTGATGATGTTTATACAGTCATGTCTCATTTCTTTAAGTTTTTATTTTTTGATAACGATATCTGCAGACTAGCTGACATTATTTTAGAAAAAATAGATGAAAGATAAACTAGAAAAAGATTGTGTTATTACGTTATGTCAGAAGTTTTTTGATAGATGTAGACAAAGTATTAATCTAGGAATTTCGAAGATAGAGTTCAGTCATCAAGTTGTATCTTTAGTGTTAAAAATTTTGAGTTTGGCTTTTCATAATATTGATTTAAGTTCCTATTTAAGAGAGGCTAACAAGAGAGCAAAGAGTATTGGTATTGATGAGTTGTATCTTTTGAGACAAGTGTATTTTGAAATAGGAGCATTACGTAATTTTATTGGTGAACAAGTGAATGTTGTTTCTGGTATCAATAATATATTAAATGTTTTACGTTCTTCTTTTCTTAAATTTGGTACGTTAGAAAAACAAAGTTTATTATTTTTAGCTTTTAAACTTTCACAGATCTGTGATCTTGAAATGACTAAAGATTCGGTTTTATATTTTGGTACTGATTATACTTTGAAAGATTTGGAAAGGGATTTATTTTTACATATCAGATATAAAACTACTATGCTTAAAGAGACATTAGTTTGTACTAATTTTTTCTACGATTTGTTTACTGAGAGGTATATAAAAAGGCAATTCAAGAAAAGTTTATCTATTTTGGATAAGAAAGTTTTGTTGAAATCTATTAATTGTCCAGTTAGTTTATTAGTTGATTTTTTAGAATGTAAGACAGATGATAGATATTGTATGGCTATATTTAAGAATCATCCTAATTTACCGTGTACGTTAAAGTTGAGACTTGAAGTTGATGTATAGACTAGTTTGCAAAATTTACAATTTTATCTTTATATTATATTATGAAAGAAAATGGGTTTGAAAGGAAAACTGAAGAGTTGATAAGAAAATTTAGAAATGGAATTAATCAAAAGTTGTTAGAAGAGACTATAGATTTATGTGGTGAACTTTTATCTATTGTTTACTATATTCACGTTGATATAAGTGAATACCTTAAAAAGATATTTAAAGTTGTTATAAGAGAAACAAATATTGTTGAGAGAATTGATTTTTATAAAAGAGTATGTAAACGTATAGATACTGATGAAGTTGTGAATGAAGAAAGTATCAATAAAGTTTTATCAGTTTTGCGTTATTCGTTTCCTGTGATTTCTTTTATAGAAAGACAAGTTCTTATATTAGCAGCTTATGCTATGTTGTATAGAAAAGCTTTTAATAATGTTCTTTGTTTAAAGTTTGGAACTGATTATACATTAGAAGATTTTGATAATATTATTTCGACAGAATATATGAGTTCTAAAGATTTTAAACAAGGGTTGATATATACTCCATTCTTTTACGATTTGTTTACAGAAGATTACATATGGGAACAATTTTATAAAGATTTAGATACGACTGATAAGAGGTTATTATTGAAGTCAACTAATTGTCCGGCAGATATTTTAGTTAAGTCGTTAGATGATAAAGATGTTATGGAAAGTTATGCGTTTATACATTTATGTTTACGTAGTCATCCTAACTTACCTGCAGCAGTTAAACTTAAATTTTTTGTAGAATAGAAAGGAGGGAAAGGATGAAAGCAATAATAGAAAGAATAAAAAGGTTCATAACAATTTATAAATCATTGTATCGAGTTGGTAACAGATGGGCTGTTGGTAAACTAGTGACAGGGTTTAGCAAACGTGTACCAAAAATCTATGTTGCATGGAAAATATCATCTATGTTTGGATACAGTAAGTTAGCTAATATATTGTATTATATTGTGAAGATTGGGGACATGAAGTTTGTTAAGAAGGTTGTGTAGAAGATAACTTCTGATGCATTTAGACGACTTTAGAAAGATTTTTTTAAGTTTGAAAATAAAAAATATTTACCTAATCACAAAAGTCTTTCTAGAGTCGCAAGAATGCATAAGAAGAATATAAGTTGACAACATTGATTTTTTGTTAATAAAATATAAAAAGTATGAAGAAGAAAAAGTATAACGTGCCAGAAATTTTAGATAAAATTTTGAAGACAGCGATGAGTATATACGAGCAGCATGAAGATTTAGGAAAGACGTTATTCATATTTTCTGATGATATATACGAAGTGCCTTTGCAACACGTCGATAGTTCTTTAAGTGATTTGTTTAGACAGAAACCAATATATGGGTTAGCTATAGCAGCTAAATTTGAGATATCAGAGAAGGAGTTGGATAAAGATTTGAAGAAGATTGATATGCCTGAGACTGTAGGTATGCCAGCTATTGCTGTCGTGTACAAAGGAACTGATGGTAAAGAGTATATGCATTACACTTTTATACTGAAGCACAAACCTGAAGAGAAATTTAAGTTCAGTAGGATCAGAAGAGTATCTTCTGATCAAGGGTTCAAGATGATTAGTGAATTGTTTGATAAAATTTTTGTTGAGTTAAGAGAGAAGAAAGATGATAATAGGAATTGATCCATCGTTAACACATATTGGTATAGCTTGTATTTCTAAGAACAGAAAGACGATATTTTTGACTATTGAACCTAAGAATTATAAAGATAACACTGACAGGTTATTGCTGATATATAAAGAGTTGGATGAATTTGTATCGAAGTTGAGTGAGAAGATTGATTTAGTTGTTATTGAGGGTGGGGCTTTTGCGATACACGCTGGGAGGTTGTATGATTTAGGTGAGTGTTCTGGAGCCATAAAACTGTATTTTGCTTTGAAGGGTGTTAAGATAGTGTCTGTTCCACCGTTACAAGTTAAGAAGTTTCTAGCAGGAACATCTAAGATTGACAAACCTCAATTGTTGTTGAAAGCGTATAAAAAGTGGAGGATAGACAGAAACGAACATGAAACTGTTGCATACACGTTAGCATCAATAGGGTATGTTTTACTTAATAATAATGTTAAACTAACAAAGTACGAGAAAGAGGTTATTGATTATATACGTAATAAAAATGCGCAAATTTTAGGTGCAAAAAGTTGAAAATTGTCTTTATTATATTATTATCTCAAAAAAATTGAAAAAGGAGGTGATATAAAATGGTAAAGTTTACAGAAGAGGAGATAGAGGCACTAGCAGATGCTATTTTACGTGTCAGTACTAGACGAGCTATTGCTACAGGTATTCTTATTATAACTGGTGGGGCGATTTGTTTACTGATTTCTCTTGGTCTTCTGACGCTTCCAAGATGGCTTGAGTTGTTCAACTTGATCCCGAAAGGCACTTGTGTCGATCGTTACCATCCAATTCTAACTGTGACTGATGTGTTTGATGGTGGAAAAACGTATGATTATATATTTGCTAACAATCCTAAAGATCCTATATTTGATAAGATAAAAGAGCTGACTGGAGCAGATTGGAGAGAGTTGATTGAGAAGAAATGAGAAAACATAAGATTTTGATGTGGTTAGCTAACGAATATTTGTTAATAAAATTTTAAAGGAGGAACAGAATGAATATAGATAAATATCTTGCATTCAAAAGATTGAATTATGGTACTGTAAGGATATCAATGCCGTATTTAGCTTTGACGTTATCAGATGAAGAAGTTGAGAGGATTAAGAAAGAATATGGAGACGAAGCTGAGGAAAAAATAAAAGAAGAAGAGACAAAGATATCAGTTAAATGTGCTAACTGTGGATTTGAGATAAGAAATTATTCTGATTTTCATTTTGAGGATTTGAGGGATATTGTTTTACCAGATCAGATAGGATTAGTCGAGAAACTTTATATTGAGACAGCTAAGAGTTTATTATGGGAACAGTTAAGAGTTGCATGCCCGAATTGTGGAAGGTTTTTATCAGTCGATGTTGATGAGAGGAGAAGTTCATCAATATCGATTCTCGGGTATTACAGTTTGCAAGATATGTTAGGAGAAACTGTGTTCAAGAAATGGCAAGAATATTTTTTTAAAGAAAACTCTAAAGTGTATTAAAAAAGATGAAGACAAGTGTTATTGAAAACAGAGACTATACAGAGATACTTTTACAAGGGATAAAAAGGTTGGACGAGTTGAAAAAAGAAGTGAAGGCAGCTGTGGAAAACGATGATGTTTTTAAAATGTACGAACTTTTAAAATATTTGAATTCTGAGTATTTTAAGCATGATAAGATAACAAAAGCTAAAGAATTGATATTAAAATTGATGAACGAAGATACGGATGTAATAATGAAGTATTCAAAGTTAGTTACAGAGTTTTTAACTCTTGAAATTGAAGTAATAGATGAATTTACACGTATGTATAAACATCTTAAAATGTTAGAAGGGCAAAAGGAAAAAACATAATGATGTCGTTGAAAAAATACATTTTTATCGTTGTCTTAATTTTTATTTCTATTCTTATCATTATTAGTTTTCTTTCCTTTAAGTCTTTCTTTTCGTATAAGAAGCGACAGAGTTGGGTTACATATATTGAGCAAAAAGTGAAACCTATAGAAATTGTGATTCCTGTGCGATATAAATTTTCTGTTAATGATGCAGAGATAATTAAAGAAAACGTTTTAGTAACATGTTACACGAACCGTAGAGAAGAGACTGATGATACTCCTAACGTGACAGCAACGGGACGGTTTATTTTTGATGGTTGTTGTGCAGTTTCGCAAGATATGTTTCGTAAAGTTGTGTTTCCTGGTGATATTATTTATGTTGTGGCGTTAGATAGATTTTTTATAGTTGAGGATACAACGAATCCAAGACATACAAAATTAGTTGATATTTTTTGTTTTAAAGACGAGAAACGTTTGTTAGATAGAGCAGTTAGATCTGATATTTACATTTTCCGTTTTCGTAAATGAAAAGAAAAATTGCTGATATTAAAATATATCTTAAAAAGTTGAGAAATGAGAAAGGGGTTTGTGTTTCATTATCTAAGAACAAGTTTAACATTTTCGTTGATACTAGAAAATTAAGAGACAGTAAGGCGATTTTATCAGTGTTGCTGCACGAGTTTGTTCACGTGTTATTTTATCTTTTGGAAAGCGAAAAATTTTTGTCGTATTTATGTAGAGATAAAGATGATAAAGTTGTGACAGTAAGTGAGAAATACATAAGTAAAATTGAAGAGAAGGTATGTAATGGAGTAGAAAAATGTTTTAAGAAATTGTTTGAAAAATATTTATGAAGATAAAACAGACGATAAGGATAAACCCTAATTTTATAAAAGTTCGGAAAGTGTTTAGAATAAATGAACATTATAATATAATACCTTCAAAGAAACGATATGATAGAAAGAGAGAAAGAAAGGAGTTGAGAGATGAACTTAAACAATACCAACGGTAAAAACATACTATTAGCATTTTCGAAGATCAGTTTGAGAGCTAGTAAGTTTATGAAGTTTTATTATAATTTGAAGGATAGGAAGACGTACTGTCTTACGATACATTGGTTCGAACCTGCTGAAATTGTAGAGATATCTGAGAAAGAACTTTACGATTATTTAGAGGATTTGTTGTTGAAGAATGAGATAGAGATTTCATCATTTAGGTTAGCTACTTATGTTCCATCAGTATATGAGAAACTTATAAAGAATGATGTTTATAAACCAAGTTTAGATTTTGATGATGCGTTTACTCGTATTAAAGAAGAGTTGTATTGTAACGTGTATGATTTTTTGGCGTTGAAACGGAACAAGAAGATAAAAGATGAGAATTTGAAGGACAGACTGATTGAAAATTTAGAAGGGTTGAAAATAATTATTGATTCTTGTCTTTCAAAGATACAGGAGAAGGCTAATGGATAAAAGGATATCTGAAGTTAAAGAAGAGTTAGAGAATACAACGATAACAGAGGTTATTGCTGTTGCTGGTATGTTTAGAAAGGAAGAAGACGAGTGGCTGACTGTTTTGAAGGTTGAGAGTTTGTATTTTGTTTATTACGTTTTGTTTCTGTTGAAAATTGTTAATAAAATAGAATATGATTTAGGGCCGGAAAGTTTAGACAAAAAGTTAAAAAAGTTTTTCAGAAAAAACTCTATTATTTATAAATTTTTAACTGATGTTGTTAAGACAAGATCTTTATTGAAGAGTTTTGCATATTATTGTATTTTAAAATCGATTTGTAGTTCAGCTATTTATGTAATGATGAGGCCAGATCTTGAAAGGGCAATAGATTCGGATTTAATTTTAAAAATTTTTATTCAATGTCTTAAAGACAATGTCAAGAATAAATTTGTTGAAAAGATATTTAAAAAAGTTGTTGGAGCTGTATGACAGACAGAAACAATTTGAGTCTTATTTTGTCGATCTGAATTCTGATTCTGTAACGAAACAAAAAGTAACGAAAGAGTTGTGTTTATCGTTGATTACAGAAGTTGTTGAGGCGTTGAGAGAACTGAACTGGAAGATGCATATTAAGAAGAGAAAAAGGATCAGTAAGAAAAGATTGTTAGAAGAACTTTGTGATATTATCATTTTTGTTTTTGATATTTTATTGATTTGGAATTTTTCGTTTAAAGAAGTCGTTAATATGTTGGATTACAAAATTGAAAAAAATTACAAAAGGTTTATTGAAAGATGATTGAGTTGGAGAAAGAGTATTTTGGTAAAGGGTTTGAGAACATTATAGCAGCTGACGAAGTTGGAGTGTCGGCTATTGCTGGACCGTTAACAGTTTGTGCTGTATTGATTACTAAGGATATAATAGAGGAGATGTTAGAAGAGAACATTAAAGATTCGAAATTGTATCGTAATAAAGAAGAGTTGTACAGACTTGCTGAAAAGTTGAAATTAAGAGTTGAGCACAGAATCGTTGATCTTGAACCTCGTAAGATTACGAATATATACAGAGATACTATAAAACTTAAAAAGAGAGCAGTCAGTTTATTGTTGGATAGAGTTAGTGATAAGAGTAGGACTGTGGTTTTTTGGGATTTGATTCCTGATAAGAAGTTCAAAGGAGTTGAATGTGTACGTGTCGTTTCTGGTGGTGAGAAAAGTATTTCAATAGCTATTGCTTCTATTATTGCTAAAGATTACAGAGATAAATATATGAAGTTATTAGCAAAGGAATATGATGTATACTTTTGGGAAAGAAATGTAGGGTACGCGACTAAAGATCATATAGAAGCTTTGAGGATATATGGTGCCAGTAAATATCATCGGATAAACTTTAGTCGATGTATAAAATTATTGGAAAGCATTTAGACGACTTTAGAAAGCATATTTTTATGTTTGTAATATTTTTATATTTGAAGTTTTGTAAAGAACAATTCTGATGCACAAGAAGGGCATTTAGATGAAAAGAGATATTTATAGAGTTACAGATAAGATGACAGTTGAAGAAGGTAAATGGTATACAGTGATGATATGTACTGCTAACATTTTTGATGTGATCAGAAAGATTGAAGAGACTATTGGGAAGGATAACGTGTTTTATCCTGTTTGTAAGAAAGAGGTTATTAAGAAGGGGCAGATAACTTATGTTGACACTTTACCTTGGTCACAATATATTATTGTGAAAAACGTTGATTATAACAAGTTCATAGAGATAAGAGACAGGTTTAACTTGAAGATATTTTTTGAAGAGAGTTATACTGATGAGTATATTGAGAAGTTAAGAGAGAAGTATAAAGATTTGGTGGATAAGATTGTTCCGTCTATTAATGTGAAGGAAGGAGATCCGATTAGAATCAGAGATGGATTATTTGTTGGAATGCTTGGAAATGTAGTAACAATTGATAAGAAAAAAAATATAGCTAAAGTAAAGATTAAGATGTTTAATCGTGACAGTGATGTAGAAGTTCCGTTATCATCTATAGAATTATTGAAGTAAAATTTTGAGTTTTAGTGTTTTAATATAGAAAATAACTAAAAACAAAGTTTTAAAAGTTGATATTGATTAGTGAAAGACAGAATTTAAGAAGGCTCACCTTTCGAATTTAAAAATCTGTTAGATTTGAATGACTAGAAATGTTATTATTATTTGTTAGGTGATAAAATGAAATGGATTAAAGGACAAGAGTTAAAAGATATAAATATTATTGAGCAGAAACTTAACGAGCTTGAAAATCTTGATTATGATATTACTGTGAAATCTGACCAATTTTGTAAGACTGTTAGGAATTTGTTTGATAAATATGGTTCAAAAGTTTTTAAAGATCGTGCAGCTATTGATGATTATTTGAGGCTACTTGAAGAACTTGAGGAGTTGGTTAAAACGTGTAACAGGGTTAGATCTGTTCTTATAAGTTATTGGTCGTTACGAAAGTGATACAAAAGATAAAATTTAAAGTTATAAAGTAAGAAAGAGTTATGGTTGTTTGGTACAAAAGGATCGATGATATTATAGAAGAACTCGAAGAGTATATTAAGCTTAAAGAAGAGAAGAACGTTGATGAATTTGAGTTACAGAAAATGTTTGATAATATATTAAGCAGTCTTGAAGGTGTGTATGTACGACAGTCTCGTGAAATATTACGCCCAAAAGGACAGATGATAGTTGAAAAAATGCAGGCGTTTTTTAAGAGTAAAGAATTTATAGAGGATACTGTTGATAATATTTTTACATATGCTTTGAATAACATAGAGAAAGGTATGGATGTTAATACAGCTATTGCAGATGCTTTTAGAACATACGAAAGTCGTTTATCACAGAAAATTAGTACATATTTAGAAAGAACAGCAAAGACAATAAAATGATAGTAACAGAAAAAGTACAGAAACAATTATTGGATAAGATTTATAAGGTTGTTGATATATTAGGCGATATAGCAAGTGCAGCTTGTGCTGATGCTTTCGTAGCTAAAGATTTTTTCTCACCTTATAATCCATCAGATCTTTCTATTGATTATTTTGCGTATGAAGTTTTGAGAAAAGCTATTAAAGAAAAAGATCCTGAAAAGTTATCGAACATTGATGAACTTGAAGATTATGTGACTGATGCATACAAACGGTTGTTTAACCCGAATACAGTAGTTCACAAATATATAATGGATGAGATAATGAACAGAATTATGAACAGTCTTGATGGAGCTATAGCTATGACTACAGATATTACAGATTTTGAATTGTTAAAAAAAGAGCAATCGTTAGAAGATATTGATATAAATTGGTACAGAAATGCAGGGCCTTATGCTAAAGCTGTAGCTTTAAGAGAGATTGAAGATATTTCGTTGTATGAGGCTTACAGTTTGACTGGCTGGCAAGTTTTGTTTAAAGAGTTGGAAAATTATATGGAAGATCCGACTGCTAGACATGAAATAGCTAGAAAGATGCATGAGGTTTTAGAAGATAAAGAGAAACATAAGAAGTACTTATACGATATAAGATATAAAATAATAAAATCACAGAAATAAATTAGAACAGGAGGAAAAAGTATGAGGATAAAAAGTAAAATTCCAGGAAGGTTTGCTATAAAGATTGGTGGCAAAACATATATTTTGAAAGAAGGACAAGAGATTGTTATTTTTGATGAAGATGCTGAAAAATCACCGGCTATACTAAATTTGTTGGAAAGAGGATTGTTAGAAAAATATCAGATGAATGACCATATGAAAAGGAATATAAAATTGGTATCGATTCGTCAGCTAGTATATTGGGAGAAGCAAGGTAATACAATGGATAAAGAAATGGAGATAGTATTGTAGCTTTTGTCCAAGATAATAAAGGGATCGTTAACAGTGTTACACTAACGAGTGGTGAACCTACAGTCTTGAACGTTGGTGTTACAGATTCTGATGGTACTGTTGATATTTTTGCTAACGATGTTACTATAACATTGACACTATCTGACGGTATAACAGTTGATCCAACATCAGGTAAAGTAACAGATGGTAAGTTACAAGTAACAGTAACTGCTACACAAAGTGGAACAGTTGAACTTTCGAACGATAAAGGTTTAGAAAATATCACTTTGAATATAACAGTTACATAAAAAGGAGACAGATAAAATGACAGGAAAAATTAAGGTACCAATAGTTGGAATTGATAATACATATGCAGATGTACCAGATCATGATCATTTAACTAGGCAACAAGCAAGTACTGATTATTTACACGGAGACGGGTTCTTTCCTCTTTATAAGGATAAGATGGCGAAAGTTGAACCTGGCGAAGGTTTAACTGTGTTAATAAACGACTATTTTGCATTGATAGATGGACATAAAGTTGCATACAGAGGTATCAAAGAACTAGATTGGTCTAAAAAAATCGTGTTCGATGTATCATCAACTGTCGGTCAAGGTGAAATGTATATAGCATTAAAACCAGGTGTTGACGAAAGAGGCAAAAAATGTTCGAAAGAAGGTATATTCTTTTT
>Ga0065718_1005359_pt1 | contig 12651 bp, 15 predicted proteins | sample GBSCel77sediment_2_FD_59105 | JGI IMG/M metagenome (GOLD analysis project Ga0065718, IMG submission 59105) | Hot spring sediment microbial communities from Great Boiling Spring, Nevada - cellulolytic enrichment CS 77C v3 (version 3) | ecosystem: Environmental > Aquatic > Thermal springs > Hot...
GGGGATAGATTGAAGAAGGTTAATATTTTCAGATATTGAAGGTTGAGTCTGTAAAGACTGCTGAACAAGCTGATTTATGGCTTCAAAAATTTTGTCGATGTTCTGTTGCAAAGTCAAGACCATATTAACGTAAACTTTAAGCATAGTAACATTTGCCAAGTCAGATATAGAAAAAGGTTTAACCTGTTTAGCTTTTTCGATAAGAAGTTCATATTTTTCTTTAGCCCATTGATAGCTTTTTTTAGAAGTTTGTTGAATGATGGAAATAAGTTCTTGGCTATTGGCGCTTAGGATATCGTTTGGAGTAGGGTAGTTTTCAAGTATAACCAAAGATGTTTTAGAGCAAATATCGGGGAAGACCTCTTTGAAGTTGAGCATAATTTGGTCAACGCATGATGTAAGTCTATATTTGTAAGAGGTTAACTCATCGCTGAGGTTGTAATACTGACGGCATAAGTTTTTCAAGCAGTCAAGGATTTCAGATAAAGGCTGTGCTATAGCAGAGTTAGTAAACCTGAAGGTTAAGGCAATCCACAGGGCATCGATTTTATCATTTTTTACTTTGACTTCCTCCCGCATTTTTGATAGAGGGGAAATGAACCAATTTTAGCAAGAGGAAAAATTGATTTGACGTTTAGAGTACTGAAAGGCCTAAGTACTGGAGATTTCTTAAATGCAGTCGTATTTTAATAAAAAATTTCCCTACAAACTCTTGACACTATCTTGGTTTCAATAAAACTTTACTTCTTTCAAATAAAGGGGTATAATAATACAATAAATAGAAAAATAATTGAGTGGTGATGTTAGCTGTGTCAGAATTAATTAAGGATATAGATAATGTAAAAAAAATATCAATTCCAGTGGACACAATAAAATATATTATAGAAAGACTTGGAAATGATATAATATGGGACTATGACAATATAACAGGTGAATTGATTATTATGAAACGTCCTGAATCTTATGTAGATGCTCTGGCTGGATTAGGGCAGGAGATATGGGAAAAGCTTGAGAGTAAAGAATTTATTGAAGAGATGAGAACAGAATGGGACCAATAAAAGTGGGGCAAAAACTTGCATTAGATACTAATTTATTTATATATCTCATAGAGAAGAATAAAACTTATTTTCCATTAGTTAAGTCCTTATTTGAAAAAATCCAAAAAGGACAACTATATGGGGTAACTTCTAGCCTTGTATATACTGAATTACTTTCAAAGCCTTTTCAAGAAGAAAACATAGTCCTTGTGAATAAATACAAAGTACTCCTAGCTACATTTCCAAACTTAATAATTAAAGAAGTGGATAAGGATATAGCAACCCTTGCTGCAAAATTACGTGCCAAATATAAAATAAAAACTCCAGATGCAATATTTATTGCAACAGGAATAGCTGAAAAGGCACAAATATTTATAACTAATGACACAAGGTTGAAAATTGTAAATGAGATTAGTATTATAATATTAGATGAATTGCTTTATCAAACTGATAGAGTGATTATAGATTAAAAGCAGAATTAAATGCATCAAGATAGTTGAAATTATTATTAAATAGCATCACGAAGGTGCTATAAATATTTAGAGTTGGTGGTAAGATAAATTCGACAAAAGTATAACCAAAGATTTTGAGAACAAGGCCCACGAAGGGTGAGAATTTCACCTTTTGTGGGCTTTATTATATTTTGTTTACAAATATACACAGAGGAGGTAAAAAAGCTAATGAGGGGCAGAGGTTTTTGTTTGTATTGCTTTAAAGCAAGAAAAAAGGCAATAAGTATTCTCCTAATTCTGGGTCTGTTCTTCTTGATTATATCCATCACATTTTCTGGCCAAGCAAAACAAGAAAAACCCTTGTCTAAACTCATCATCACAGACCTTCTTGGCAGAAGAGTAGAGATTGAAAATAAGAAAAACAAAAGGATTGTTGCGATAGGTCCTGGGGCACTCAGACTTGTTTTATATGTCAATGGAACAAAGAATATAGTTGGAGTTGAAAATGCAGAAAAAGTCTGGGAAGAAGGTTCGAGGACATATATCATGGCATATCCTCAACTGAAGAAACTTCCTGTTATTGGGCAGGGTGGAGCAGATTCTTCTCCTGACCCTGAAAAACTTATTTCTGTAAAGCCGGATGTAATATTTGCTGCAAGTTTTTTGGATAGGGCAAAAGCAGATAATCTTCAGCAAAAGACTAATGTTCCGGTAGTTGTTCTTGATTATGGAAATAAACTTTTGTTTGATCAAAATGTATACAAGTCTTTAAGAATTATAGGACAAATTGTGGGAAAAATTGAAAGGGCTGAAGAACTCATAAATTACATGCAGAGATTAAAAGGCTTTTTTCACAGCAGAACAAAAGATATTCCAAATTCTAAAAAACCGAAGGTGTATATTGGTGCAATAAGCTTTAAAGGTGGACACGGTTTTGAAAGTACGTGGGGAAGATATTTTCCTTTTATGGCTATTAATGTATTAAATGTTGCAGACACCAGTGGAAAAGAAGGATGGTTTATGGTTGATAAAGAAAAGATCTTAGAATGGGACCCGGACATTATATTTGTTGATGAGGCAAATCTTGATATTATAAAGCAGGATTATAAGAAAAACCCTGAGTTTTATAAGTCTCTTTCAGCTTTCAAGAATGGAAGAGTCTATGGGCAGCTTCCGTATAACTTCTACTGGACTAATATTGATACAGTAATTGCTAATACTTTCTGGATTGCCAAGACTGTGTATCCTGAAAGATTCAAGGATGTTGACCCTGTAAAGAGAGCTGATGAGGTTTATAAATTTTTCTTGGGTAAACCACTTTACAGCAAAATGGCAAAAAAGTTTGGCGGGTTTACAAAGATAAAATTTGACTAATAAGAAGTTTTAGAAGGAGTTTTGAAAATCAAAATGAAAAAAGATACAATACAGAATGAATACAAGAAATTAGCTGCAAAAAAAATAGTTTTTTTAATTATTTTGCTGACCCTAACAGCTGTATTAGCAGTTTATGCAATAATGATTGGCACATCAAATTTAAGTTTTTTTGACGTTTTACAAACACTAATAGGTAAAGGCAATGAAAGAACAAGATTGATTGTTTTTAATATAAGACTTGTGCGGGTGCTTGCCGCTATTTTAGCTGGTATTGGTCTTGCGGTAGGTGGAAGTGCAACGCAAACTCTTCTTCACAACCCGTTAGCTTCACCCTTTACACTTGGGGTGTCGCAGGGTGCTGCGTTTGGTGCAGCAGTTGGCATAATTTTGCTTGGCGGTGGCACCACTTCGTCTTCTGCCTCAGACTCTGTTGTAATTCTTCATCCCTCAATTGTAGTTACCTGTGCATTTTTGGGGTCAATGATATCAAGCATAGTTGTCATTTTGCTTGCGCAGTTTAAAAAATTTTCACCGGAGAGTGTTGTACTCTCTGGTGTTGCTCTAAGTTCACTTTTTTCTGCTGCAACAACCATTATCCAATATTTTGCATCAGATGTTAAGATTGCAGCACTTGTTTTTTGGACGTTTGGCGATATTGGGAGAGCATCGATGGACGATGTAAAAATTTTATGTGTATTTGTTCTACTTTCATGGTTATACTTTTTCAAAAATGTCTGGGACTACAACGCAATTGAAAGTGGAGAGGATGTTGCAAAAAGTCTTGGTGTGAATGTTGAAAGGAAAAGAATTGCCGGGATTTTTATCAGCAGCTTTGTAACATCTGTTGTAGTTGCTTTTCTGGGGATAATTGGTTTTATATGCCTGTTGGGACCACACATAGCAAGAAGGTTTGTGGGGAATGACCAGAGATTTTTAATTGCAGCATCCGGTCTTGTTGGTGGTTTTTTGCTTCTTTTATCTGATACAGTTGCAAGGCTTATAATTTCTCCAATTGTGTTGCCTGTTGGAGCGGTAACTTCTTTTCTTGGTGCCCCGCTATTTTTATATCTCTTGGTCAGGAGGAAGAGAACATAAAATGCTTGAAGTTCAAGGACTTAGTTTTGCTTTTAAAGATTTTGAAGTGTTAAAAGAGATAAAATTAAAAGTTCAAAAAGGGCAGTTTGTATCAATTCTTGGCAACAACGGTGCCGGCAAATCTACATTTTTAAAGTGTATAGCAAGAATTTTAAAACCACAAAGTGGCGTAATTATGATTGATGGAAAGGATATAAGCTATTATTCATCAAATGATCTTGCCAAGGTTGTCGGATATGTTCCACAAAGATATACAAGTACAAGGCTTACAGTGTTTGAGTCAATCCTGATTGGCAGAAAACCTCATTTTGCGGGTATAACACCTTCTAAAGAGGATTTGCAGATAGTTGAAAGTATTATAGAGAAGTTTGGGTTAAAACATCTTGCTTTCAGGTATTTGGATGAGCTAAGCGGTGGTGAAATGCAAAAGGTTGTGATAGCACGAGCGTGTGCTCAGCAGCCAAAAATCTTGCTTTTAGATGAGCCAATAAACAATCTTGATTTGAAAAATCAGATAGAGGTATTGAGTATTTTAAAAAAGCTGTCAAGAGAAAATAAGATTCTGGTAATTAGTGTTCTGCATGATTTAAATTTAGCAATAAAGTTTTCTGACTATTTTGTATTTATAAAAGACAAGTGTGTATTTGCAGCAGGTGGCAGGGAAATTATCAGTCCTGAGATTATATCAAATGTGTATGGAATAGAAGTAAAAATAGAAACTTCGGACAACCAGCTTTTTGTTGTTCCTGTAATTCGGATGATATAAAGAGTTTAAGGGAGAGAGGTTTTATGCAGCTTGTTCCAATTGGTATATTTCACACTTGCTACAAAACAAAAGACGAAGCCCCTCGTCAGGGAAGAGATTCTGAGGATATTGCGTATATAGAGGTTTTTGAAAAATACATTGATGGATTAAAGGATATAGAAGAAGCCAAGTATCTTATAATTCTTTACTGGGCACATGAGGCTAAAAGAGATATCCTTGTGACAAAAACTCCTTTTTCAGATGTACCTAAAGGTGTGTTTGCTTGCAGGTCGCCAAACAGACCAAATCCAATTCTATTGGATATTGCTCAGCTTATAGATAGAAAAGAAAATGTCTTGGTTGTAAAAGGAATAGATGCTATTGACAGCTCACCTGTTTTGGATATAAAACCTTTTTATACAGAGATTGATGTGCCAGAAGAAATTTTAAGCAGCTGTAATAAAAAAGAGGAGAGTGGCACTTAAAATGAAAAAAGAACTCTGGCAAAAATGTGTAGAGTTTCACGGACATAGTTGTCCTGGTCTTGCAATAGGATTTAGAGCTTGTGAAGTTGCAGCAGAAAAGCTTGGACTTTCTTTTGCAAAGGATGAAGAGATTGTGTGTGTAACAGAAACAGACGCATGTGGTGTTGATGCAATTCAGGTAATATTAGGGACTACTGTTGGGAAAGGAAATCTAATTTTAAAGGACAGAGGTAAACAAGCATTTACTTTTTTCAGACGTGATACTAATGAGGGAATAAGAGTTGTTTTTAAAGGTTTCGAAAACTTTGCTGACCGTGAAGAAAAACTCAAATTTATACTCAGCGCACCGCTTTCACAGCTGTTTGAACTAAAACAGCCAAAAGATAAAATTCCACCTCCTGCTCGCATCTTCAAAAGTATTGAATGTGCAGGGTGTGGTGAAAAGACAGCAGAAAGCAAAATAAGAATTGTAGATGGCAGGTTTTACTGTCTTGACTGTTTTGAAGAATACTCAAGAGGATGGGAAAGATAAACTCCTGTCCTCTTTTTTTATGTTAAGGGCTATATCTTCAATTATCTGATTAAATATCTCCTTTATTGAAAGATTAAGTGTGCCAGGAATAAATATTCCATGCAGATTAAGAGGAATAATGTACTTTTTACACTCAAGAGAAAATACCGTCTGGGCTATCTTTGCTGTTATTTCACCACCAATTCCACCGCATGTCAAAATTCCAATAGGTCCCACAATTGCATCTGGCAAAAAATTTGATAAAAAATAAACAATATCATTTTCACCCCAATATCCTACATCGGCACCACTTTTAATCATATTTTGCATAGCAACTTTGTTAGTTCCAAGTGCAATAACTTTTATTTTATCTTTAAATTCTTTTTTTAATTTTTTTATAAACTCTCTTCCAATTCCTGCTCCTTGGCCATCCAAAACTGCAATTATCATCTTTTTTCAATCCCTTTTATAATTTCTCAAGTAATTTTAATTATAAATCCATGTTGTTTTAACTGTCAAAAACAAATTATAGGTTACATACTACAAAACTCTTGGCATACTCTTTTGTATTATTTTGCATCCTAAAAACAACAAAAAATTTAATTGAATAATAAAAGTAATTTTGTGTATAATTTCTTATAGCGATATTATAATTTGTGAATTTAATTTATTATGGTGAAAAACTATGAAAAGAATTTTAATTGTAGATGATTCTGAGCTGATGTGTGAAATTATAAAAGGGGCTTTGAGGGGTTTGGAAGAGGATAATGTTATTTTTGTAGCAACAAACCCCCTTATTGCAATAAGAAAGGCCAATTTATTCAGGATTGATTTGGCACTAATTGATTATGAGATGCCCTACATGAATGGAATTTTGCTTATTGACTATTTAAAAGATATAAATCCGCTGACGAAGATTTTAATGGTTTCTGCTTATACACAACCGTCAGCACAGATTACTCTTGAAGCTTTAAACAGGGGTGCAGTTGATTATATATTAAAGCCTTCTAATAAAGAGGAGTTCAATGAGTTTAAAAAAGATTTATTAGAAAAGGTTAAATATGTTCTTTTCCAGAATGGTTATACTTCCTACGGGGTAAAGAAAAGAGATTCAACACAATCCACAACCACTAAAAATTTAGCACTTCAACTGTACAAGGATAAATTCCTTTTGGTAGAAAGAGTTAGAAAAAGCAAAGTAATAGCAATTGGAATTTCAACAGGAGGTCCACCTGTTTTAGAAAAGATTTTTACATCTCTTAAGAAGGATTTTTCAATACCAATTTTGGTTGTTCAGCATATGCCTCCAACTTTTACAAAGGCCCTGGCAGAGAGACTTAGCAAGGTTTCACAAAGACAGGTAAAAGAAGCAGAAGATAGAGAGAAAGTAGAAAATGGAGTTATTTACATAGCCAGAGGTGGTGTACACCTTGCAGTAGAAAAAATTTTAGGTAAGTATTACATAAGACTTCTTGATAATGTTGAAAAAGTGAATAGTCACAAGCCGTCGTGTGATATTTTATTCAGTTCAGTTGCAGAGTGGTATGGAGAAAACGCAACAGGAATAATAATGACCGGGATGGGATGTGATGGGGCAAATGGACTTCTGGAGATGAAAAAACAGGGGGCATTGACTATTGCCCAGAGCAAAGAATCATGTGTTGTTTTTGGCATGCCGAGGGTGGCTATAGAAAAAGGAGCAGTAGAAGCAGTATTGAGTGTTGAGGAGATTATAAAGATTTTAAATGAAGTGTGAAAATTCGAAATACAAATAATTGGGCTATCCAAGATTAATTGGATAGCCCTTTTTTAAACCATATATTTTTTTGGATTTTTTTTGTGTGCAAATTGTGATATATATAAAGTTAAAAGATTTTGCTTTGTATAAAAAGAAAAGAGAAGGTGAAAAGAATTGAAGATAGTTACATTTTCACACTACAAAGATGTTGATGAAAAAGAGATAAAAGATTCTGTTGCCATTGTGATAGACCTATTGAGGGCAACTTCTGTTATAATATGGGCAATCTCAAATGGGGCAGAAAAGATTATTCCTGTTGAGTCTATTGAAGAGGCAAAACTTTTTAAAAGTGTTGAAGATGCTTTTCTAATTGGTGGTGAAAGAGGAGGATTAAAAATAGAGGGGTTTGACCTTGACAACTCACCTTTTTCTTACAAAAAAGAAATTGTTTTGGGTAGGACAATTGTCATGACAACAACAAACGGAACAAGAGCCCTCAAAAGAGCAGCTATGGCCAAAAGAATTTTTCTTGGTTCATTTATAAATGCCCAGAAAACTGCAGAGTATATATTAAAAGAAGCTTCAAAAAATGATATACAAAAAATAACAATTGTATGTGCAGGCACAGAAGAGAAGTTTACCCTTGAAGATATCCTGTGTGCGGGATATTTTGTTGATATGTTTAAAAATGGTCTTGGGGTTGTTGAGATTGATGATCTATCCCTGGCTTCATTTGAGCTATATAAAAAATTTGAAAATGACCTTCATAAAATATTAAAATATTCATATCACTATAATCGTTTAAAACAACTTGGGTTTGAAAAAGACCTTGAGTTTTGTCTCAGGAAAGACTTTGTAGATTGTATTTGCGAGTATAAAAACCTTGTTGTAGAGAAGGTGCTTGTTGATGTTTGAGATTTATCTTTCATCATATTCAAAGAGGATTTATAGAAAAAGAGCCAAAATTACAACTTTTGTAGGAATGATTTGTATTCTTTTAATATCTTCTCTTTTGCATTTTGGATTTGAGTTTTTCGGGAGGATAAAATGGACAGCAATAGTTTTTGCAGTAAACGAGAGCGTATGGGAACATCTAAAGATAGGATTTTTTGGTGGCTTTATTTTCTACATAATTGAATATATAATCTATGGAAGAAGATTTGAAAATTTTGTTGTGGGAAAGTCAATAGCCCTTTTTTTAATTCCTTTTTTAACAGCTGTATTTTATTTTTTGTACACTGCGTTTTTAACTGATAATCTTTTTTTGGATATATTAACACTTGTTTTGGCAGTCATAATTGCTCAGCTTGTCAGTCTCAAGCTCACATTTTCACAAAAGAAAATTAAAAAAGCACCTTTTGTGATACTGATAATTTTACTTTTAATTTTGTTTCCGCTGCTTACATACTTTCCACCAAAAATTCCTCAGCTTTTTTACGACTTTGCTCACAGAAGGTATGGAATATAAATTTTTAAGAGGAGGAACAGGAAAAGATGGAAAAACCAAAATTTTATATAACAACGCCAATATACTATCCTTCCGACAAGCTTCATGTTGGTCACACTTACTGTACAGTTGCGGCAGACACAATTGCAAGATACAAAAGACTACGAGGGTATGACGTGTTTTTCCTGACAGGGACAGATGAGCATGGGCAAAAAATAGAACGAAAAGCACAGGAAGCCGGTAAAACTCCACAAGAATATGTTGATGAGATAGTAGCTTCGATAAAAGAGTTGTGGAAGCTTATGAACATCTCATATGACGATTTTATAAGAACAACCGAAGAGAGACACAAGAAGGTTGTTCAAAAGATTTTTACAAAACTGTATGAGCAAGGTGATATTTACAAGAGCGAGTATGAAGGCTGGTACTGCACACCGTGCGAGTCTTTCTGGCTTGACAGACAGCTTGTTGACGGTAAATGTCCTGATTGTGGAAGACCTGTTGAGCGTGCAAGGGAAGAGAGTTACTTTTTCAGATTGTCAAAGTATCAGGATGCCTTGATGAAGTATATAGAAGAACACTCGGAATTTATAGTTCCCCAGTCGCGCGCAAATGAAATGATAAATAACTTTATAAAACCGGGGCTTGAAGATGTCTGCGTGTCAAGAACAACAATTAAATGGGGAATTGAGGTGCCTTTTGATCCAAAACATGTCATATATGTGTGGATAGACGCTCTTTCAAACTATATAACAGCACTTGGTTATATGTCAGAAGATGATAGCAGGTTCAAAAAATACTGGCCGGCAGATGTTCACCTTGTTGGAAAAGAGATTGTCAGGTTCCACACCATTATTTGGCCGGCAATGCTGATGGCACTTGGTCTTCCACTTCCAAAGACTGTATTTGGTCATGGCTGGCTTCTTTTGGAAGGTGGCAAGATGTCAAAGTCTAAAGGAAATGTTGTTGACCCGGTAATTTTGGCTCAAAAATATGGAGTGGATAGTCTCAGATATTTTTTGCTTCGTGAAATTCCATTTGGTGCAGATGGTTATTTCTCAGAAGAAGCTTTGAAGAACAGGCACAATAGTGACCTTGCAAACGATCTTGGAAATTTGCTGTCAAGGACAGTTGCAATGATAGAAAAGTATTTTGACGGTGTGATTCACCTTCCTGAGGAAAAAGAAGAAATTGACAACGAACTCAGTAGCCTTGCAAAAGAGGTATACGAAAATGTCTGCAAGCTACTTGATGAGTTCCAGTTTTCAAATGCTCTAATTGAAATATGGAAGCTTATCTCAAGAGCGAACAAATATATTGACCAGACAATGCCATGGGTGCTTGGCAAGGATAGTTCGAAATATCCAAGATTAAAAACAGTGCTTTATAACCTTGCAGAGGTTTTGAGGATTGTTGCTATTTTAATAGAACCTTTTATGCCTCAGACAACACCAAAGATCTTGCAACAGCTGGGTATTTCAAAGGATGAAAATTTGAATATAACTACATGGGAGAGTGCTTCACAGTTTGGCTTGATTCCAGAGGGAACAAAGGTAAAAAGAGGTGAACCTATTTTCCCGAGAATAATCGGAAGGGAGGAAAGTGTTATGGAAGAGACAAACAAGCAAGAAGTTAAAAGACCTGAGGGAGCTGTGCCTGCAGATGACAAAAATGCAGAGCAGAAAGAATACATCACGATAGATGATTTTGCAAAATTAGAGCTGAGAGTTGCTAAGATATTAGAAGCACATAGAATAGAAGGTGCAGATAAACTTTTGAGACTCATTATTGATTTAGGAGATGAGAAGAGGCAAATTGTTGCGGGCATTGCAAAACACTATTTGCCCGAGGAGCTTGTTGGCAAAAAGATTGTGGTTGTTGCAAACTTAAAGCCTGCAAAGCTAAGAGGTGTTGAGTCGCAGGGCATGCTTTTAGCAGCGTCAATTGGCGATGAACTTACTTTAATCACCCCTGAAAAGGACATAAAAGAGGGAGCAAGAGTAAAATGATAATAGATGTTCATGCTCACTATGATGATGAAGCTTTTGATGCAGATTTAGAGGATGTGATGGCAAGGCTGAGAGAAGATAATATAATTGCCATCTCATCCTCTTCTTCTGTTGAGTCTTCAAAAGAAAACATTGAAATTGCAAAAAAATATGATAACATTTATATAACTGTGGGAATTCATCCTCACGAGGCAAAGGATGCACCAAAGGATTTTGAACAGGAGCTTTTTGAGCTTGCGAGGTTTGAAAAGAACGTTGCAATTGGCGAGATTGGGCTTGACTACCACTATGATTTTTCTCCAAGGGATGTGCAAAGAGATGTTTTTGTAAGACAGATTGAGGTTGCAAAAGCCTTAAATCTTCCAATTGTTGTTCATTCAAGAGAGGCACATAAGGACACTTTAGATATTCTTCTTGAAATAGCAGTTGGAAAGATTCCAATTTTGATACACTGCTATTCAGGAAGCGTTGAGATGAGCAGGATTTTGAGAAAACATGGTATTTATATTTCAGTTGGTGGTGTTGTCACTTTTCAGAATGCTAAAAAACTGATTGAGGTTGTGAAAGAATACCCTCTTGAACTTTTGATGTTGGAAACAGATAGTCCTTACCTGACACCACACCCCTACAGAGGAAAAAGAAATGATTCAACTTATTTGAAGTATGTAATACAAAAAATTGCTCAAATAAAAGATGTTTCTGAAGATGAGGTTATTGAGAAGACTACACAGAATGCAAAGAACTTTTTTGGTATAAAATAAAAAGAATGGAGATGAAACAAAGATAAAATGGGAATGATAACATATACAATTGACAACAGGTTATATATAAATGTCACCAATAAATGCACGAATTCATGCATATTCTGTATAAGAAACTCCGAGAAAGGACTTGGCGAAGGCTATGACCTCTGGCTTGAAAAAGACCCAACAGCCGAGGAGATACTTTTTGAGATAAAAGACCCGCAAAAGTATGATGAGATAGTATTTTGCGGGTATGGTGAACCCCTAATAAAACTTGATGTTGTAATTGAAGTTGCAAAAAAGCTAAAAGAGATATCTTCAGTGCCGCTCAGGGTCAATACAAACGGTCATGCATCTTATATTCACAAAAAAAACGTGCCACAGCTTTTATCAGGGTTTATTGACAGGATATCAATAAGTCTCAACGCTCCAAATAAAGAGAAGTACAATGAAATCTGCAGACCTTTTGATAAAGACATATATGACCATGTAATTGAGTTTATAAAGGAAAGTAGAAAGTATATAAAAGAGGTTTGGGTTTCGTGTGTTGATATAATTTCAAAAGAAGAGATAGAAGAATGTAAAAAAATTGCACACAAGCTGGGTGTTAATTTTAAGCTGAGAGTTTATGAAGAGTGAAACTGAAAAAACGGAGAAGTTGTTAGAAGAGATGATAAAAGCATTTTTGTGTATAGTTAAAGTATACAAAATAAACACTGATTTTTATCAAAATCGGTCAAATATTCACATAGCCACATAGCTAAAAAAGCCGAAAGAAATTTGAAAAAGTTCATTTATTTTTGGTATTGATTGGTGTATACAAAAAACATATAATTATAACTGTAAACAGCAGATATCAAGAAATTGCGGACAACCCCCTTGTAACTGTTATTTTTTGAAAACTTACATAAGTTCAGAATCCCCCCGTTCATTTCCTCCTTTTATATAGAAAGCGGGCAGAAGCTCATAAAATAGAAGAGCTTCTGCCCGCTTGCGATTTTAGAAGAATTTTTAA
>Ga0065718_1002931_pt1 | contig 12614 bp, 15 predicted proteins | sample GBSCel77sediment_2_FD_59105 | JGI IMG/M metagenome (GOLD analysis project Ga0065718, IMG submission 59105) | Hot spring sediment microbial communities from Great Boiling Spring, Nevada - cellulolytic enrichment CS 77C v3 (version 3) | ecosystem: Environmental > Aquatic > Thermal springs > Hot...
AAAACCTATTCTCAAAAGAAGCAGTAAATGCGGATTTAAAGGGAGATTTTTTTAAAAAACTTTCCAATACCTTTATCGCCTTAGGGAACTTGAATAGGGCTTTAAAATAAACGGCTGTGAAGGGATATTTCTTCACATATAACTTTAGGGCTTCAGCTATCTCCTCTTCTTCAAGCCTTTTTGCTCTTCCGAGCATTTGAATGCCCTTTATCTTTTTCCAATCGTCTAATTCTTTAAGATGATAATCCTCATAAATGGTTATGGCCACAAGGGGGTAAAGGTGTCAAGCCTTTTTATCCTTTCGAGTTGCCCGATCAAGAGATTCCGAAAACTTCCCCGCAGAAACCGGAGCCATCCCAAACACCAGAATCCCTTTGTTAAGGGAATAAGGATAAAAATCAAAAATATCTATTAGAACTCCATTAACGTGGAGAATAAAGAACTTAAGCACCCTCCTTATTCCAAAGGAGAGCCTTACGCAATCCCCCTTAAAATAGGCTCACTTGTGAGCCTCAAAAATTTCATCGGCTAATATGAGCCAAAATTCACCTACCCATTTTTGAAACCACTCTATGAAAAACTTTTCTTTAAAATCGGTACTCTCCGTAATTTCGTTCCATTTATTAACGTCCTCTATTTCAATTATTCCCATATATTGAAAGGGCAATCGATCCATAATTTGTGGGAGCTTATGTTGGCTTCCGTCACCCATTTGTCCTTCCGAAAATTTTAGGATAGTATAAGCTTTACAGGGGCCCAATGAAATAAAGAAAGGTCCCTTGAAGCTTTTGCACCAATTTTCGTATTCTTCCTTAGATGCACTATCTTTTAAATTATAAAGAACCACCACTTTAGGCATTGTATCCTCCTTAATCTTTTATAATTCCCGCTCTTCTTAAAGCTCCTGTGATAGAAGCTCCAACCACATCAACAACTGTTGTACCTCCGTCTACTACTATTACAGATCCTGTTATATAAGAGGCGTCATCGCTGGCAAGGAAAGCACATATACCGCCTATTTCTTCGGGAATTGCAAACCTTTTTAATGGTATTTCTTTAGATATAAGATCAAAGAAACTATTATAATCCATTCCTAACAGTTTTGCAAATTTGCCAAATTCATGTTCAACCATAGATGTTTTTACTCCACCTGGACATATCACATTACATCTTATACCGAAACGTCCATAGTCTAAAGCAGCTTGTTTTGTTAGCATTATAAGAGCAGCTTTTGAAGAACAATACGCAGGCATATTAGGTAAACACACTATCCCCCCTATTGAAGCGATATTAATTATTGATCCTCCTCCAGATTTTATCATGTGAGGTATCGTTTCTTTCATTAAAAGAAAAGGACCTGTAAGGTTTATGTCAAAGATTCTTTTCCATTCCTCGAGATCAAGATCTGCAACAGCTCCTTCTCCACTTACTCCTGCATTATTTATCAGAATATCTATTTTCCCCCCAAAAGATAAGGTCATTTTTACCATCTCTTTTATGTCTTCCTGTTTTGAAACATCACCGGGCCAAAAAGCAAGTCTTTCGGAAGAGATTTTTTTTGCCGTTTCTTCCAGCACCTCTTTTCTCCTTCCTACTATTACAACCTTAGCTCCCTCTTTTATAAACCTTTCTGCTATCGCAGCTCCGATACCTGTACCTCCACCTGTGATAAGTGCAACTTTCCCTTCGAGCTTCATTATGACCTCCTTTTTGAGAGAATGGCCTAAATAGTTTCTGTCCCAAAATAATATCGTGCCCCTTCGAGCAGCCGGAGCATTTGCCCTCCCACTACGATTTGTGAAATTTTTACGTCTCGAAATAGCTTTTCTATTTTTCCTTCTTTCGCATATCCATAAGATCCCATAAGTTCCAAAGCACGGTTTATTACTTTAAAGGCACATTCTGTAGCAACATTTTGACATATGCTTGCGGCTACTAATTGACCATGATCCCAAGGTGGACCATAAACTTCAGGATGATCTAACCTAATTAACGTATTCCAAAAAACCGATTCGGCAGTTACCATATCTGTTACTATTTGCCCCAATTCATGTACAATAACACCATGTTCTTTCATAGGTTTTCCCCCTATTTCTCTATTTTCAACGTAAGATCTTAAAATTTCAAATCCTCTTCTCATTATTCCAATTGCAAAAGCTGTACTGCATGCTCTTCCAATTGTTTCTTTAGCAATAAGTGATTTTACCTCATCTTCTCCTTCATGAAGTTTATTTTCTTTTGGTACTTTCACATTTTCGAACCAAATATCTCCACAAGTATCTATAGCAGCTCCCATTTTTTTATAAGGTTTACCAGTAGTTAGGCCAGGAGTATCAGCGGGTACAATAAATTGGCCAATGTTATTGGGGAATTGTTCACCTTCAATGGAGCAAATCACCAGAAAAGCTTTAGCTTCCCTAAATGCCGAAGGCCAAAGCTTATGGCCATTTATCACCCAAGTATCTCCTTCCCGTTTAGCCCTTGTACGAATAGCACTTCCTTTTAACCTTGGGTCTTCCACGTTACCTCCTCCGTGGGGTTCGGTTATGGCATTGCACATGGGGAAAGGTTCACTTCCAAGAAGCCATTCTGCGAGCTGTTTCATGAGATAGTCATTAGGTTTCGGTAGCATCACAGAGGCAACGACCCAAGATTGCAAAAAACCGGTGCATGCAAGTCCAAAATCCCCCCGTGCGACTTCTACAATGACGGCTCCGTTCTCTACTGTAGACCAATCGCCTTCTCCTCCATATTCCCGAGGAATGAAAGCTTTTTGCAAGCCCAAGTCGATCCACAGCTCCTTAAACAAATCATGAATAAGAGTATGCTCCGGCCTTTCGGTCCAATCCCAATAATCATCTAACACGTCCTCATGGGGCAAAACTCTTTCGTTTACCCATCTTTTTAAGGTTTCGCAATAGCTTTTTACCTCGTCTCTTATTAAATGATCAGGACGTAATGAAAACTCCTTCATTATACCCTCCTTAATTAATATTTGTGTAAACCTTCATTTTAAATGTTTTCACAAATGTGTGATTTTGTCAAGAAAAACAACAAAGGTTTTTTTTGTTTAAGATTTTTTTCATTTATTTGGGAATCTACGGATTTTTTAAAATCTTGACAAATCGGTTTATTGTGACATTATTTAAAAAGTTAAATTCTTTAAGGATAAAAAGGGAGGTGAGTCATGAGTAAAATAGGTATTGTGGGATGGGTGGTGGTTTTTTGGAGTCTTTTTGGGCTCGTCCAGGGCAGCCGCGCGGAGGAGGTTATAGCACCAAAAGAGATTCTGATTGGAGATACGGTTTCCTTTGTGGGTCCTTACTCTATATTCGGAGGCCTTTCCAGTTTCGGTACTAAAGCGGCAATTCAAGACATAAACGAAAAAGGAGGCGTATTTATACGCCATTATAAAAAGAGGATTCCCGTAAAGTGGATAACGAGGGACTGTCAAAGTGATCCACTCAAGGTCGCGCCTCTGACGGAGGAACTAGTGTTGAAGGACAAAGTGCATTTGATAGGTGGCCTATTTTGAGGTGCCCCACGCTTCGCCAGGGAACTGCCATAGTGGCTGAAAAGCATAAGATACCCGCTGTTTTTGGCGTAGGTACTTATGAGGCCTGGGTGGCTATGAGAAATGCTGCTGCTGTTCCTTGGCGGCACAGCTGGGCTTTTGGTTTTTCTATCGGTACCCCAGCACCTAAAGGAGACTTTCGAGAGAACGATCCGGGTTATTTGATGATGCCCACTTGGCTTGGTGCTTTAAAGGAATATGCTGACAAAACAAATAAGAAGATTGCCCTTTTTGCCTTGGACGATCCAGACGGGAGAGGTTGGTATCAAGCTTTCAGCAAGGCCGCCAAAGAAATGGGCTTCGAGTGCTATGGTTCAGAAAAGGAGTTTGGTATATATCCCGTTGGTACTACGGACTTTACCTCTTTGATCCAAGAATGGAAAAGAGCCGGCTGTGAGATACTTTGGGGCAATGCACCTGCTCCTGATATAGGGACTCTTCTCCGACAATGCAAGGCTCAAAAGTTCTTCCCGAAAGTTGTATTTGCCACCAGAGGCGCTATGTTTCAGCAGGAGATTGCAGGGTGGGGTGGGGACTTACCAAATGGGGTCCTTATGGAGATTTATTGGACTCCGGACATCAAAAATGCCAAAGGGATAGGAAATACTACTCCTAAATCTCTAGCGGAACGTTGGTATAAGGAGAACAAACAGCCTCTTCCTCAGGGTATAGGATGGAACTATGCAGTGGCTCAGACTATCTTTGATGTATTGGAAAGGGCTCAAAGTTTAAATTCCCAGGACATTTTGAAGGCTCTAGCGGAAACCGATCTGCTGACAATTTGGGGGCGTGTGGTCTTTGAAAAGGAAACGCAGTTCCAGAGGGTTCCTCTAGCCATAGGGCAATGGCAAAAGACGGACAAGCCATGGAAGTGGGAATGTCCGGTTGTCTTTTCTTACAACAAGAATCTTCCTGTAACAGGAAAGATAATTTTTCCGAAGCCCTGGGATTGACGAAATTTCCCTAATGGAGCATGTGAAGCGAGACTTATGTTGAAGGTGGAGGGGGTCTTTAAGTTCTTTGGTAAGTTGGCGGCTGTAACGGATGTGAGCTTCCAGGTTCTAGAGGGCGAGGCCGTTGGGATTATGGGGCCAAACGGTGCTGGTAAGTCTACCCTTCTCAGTTTAATAAGTGGGGAGCTTAGGCCAGATAGAGGAAGGGTATTATTTAAAGGAAGACCTATACACGGTTTGAAGGTGCATGAGATATGTAGAATGGGAATAGCGAGGGCTTCTCAAATTCCTCAACCTTTTTTGAGCATGAGTGTAAGGGATAACGTCGCAGTGGCAGCTATTTATGGGGGGCGTAACTCGTGGCAGAAGGCTAGGGAAGTTACCGAAGAAGTTCTTGAGATCGTTGGGCTTACTTCTAAAGCGGATTCCTTCGCCGGGGAACTCACAGAGGTTGAACTCAAGAGGTTGGAGTTGGCGAGGGCCTTGGCCACAGGACCTGAGTTAATGCTACTGGATGAGATTGCTGCTGGATTAACGGAAGAGGAAATTCCTGAGGTAATGGGTGTGCTTAATGCCTTGCGCAAGCGAGGCCTAACCTACATTTTAGTGGAACATGTGATCGATGTATTGGTGAACGTAGTTGATAGGATCATCGTAATGAAAGAAGGGCAGAAGATCGCCGAGGGCGATGTGAAGGCAGTTATGGATGATGAGCGCGTCATAGAGGCGTATTTCGGCAAGAGGGAAGGGATATGACCAATCCTACGGAAAAAGACGAAGTTCTTTTATCGGTGGAGGACCTGGAAGTAAGTTACGGACCTTTCAAAGTGCTAATGGGGGTTTCCCTTGTGGTTAAGAAAGGCGAAGTAGTGGCTGTGGTTGGTGCGAATGGGGCGGGAAAGAGCACTTTGCTCAACACAATAGCGGGCCTTTTGCCTATAAGGAGGGGCAAGATCATTTTCGAGGGGAAGGAAATAACGAGGGCCCCTGCTTATGCGAGGGTTCATATGGGGATAGCCTTAGTGCCCGAAGGCAGGCGCATTTTTCCGGAATTGAACGTGTTGGAGAACCTCCTTCTTGGTTCATATCCTAAACATGCCCGAGATGACTCTAAGGAGAACCTGCGAAGGGTTTTTGATCTATTTCCTATACTCGAAAAAAGACAGAAGCAATCAGCGAAGACTTTAAGCGGGGGAGAACAACAAATGCTCGCAATTGGGCGTGCTTTGATGTCTAAACCAAAACTCTTGCTCCTGGATGAGATGTCTCTCGGATTGGCTCCTCTTGTAGTCGATAGTTTATACGCCGCTATAGAGAAAATAAGGCTTGAAGGCACGACAATTCTGTTTGTGGAACAAAACGTCCGTAAGAGCCTATCCCACTCCGATAGAGGTTATCTCATGAAAGGAGGGAAGATTGCCCTTTGTGGCCCATCAAGAGATCTTCTCCGTGAACGTTCGATTAGGCAAGCATATTTCGGCATCTCAGAGGGTAAATAGTGGAACTAGGCACAGCTTTTGTTATGGGCATACTTCTTGGGGGGCTTTACGGCTTAGTTGCTCTTGGTCTCTCACTGATTTTTGGTGTGGTAAGGGAGATGAACCTTGCTCACGGAGATTTTGTGGTCTTGGGAAGCTACTTTGCTTATACGATAGTAACAGCATGTGGAATTGACCCCATTTTGAGTCTAGCACTTGGTGTTCCGGTGTTTCTAGTTATCGGATATGTTTTACAAAGGTTCCTTTTGAACTATGCTTGTCGGATATCTCATGACACTGTCCTCTTGGTCACTTTCGGCATTTCCGTGGTGCTCCAAAATGTCTTTCCACATTACATGGGGTCCGCTATCCCGAAATTTGACGACTCCTTACACCCTCTCAGGGTTGGCCTTTGGGCGGTTTCACATTCCTCTCCCTTATTTATTGGATTTTTTAGCAGCCGCTCTCTTCATGACGGCTTTGTACCTTTTCCTTAAACATACCTATTTGGGTAGAGCTATAAGGGCAGTAGCTCAAGAACCAACGGCGGCACAACTTGTGGGCGTGAACGTAGAGAGAGTCCATGCCATTACCTTTGGAATCGCTACGGCGCTTTGTGCTGTAGCTGGAGTCTTTCTCGGGATGACTTTTTCTTTTACTCCATCCACAGGCCCGGCTTTTTTGATCATGGCGTTTGGTGTGGTAGTACTCGGTGGATTGGGGAGCATAGTGGGTACGTTGATTGCCGGTATACTTTTTGGACTCGTGCAGACGCTGAGTGGACATTTTTTTGGAGTTGTCACACAAACACTGGCCTCTTATGTGATGGCTTTGGTTGTGTTATCGATCTTTCCAAAAAGGGTTATTTGGGAAATGATATGAAGAAGCTCGATCTGCTTGTTATCTTCTCGGTTTTACTCTTGGCGGTGGTTCCTCTAGCCAAAGTTCCCTCTCTATTTTATACCTATGCTTGTCTTTACTGTTTTTACCTTGCCATGGCGAATATGTGGAACCTTGTGGCGGGATACGCGGGTCTCATATCTTTATGCCCCGCCGCCTTCGTGGGGCTTGGAGGATATACCGTAATTCTTGGAACTTGGTTTTCCTTGCCCTGGTACTTGGGCCTAGTGCTCGGAGGAGTGGTAGCTGCTCTGTTTGCTGTTTTGGTTTCCCTTCCCCTATTTAGATTGAGAGGCGTCTATTTTACTATAGGAAGCTTCGTTGTGCCTGAGATATTGAAAGGCATTTTCTTAATTTGGCGTCCTGTGGGAGGAACTGTTTATGGAAGAGGGGCGGGATATCCCATTCAGGGGGATGCGTTGGGACAGTTGACCATTTACTACTTGGCCCTTGGTTTGGCCTTTCTTTCTTTGGCCTTGGTGAGAAGGTTGAGTGAGTCCCCCTTCGGTATGGCAATGAGAGCCATAAGGGATAATGAGTCAGCCGCAGAGAGGTGTGGTGTAGATACTTTCAAGGTGAAGTTCGAAGCTTTTTGCATTTCCGCTTTAGTAACAGGGTGGGCTGGTGGAATATACTACCTAGGTCAAGGTTACATTGAACCTTTAAGCGGTTTCGGAATCCAATGGCTTATCGCTATTATGCTTTCGGTCATAATAGGAGGTAGGGGTACAATAGGGGGACCCATCTTAGGAGTAGGCCTTTTCCTTTTCCTCTATTTTCTTTTGACTCGATATGGGGAGCTCAGTTTGATCTTGCAAGGGAGTTTGTTGATTACGATCGCAATTGTGGTTCCTCAGGGCTTGGTCGGTATGGTAAGAAAAATAAAGGCATTACTAGAAAGACGTATAGCCATTTATGAGATTGCACAGCCTAAAAGTTAAAGAAAGGAGGAGTTTCCCATTTTTCTTGCAAAAAGAGGATAAAAAACTAGAAAGACCAATTTGTTATAAAAATCAACCCTTTATTACCAAAAAACCATAGCGAAAAAGCCTTGGGTTTACTTTTAAAAAGGGCAAATTTTCATAAAAAGCAAAGCCTTAACAAATCTCATCTTCCGAAAGGGGGATTTTTTGCCTTCTCTCAAAGCTTACTTCATTATCAACAAACCATACCTCTAAAGGCTCCACCTTATAAAACCTGTTTTCAAGAGAAGCGGTGAATTCGGGCGTGAAAGGGATTTTTTTTAAGAAACTTTCAAGTATCTTTACCGCCTTGGGGAACTTAAACAAGGCCTTAAAATAAACGGCCGTAAACGGATACTTCTCCACATATAACCTTAGGGCTTCGGCTATTTCCTCCTCTTTCTCAAGCCTTTTCGCCCTCCCGAGCATCTGAATGCCCTTTATTTTTTTCCAATCATCAAGTTTCTTAAGTTGGTAATCCTCATAAATCGTTATGGCCACAAGGGGGTTCTTTCCAATGTTTTGACAGTGCAAGCAACTATTGGGATTTGAGATGAAATAAAGGGTAAAACCCGAATTGGCATAAAAAACCGGAGCAGCCCACAGCTTTCCTTCCGCGAAGGTGGCAATCGTCATGGTAAAATGCTCTTCGATATACCTTAAAGCTTTTTCCCTAAGCTCTTTTTCGGTAATGGAATACGTACCCTCTCCCATGTTTCAACCTCACCAGAAATTACAAAAAATATCGGATGCGGTTCAATTTGTTCTTTTGAAGAATTTAGGCAAAATTTAAAAAACCTATCTTTATCTCGAAATTTTAGTTTATTACACAAATGCTTTAACTCATAAAGAAGCTGTCCTTCAGTTACAGGGATAGCCTTTGAAAGCAAGGTAATTCCTTCTATCTTGCTCACATCGAAATTATACCCTCGGTTCTTTGCTTCCAAATAGACATAATAGAGATAGGAGTTTATGGCCGAAAGAGGATCTCTGTAATTTTTAAATCTTTCAAGTTGCGGATGGTTTTTATAGCCTCTTATATGTCCTTCGAGGACTTTTTTGGCTAATAAAGCCTCTCTCCAAAGAGCAACTAATCCTTTTGTGTCCAAATATCGAGGATGAATACTCCAAAGCCGCATAAATACCCTATTTCTCAAATATGCCCATATTTTTATGTCCTTCTTTTGTTCAATCATAAAGGGCCTAAAACCAACCTGTCAATTTCGGGTTAAAGCTCTTTTAAGGCGAAGGAACCAAAAGACTTCTCTCTTCCGCCTTCCTTCGCTACTCCCCGTTAAGGCCTCCCTCTAAACTCTCTTGACAAAAAAACCAGCCTCGGGTAGAGAGTATGTGTATTTTCTCACAAAGTCGAGGGAAGGGATGTTAAGCGAATACATTGGGATAATTTTGATGAGTGGGCTTGCGGCTTTTGTCGCTTTGTTGATCCTCTTTATGTCGCATCTTCTTGGACCTAGGAGGGTTGAACCAGTTAAGCTCTCTCCTTATGAGTGTGGCGTTATTACCATTGGTCCTACTCATGAGACGATTCCGGTGAAGTATTACCTTGTGGCCATGCTGTTTTTGGTCTTTGACCTTGAGGTGGTTTACCTTTATCCTTGGGCCACCGTTTTCAAGGACCTTGGGATGGTGGCTTTTTATAGAGATGTTGATTTTCGTGTTTATCTTGCTCATTGGGCTTTTTTATGTTTGGAAGAAAGGAGCGCTTGAATGGGAATAGAGTCAAGGCTTCCTGAAGGCGTAGTGTTGACAACCCTTGAGGATATTGTCAATTGGGCTAGGAAAAACTCCATATGGCCTGTCACCTTTGGTCTTGCCTGTTGTGCTCTGGAGATGATGGTCACAAGCTCGGCTGCCTTTGACATCGCCCGGTTTGGAGCCGAGGTCTTCAGGCCTTCACCAAGGCAAGCGGATCTTATGATAGTGGCTGGGACGGTGACCAAAAAGATGGCCTATATGGTCAGAAGGATTTACGATCAGATGCCAGAGCCCAAGTGGGTCATTGCATATGGGACCTGTGCTTCTACGGGGGGTATTTTCTAGGACTTATAACGTGGTTCAAGGGGTTGATAAGATAGTCCCGGTTGACGTTTACGTTCCCGGCTGTCCGCCAAGGCCCGAGGCCCTCCTTGAGGCGTTGATGAAGCTCCAAGAAAAAATATCCCGAGAAAAGTTCTCTCAAAGGCCAGATATCATAAGGCCATTAAGGCCTGAGGAGATAAGGTAAATGTGGGATAAGGAGACTCCTTTAAGGCTTAAGGAACGTTTTCAGGATACGGTGATTGAGATTGAAGAGACNAGGGGAGAGATTTCGGTCCGGGTAACCCCTCAGAAGGTGGTTGAGGTCTTAAGGTACTTGAAAGAGGAGAATTCTCCGAGATATCAGATGTTGGTTGACCTCTGTGGGGTTGACTATCCNCAAAGGGATAAGCGGTTTGAGGTGGTTTATCTCCTTCACTCCATGGAAAACAACAACCGNTTGAGGGTTAAAACNCAAGTNGGGGAAGGGGAATCCTTGCCTTCGGCCTGTAAAGTATGGCGAGGGGCTAACTGGCTTGAGCGGGAAGTTTACGATATGTTGGGCATCAAGTTTGAGGGGCATCCGGATCTTCGGAGAATATTGACATGGGAAAACTTTAAGGGCCACCCCTTGAGGAAGGACTTCCCCTTGGAAGGCGAAGAGGATTTTGAGCTTCCTTCCACTCCTCCTGATCTTGAGCCACCCAAATGGTTCGTTGGAGAGGGAGAAAAGTACCTCATCGTCAACATGGGGCCCCAACATCCCTCAACCCATGGCGTTTTGAGGGTGATCCTCAAGCTTGAGGGAGAAGGGATAGTTGATGCGCTTCCTGTCATCGGACATTTACAGTCGGGGGGTTGAGAAGCTCGGTGAGAACATGAAATATCTTGAGGCTTTGACCTTAACGGATAGGCTCGATTATACGGCTGCTTTTTCCAATAACTTGGCCTATATGCTTGCGGTTGAAAAGCTTTTTGGGGTTGAGCCTCCCAAAAGGGCCCAATACATAAGGGTTATGCTGGCGGAGTTTTCCCGTCTTTCAAGCCATTTGCTTTGGCTTGCGACCCACGCGCTGGATATAGGGGCGATGACCGTGTACTTTTATTGCTTCAGGGAAAGGGAAAAGATATTGGAGATCGTCGAGGACATAAGCGGGGCTCGATTGACGCCCAGTTTTCTCCGCATAGGAGGAGTGGCCAAGGATTTACCCGAGGGGGTTGAGGAGAAGATTGAGGCCTTCGTAAAGGAGTTTCCTTCTCGAATAAAAGAATATGAGACCCTTCTTACCAAAAACCCCATATGGCTTAAGAGGACAAAGGGCATTGGAGTCTTAAAAACCTGAAGATGCCATTGATTATGGGGTAACAGGACCACCTTTGAGAGGATCGGGCATTAAATGGGATGTGAGGAAGGCTTTGCCCTATTCGAGTTATGAGGAGTTTGATTTTGAGATACCCATCGGGGAGACGGGTGACACTTATGACCGATACTTGGTCAGACTGGAAGAGATGAGGCAATCAACGCGTATAATCGATCAAGCCTTAAAGAAGATCAAGGAGACACCGCCTGGAGAGATTTTGATCGATGATCCATATGTGGTTCCTCCTTCCAAAGAGATGGTGGAGAAGGAACCCCATGCCTTATTAAGGCATTTTAAGTACTTTTCGGAAGGACCATCTCCATTGCCCGGAGAGGCTTATATGAGCGTCGAAGGACCCAAAGGGGAACTCGGGTGGTATCTTGTAAGTGACGGTTCGCCAAGGCCTTACCGTTTTAGGGTGAGACCTCCCACGTTCATGAACCTTCAGGTCCTTCCCCTTATGACGAAGGGGCATCTGGTGGCGGATATAGTGGCTGTTATTGGTAGTATCGATATCGTGTTAGGAGAGATAGATCGTTAGAGGTGAGGAAAAATGGGGGTTTTAAGCTGTTGGGGTGAAAGGGTTGAGAAGGATCAAATGATTTTGCCTCTTCCCGAGGAGTTTCGACCCGGTTTGAAGATCAAGGCCTTCATGGGATGGGACGGTTTTGAGATTCGGGAGGAAACCGTAAACATCGTTGATATGTGCTTGGCCTGGATGGAGGAGACTCAGAGATATTCCTGTGGTAAGTGTTTTCCCTGTAGGGTTGGGACAAAGGTAGCCTGTGAGATTTTACGGAAGATAGTTCAAGGCAAAGGGGAAGAGAAGGACCTGGAAAAGCTTGAAGGGCTACTTGAATCTATAAGAGATTCTTCCAAGTGCGGAATCGGCCAGACATCNCCTATTCCGGTGCTTAAGGCCTTAAGGTATATGCGTGAGGCCTTTGAAAAGGCCTTAAAGGAAGGCGTCAAGGAAAGAGGAAGGTACGTTTTCAGGCTGACTGCCCCCTGTATGAATGCGTGTCCCGCCCATTTGGATATACCCTCTTATGTGGAGGCTGTAAGGGAACACGAGTTTTCGGAATCCTTGAGGATAATAAGGGAGAGGCTCTGCCTTCCCGGGACACTGGGAAGGGTTTGTGTTAGGCCCTGTGAGTCCAATTGTCGAAGGGCTTTGGTGGAAGGATCCATAAGCATCAGGGAGATCAAGAGGTTTGTAGCGGATTACGAGATATTGAAGAAGAGGGAGGTTGTTTTTGATCAAGCGCAATCTCCTCGAGGGAAAAGGGTCGCCATAATAGGGGCCGGCCCGGCAGGGCTTTCCTGCGCTCATTTTTTGGCCCTTTTGG
>Ga0065718_1005216_pt1 | contig 12603 bp, 16 predicted proteins | sample GBSCel77sediment_2_FD_59105 | JGI IMG/M metagenome (GOLD analysis project Ga0065718, IMG submission 59105) | Hot spring sediment microbial communities from Great Boiling Spring, Nevada - cellulolytic enrichment CS 77C v3 (version 3) | ecosystem: Environmental > Aquatic > Thermal springs > Hot...
AAGTGGAAGAATATCCATACCTGGCCTCCTTTCAGGAACATAAACCTATGATGCAGGAATCCTTTTTTGGCCTGGAAGGACCACGCCCGTTGTTCTTCGCAGAGAGGAGGGATTGAAGGTCGTCCCACGCAACCTCACCCCTGGCCTGATAGAGGACTCGACCTTCTGCATTCACCAGAAAGAGCGCGGGGGTTTCCCAGACCCCAAGGAGTGCAGGAAGGAGAGGATGGGCGAGGTAAATGGTGTATTTTCCTCCCAGAGAGTCTTCAAGACGCTTTGCATCCCGAAAGTCGCATTGCAGGCACACCGGATAGAGCAGAACCTTCCCCCCAAAATTTTCGATGCGTTCATAGAGCTGGACGAGCTCGGCAAGACAAAAAAGACACTCAGGGTCGAGGAAGAAGAGAATCGCTAAAGAAGAGGGGCGAAAGGGAATCTCTTCTCCCCTGAGCGTGTAAAGACGAAANGAGGGGAGTTTCCGCACCGATGCTTCTGCTGGAAAAGAGTGCATGAGAAACACAACAAGAAGACCCAGAATGGTCACAACAAGACCTTTCCTCACGGTGTATCCCTCCAGTTCAGTACATGGGAAGGGGAGCGAAAACTGGACTCTGCTCCCTGGCCCAGGAGGCAGTGAGCCGCACAGTTCTTCTTCTTACCAGGTCAAGGACGACCACGTCCCAGTTTCCAGGGTCTTTCTCCACGCAGAAGGCCAGCCTCTGACCATCAGGGGCCGCTGCAAGGTACGCCTTGGGAAGGCCATCGTTCGTCAACCTGGTCCAGGACTTCTGGGGAGAGAACTCGTACACGTCATACCTTCCTTCCTGCTCCCCGATGAAAAAGAGCCGCTCCCGTCCTCCAAAGGTGGGATAAAAGACATTGCCCGAGAAGTTCAGGACGTCTTCCCGTCTTTCAAGAGGGTTCCAGAGTACCAGCTTCCATCGTCCTTCCCGGAATTCGGAAAACGCAAGGGTTTCGGTATACCGGGATGCGGAGAGCCACCCCGAGGGGGGCATCTCGCAAAAGAAGCTCTCGCTGTTTCGATCCATCGAGGTTCATCTCGTAAATCCCCCTTTTTCCTCCTCGCTCTGAAAGGAAGAGGATAGTCCCTCGGGAAGGCAAGAAAGTAGGGGAGAAGTCTGAAAATTCCTGGAGGCTCAAGCGCTGCACCCTGCGAGGGTAAAGGTCAATCCGGAAAATGTTTCGCACACCTGCACAGGAGACCACGGCAAGGAGGGATTGCCCATCGGGAGTCATGGTGATGGTCTCGAGTGTGCCTCCGCTTTCCGGAAAGGGGAACGAGACTTCTCGTTTTCCTGCAAGATCCGAGAAGACAATGGACGAGCGTCCCCCTTCCTGGCGGACGAAGAGGACCTTCCACTCCTTTGCCCGCCCAAGTATCTCAGGAATCCGGCGCTTGATCGCCTCAAGAAAAGCGGCGCTTTCCTTGAGGCGGCGAACCATGCCCAGAACCTTCCGGGAGGCCCCAAGGTCCCAGGCTTCGAAGAAGAGCCAGCCCTCCTTGGCGTATCCAAAGAGCAGAACATCTCCTTCGGTCATCAGAGTGTCCGGAAACACGCCTTTTTTCAGGTCCTCAAGGGGTGGCTTGGGGAAGGATCTGGGCTTTCTGTGGAGCGCGTCTTCGAGAAAGCCTTCAAGGGGAGCGAAGACGTGCTCAGGAGTATAGTCGAAAAAGAAAAGATCATTTTTTGCCCATCCCGAAGATACGGGTAGAATGGACAGGATTCCCCAGACGGCAAGGTAGAGGAATCCTGCGATTGCACGTTTTTTCCGGCTCCTCGTCTTCTTCCCTGGGTTTTCCATCCTCAGGATAGTATAATAGAAGCCGGTGAAAAGGGGAATGGGGAACTTCTCGGTTATCACCGTTTCTCGAGAGGTTGAAAGCCTGGGGGATGAGGTGGCTCTGAGGCTTTCAAGAGTTCTAGGCTATGAGCTCATCAACAGGGAGCAGTGGATGGCTCTTCTTGAAGGCCATTCCCCTGCGCTTTCTCCCGAACCTCCCGAGGAAGAGGGAGAGCGAGAACGCTGGATGGCGGAGGTTGGCAGGCTCCTTGAGGAGCTTGCCGAGAAACGGGCCTTTGTTCTCCTTGGACGGGGGGGACAGCGGCTCCTTGCCCGCTGTGCGAAGGCGTTCCATCTCCTCGTGGTGGCTCCGGTACCAGTGAGGCTTCGGCGCATTATGGAACGGTACCGCCAGGATGAGGTCACAGCCTCGCGCATCCTTGCCGAGCAGGACCGGCAGCGAGAGAAATTCCTCCTCAGGTTTTTCGGGGTGGACTGGCGCAACCCCCTTCATTACCACTTTGTCCTCAATACCGCCTTTTACGACGTTGAGGAGTCCTGCCAGCTCGTTCTTGAGGCCATGAAGAGGACACGACCTCCCTCGTTGGGTCAGCAGGAGTCATTCTTCACCAGGGAAGGGTTCCTGGAAAAGCCTGTGGTGTTCTCTCACCCTTCAGAGGAAGAGTTTGCCCGAATTCTCGACTTCTACGGTATTCGCTGGCTCTACGAGCCCCGGACGTTCCCGCTTGAGTGGGACAGTGAAGGGAACGTGGTGGAGGCCTTTGCCCCCGATTTCTACCTCCCGGACTTCGACCTTTTCATCGAGCTCACCACCCAGAAGCAGAAGCTTACCTGGCGCAAGAACCGGAAGGTTCGAAAGCTCAAAGAGCTCTATCCGGAGGTGAAAATCAAGGTCGTATATGCCCGGGACTATGAGCACATTTTGAGAAAGTTCGACCTTGAGGATGACCATGAGTGACCCCCGGTTGGGAGTACGGGTATTCACCCGTGAAGAAATCCAGCGGCGTGTCGAGGAGGTTGCCCATGAGATTGACCGGGACTACAGAGGGGAACGACCGGTCCTCATCGTCATTCTGCGGGGAGCGGTGTACTTTGCCGTGGACCTCACAAGGGCGCTCACAATTCCCTTTGACCTTGACTTCATGGCCCTCTCTCCTTTCCGCCTGGGACTTCGACGGGCCGAGATCGAGAAAGACGTGGACGTGGACCTTAAGGGACGCCATGTGCTTATTCTTGAGGATATCGTGGACACAGGGCTTACGCTGAACTTCCTTGTACGGAACCTTGAACGGCGGCTTCCCCAGAGTGTCCGGGTATGCAGCTTCCTGAACTGTCCGGTTCGCCGCATCGCCGAGGTTGAGGTCCACTACTTCTGCTTCGAAATTCCGGACATTTACGTTGTGGGATACGGTCTGGATTTCCGGGGGGATTTCCGGAACCTCCAGGAAGTCTACGCTCTTTATGACCCCTCCGGGAGGAGTACGCAGGTTCTGAAACAGATGGGGAAGGGACGGTGAACGTGGTGGAGTTTCGCAGAGCCATTCTTGCCATGCAGGGGTACACACCCGGGGAGCAGCCAAGGGAAGGAGGATTTGTGAAGCTCAACACCAACGAGAATCCCTATCCTCCATCTCCAAGAGTTATTGCGGCGCTTCAGGAGTTCCTCGCCTCCCGTTCTCTGGCGCTGTATCCTCCTCCACTGAGTGATGCGGTGAGGCGGAAGGCCTCCGAGGTGTACGGGGTTCCGGAGGACTGGGTTCTTATCGGGAACGGTTCGGATGAGCTTCTCGACCTCGTGGTGCGAATCTTCGTGGATCCGGGGGACAGGGTTGCCTATCCCGTCCCCACCTACACGTACTACCGGGTTCTTACGCTCCTCCAGGGAGGAGTACCTCTGGAAATACCCTTCCCCGAAGACTTCTCCCTTCCTGAGGCTTTCGTTGCGGCTCCTGCACGGTTGAAGTTCCTCTGTAACCCCAACTCCCCTACGGGAACGTTCATTCCCCCCAGGGATATCGAGAGACTTGTGCGGGGTTCAGCCTGCCCCGTGGTGGTTGACGAGGCCTATGTCGATTTTGCTCCAGAAAGCGCCCTTCCTCTCCTTAAGCGGTATGAAAACCTCATCCTTGTCCGGACCCTCTCAAAATCCTTTTCCCTTGCAGGACTGCGTGTCGGTTTCCTCTTTGCCCACCCTGCGGTTATTCGAGAGCTCCTCAAGGCCAAGGCTTCATACAACGTGAACATTCTCTCCCAGGTTGGGGCCTGCGCGGCCTTAGACGACCTCGAGTACGTTCGGGAGAACATCGCCCGCATAAGAAGCACCCGTGAATGGTTCTCGGAGAAAATGAGGGCACTGGGGTTTTTCGTCTATCCTTCCGAGGCAAACTTCGTCATGGTGAGAAAAGCGGGGGTTGACCTCCGCTTTCTGTACGAAGCACTGAAGCACCGGAAAGTTCTCGTCCGGTATTTCCCCGAATGGCCCGATGCGCTTCGAATTTCCATCGGGACCGAGAGAGAAATGGAATTGCTCGTACACCATATCGCTGCCCTTTTAGAGGAAGCCCATGTTTGAACTTTTTATCTGGGATCTTGACAACACCGTCATCGGGAGTTCCAGGCTCCTCTGGGGAGCTTTCCAGTGGGTGGCCGAGCGTTTTGCCGGGCGCCCCATGACTCCTCAAGACATCGTTGGTCTCTACGGTCCTCCAGAGGACGTCGTTATTGAGCAGATTGTGGGACAGGAAGAAAAAAGGACGAGGCCCTGCGGGCATTCTACGAGTTCTACGAGCAAGAACACGATCGCCTCGTAACACTCTTTCCCGAAGTTCTGGAAATTCTCGAGTACCTCCGGGGGAAGAGAGTGAGACAGGCGCTGTTCACCTCCAAGGGGAGAAAAAGCGCTTCTATAACCCTTCAGAGATGCAACCTCGAACGCCTCTTTGACTTCGTCCTGTGTGGAGACGAGGTGCGGCGAGCCAAGCCCCACCCTGATGGGGTGGTCCGGATTCTTGAGCACTTCGGGGTGTCTCCGCAAAATGCACTCTATGTGGGGGATTCTCCTCTCGATGCCCAGGCTGCACACGGCGCTCAAGTGGCCTTTGCCCTGGCGCTCTGGGATTCTTTCCATCGCGCTGAGGCGGAGCGTATCGCGGCAGAGCACGTTTTCGCCACACCCCGGGAGATGTTCTTGTGGGTTCAACGGCAGTATGAAGAGGGGGGATAACAGTGCCTTTTGAGTATGTGCGGAAGCGAGATGGGACTCTTGAGCCCTTCCGGGAGGAGAAGATTCTTTCAGCCCTTTCCCGGGCACTTTCTGCCTGTGGGAAAGAGGATCCCGAGCTTGCCCACACCCTGGCTGAGAAGGTCGTTCACCTGCTTTCTGAGCGGATCAGCGACATTCCTGAGGTCGAAAAAATCCAGGACACGGTTGAGGAAGTGCTCATGCGAGAGGGTCTTTCTGAGGTCGCCCGGGCGTACATTCTGTACCGGGAGAAAAGGCGTTCTCTCCGAAAGGCGAAATGGGAGCTCTTCGGGGTACGGGACGATTTGAAGCTCTCCCTGAACGCAGTGCGGGTGCTAAAGGAGCGGTACCTCTTGAAAGACAGTGAGGGGAACGTCATTGAAACCCCGAAGGGTATGATGGAACGGGTTGCCCGTTCCATCGCCGAGGTGGACAGGGCCTTCGGAGAGGATGCATCGAGGACCTTCGAGGAATTTTTCGAACTTCTCACCTCTCTCGTTTTTCTCCCCAACTCCCCTACCCTCATGAATGCGGGTACGTCCCTTGGGCAGCTTTCGGCGTGTTTTGTCCTTCCCGTTGAGGATTCCATTGACTCGATTTTCACGACCCTGAAAGAGATGGCCATCATTCACAAATCCGGAGGGGGAACAGGATTCAGTTTTTCCGCTCTCCGTCCGAAAGGCGACATTGTGGCCTCCACGGGTGGACGGGCCTCAGGCCCTGTGTCGTTCATGCGGATTTTCGACGTGGCTACAGAAGTGGTGAAGCAGGGTGGTCGCCGCCGGGGCGCAAATATGGGAGTCCTCCGCTTCAATCACCCCGATATTCGGGAATTCATTCGGGCCAAGGAAAAGCCAGGGTTTCTGGAGAACTTCAACCTCTCGGTGGCCATAACGGATGAGGAGATCGAAAGAGTGAAGCGTGGCGAGAAGGTGGAACTCGTCAACCCCCGGGATGGGAAAGTCTGGGAACGGGTGAACGCCCGGGAGCTCTTTGAGGCGATTGCCGAGAGTGCCTGGAGAAGCGGGGAACCGGGGCCTCCTTTTCCTTTGACACGATCAACCGTGCAAACCCCACCCCTCACCTTGGAGACATTGTGGCCACCAACCCCTGTGGTGAAGTTCCCCTTTTACCTTATGAATCCTGTAACCTTGGCTCCATAAATCTATCGAAGTTCGTCAGGGGAGGGAAAATCCAATACGACCGCCTTCGGGAAGTGGTGTGGAGGGCGGTGCATTTCCTGGATAACGTCATCGAGGCCAACCGGTATCCTCTGGAGGCCGTTGAGAAGATGGTGAAGGGGAACCGGAAAATTGGTCTTGGGGTGATGGGGTTTGCGGATATGCTGGTGCAGCTTGGCATTCCCTATTTTTCTGAAGAGGCTCTCAAGATTGCTGCTGAGGTGATGCACTTCATCGCCCTTGAAGCCCGGATGGCCTCTCTGGACCTTGCTGTGCGGCGTGGCACCTTCCCCAATTACCCCCAGAGCATCTGGGCAAAGAAAAACCTTCCCCTCCGCAACGCCACCCTGCTCTCCATTGCTCCCACAGGATCCATAAGTATCATTGCATCCTGCTCAAGTAGCATCGAGCCCTTTTTTGCTCTGGCCTTTAGAAGGTACGTTCTGGAACACACGGAACTCGTTGAGGTCCATCCTCTCCTTGAAGAAATGTTCCAGCGCTTTGGCGTTCCGGAGGGGATTCGGAAAGCTGTGCTTGAGCGAGGGACCATGGCGGGCATTGAGGGCATTCCTGAGGCCCTGCACCGTCTCTTTCTCACCGCTTTAGAGATTCCTCCAGAGTTCCATGTCCGGGTTCAAGCAACCTTCCAGAAGTACGTGGACAACGCCGTTTCAAAAACGGTAAACCTCCCAGAGTCTGCAACCCCTCAGGATGTCTTCCGGGTGTACCTTTTTGGCCCACTGAGCTTGGATGCAAAGGCATCACCGTGTACCGTTACGAGAGTCGCCCACAGCAAGTGTTGTATCTTGGGGTTTCGGAGGCACTGTGCGAAGAGTGCTGAGGAGGTCCCAGGCAATGTTCCTTGCCCCCTTTTCCCTGCCCCCTCGCCAGGTGGTCCTGGCAAATTGCTGTGCCCTTTCCTGAAAAACGTGGAGATCCCTCAGGACCTTCTGCAGAACGCGGGCAGTTTTTTCCGGGGTGTCTCCCCCAGGGACGAGGGCTTCCCGAAGGAGCAGAGCCTGTCGTGAAACGAGAAAGTGGGGGTTGGCCTGGATAGCATCTTTGAGGCAGGGTTCAATGCAGGGGATGCCGCAGAACGCCGCGTATTCGAGGGCTGTTCCCGCAAATCCTACAACGAGGGAGGCGCTTCCAAGGCGCGCAAAATAGTCTCCCTGGCTGAAGGAAATGGATTGCCGCCCCAAGAAAAAAAGAAGAAGGATCGACGAGCTCTCCACGGGCCATCTGGATGGTGCGCGCTATCTGCGTGGCGCTCTGTTCCGGGGGGAAGACAAAATGGAGGGCGAAAGGAGCCAGAGCGTCCCGGGCAAGAAGTATTGTTTCCGCAAGGAAAAGGAAGTTTCTCTCCCAGTCCCCTCGATGCCCAGGGAGGAAGAGAATGTTTTTTCCCCTGCAGGAACCCGAAAGGATTTCCGGACCCACGAATCCAAGGAATTCGGCCCGGATACCCAGACTCTGGAACCACAGAGCAGTCGGAGCATCTCGGGTATAGACTTTCGCCGCCCCATACCGGAAGAAGAACGCCGTGATCCTTCCCAGGCGCTCATAGGGTTTCTTTCGAATCCGCAAAAGGTCAGTATGGGCACAGGCGAAGAGATACACCTTCTTTCCGGTGCCCAGAAGACCGAAAAGGAGAGGAAGAATGTCTCCAACTCCAATCACCATGTCAAAGGACAGGGGACAGTTCCTGAGAAGGCGAAAAACGGCCAGTGCATTCCTTATTCCTCCCCGAAATGCATCGGTGAGAAACCGAAAGACGCGCTGGGGAAAGCTCCCCAGGTACACCCCGCCGTACGGAAAAGAGGGGGAAACGTGGAGTAGGTTCACCCGGCCTGGAAACCTTTGCGCTGTGCCCTCAAAGGCCTTCGCCTTCCCCCACCGAGGGGGACAATGCTCACCTCAAGGGCAACACCCTGGGCTTCAGCCAGTTCCAGGAGTTCTTTCAGAATAAGGGCTGCGAAGGAATCCTCTCCGTATCCGTTGCTGATAAGAAGCACGTGCTTTTTCTCCATATTTTTTTATGGTATGCTAAAAGGAACTCAGAGTAAAGAAGGGGGAGTTTTTCTTGCGCTGGCCGGGAATTCTTGCGTACTTTGCCGAATACCTACCTGTAACGGCGGCGACACCGCTTCTGACCCTTGAGGAGGGCAACACGCCTCTCATTCGCTCGACGTCTCTGGAGAAGCGCCTTGGCGTGGGAGCGCTCTTTTTCAAGTTCGAAGGAATGAACCCCACGGGGTCTTTCAAAGACCGGGGGATGGTGGTGGCCATTGCCAAGGCCAAGGAAGAGGGGAAGGAAGTGGTGATGTGTGCCTCGACCGGGAATACCTCTGCTTCGGCTGCAGCCTATGCCCGCAGGGCAGGGCTTTCCTGCATCGTCCTCATCCCTCAGGGGAAAATCGCCTTGGGGAAACTCTCTCAGGCGCTGATGCATGGAGCGAGAGTTCTGGCAGTACGCGGAAACTTTGACGATGCACTGCGTATCGTGCGCTTTATCACGGCCAACTATCCGGTGGCGCTCGTCAACTCCATCAACCCCTACCGTATTGAGGGGCAGAAAACCGCGGCGTTTGAGGTTGTGGAGTGGCTTGAAGGTGTTCCCGATATCCTTGCACTTCCCGTAGGGAATGCGGGGAACATCACGGCGTACTGGAGGGGTTTCAAGGAATTCTTCGAGCGGGGGAAGACTCGTGCTCTTCCGAAAATGTTTGGTTTCCAGGCTGAAGGTGCCTGCCCGCTTGTTCTGGGGAAGCCCGTGGAAAATCCCCAGACGGTGGCCACCGCCATCCGCATTGGCAATCCAGCCAGCTGGAAAGGCGCTATTGCTGCCCGGGACGAGTCTGGTGGGCGTCATTGACGCTGTGAGCGACGAGGAGATTCTCCTTGCCCAGCGGATGCTTGCGGAGGAAGAGGGGCTTTTCGTGGAACCCGCTTCTGCGGCCTCCCTTGCAGGCATCATGAAGAAGGCCCGGGAAGGAGTGTTCCGGGGGAAAGAGACGGTGGTGTGCATCCTCACCGGGCATGGCCTGAAGGATCCTGACATTGCTGTCAGGCAGAATGAGGGGAAGATTGAAGAGGTTGAGCCACGGGAAGAAGCGGTGGTGGAGCTCCTCGGACTTGGGGGGGAGAGGCCTTGAAACTCCGTGTCTGTGTTCCCGCGACCTCAGCAAATCTCTCCTGCGGGTTTGACGTTTTAGGTCTTGCCCTTGATCTCACCTATAAGGTAGAAGTGGAAACTACAGAGGAACGGTCCTTCTTTCTGCACCACCGTGGGGAGGGAGAGGGGGAGGTTCCACAGGACGAGCGGAACCTCTTTTTCGTTGCCGTGCGGGAAACCTGGGAGCGGCTTGGCTTTGAGGGGGTAGGCCTTAGGGTCTGCGCCACAAACGGCATCCCCATTGCCCGGGGGCTTGGGAGTAGCGCTGCATGCATCGTTGCCGGAGTAATGGTGGCGAATGCCCTCTGTGGGGGAAAGCTGAAAGTTGAGGAGATGCTCGAGCTTGCTGTTGCCCTTGAGGGGCATCCTGACAACGTCATCCCGGCCTTTGTGGGGGGGTTCACCATTGCCCTCCGGGAGGAAGGCAGGGTCTTCTACCAGCGGTTTTCCTTTCCCCCGCTTTTCTCCCTCTTTGTGCTCATTCCCGACTATACTCTGAGCACCGAAGTCATGCGGGGTGTGCTCCCCGCTTCCTATCCCAGGGAGGATGTGGTGTTCTCCCTTTCTCACCTTGCCTTCCTTCTGGGAAGCCTCTTTACCCGGGACCGTGAAGGGTTCTTCCGTGCCCTGGAGGACCGTATCCATGAACCGTACCGGGGGAAGTATGTGGTTGGTTTCCCTGAAGTGAAGGAATACGTGAAAGGAAAGGGCCTGGGGAATGTGGTCATCAGCGGTTCTGGCCCAACATTGCTTCTTGTCCTTTCCCGACCCCTTGAGGAAGAGGAAAAAAAAGAAATCGCTGGAATTTTCGCTGCCCGGGGTGTGGCGGTGAGAATTCAGGAAGTGCATCCTGAGGAAAAGGGCGCGAGGGTTGAAATCCTGTGAGTCTTGTCGTCCAGAAATACGGAGGGTCTTCAGTCGCCGATTTGGAGAGGATTCGCCACGTGGCCTCTCGGGTTCGCCGGTACTTCCTCGAAGGTCACCGACTGGTTGTGGTGGTCTCGGCAATGGGGAAAACCACCGACGCCTTGCTTGCCATGGCCCGGGAACTCCATCCGTTTCCTCCGGAACGAGAAGTGGATATGCTCCTTGCCACAGGAGAACAGGTCTCCATTGCCCTGCTCTCTATTGCTCTTTTTGCCCAGGGAGTACCCTCGATTTCTCTTACTGGGGGACAGGCAGGAATCATCACCACCGACGTGCACACTAAGGCTCGCATTCTCAGGGTCGAGGTGGAGAGGATTTTCCGTCACCTCAACGAGGGAAAGGTGGTTATCGTCGCTGGTTTCCAGGGTGTTACCGAAGACGGGGACATCACCACCCTTGGCCGGGGAGGGAGCGATACCACGGCCTGTGCTCTGGCGGCAGCTCTTCGGGCCGATGTGTGCGAGATTTACACCGATGTTGCAGGGGTCTTCACAGCAGACCCCCGCATTGTCCCTGAGGCAAGGAAAATCCCTCGCATTTCTTACGATGAGATGTCGGAGATGGCAAGCCTTGGTGCAAAAGTCCTGCAGCTTCGCGCGGTGGGCTTTTCAAGGCTCTACCAGGTTCGGGTTCACGTTCGCTCGACTTTTCTCGAGGAGGAAGGAACGTGGGTGGAGGAGGTGGAGAATATGGAAGAGGCCAAGGTACGGGCCATCACCCATAGTCTTGAAGTTGTCAAGGTTGTCCTTCTTGGGGTTCCGGACGAGCCCGGTGTTGCTGCCCTCATCCTGCGGACTCTTGCTGACTTTTCGGTATCCCTCGATATGATTATTCAAAGCGAGGGGCGGGAGGGCAAGAAGGACATTGCCTTTGTGATCCCCCAGGAAGACGAGGGGAAGGTGCGGAGGGCTCTCGAGGACTTGCAAAAAACCCTCTCTTTTGAAGGGGTGAAGTTCGACGGAGATGTGGGTAAGGTATCGGTGGTGGGAGCAGGAGTGGCGAATGACCCCCGAATCGCCTTTCGCATGTTTGACGCCCTGGCACGGTGTGGGGTGAACATTGACATGATCAGCACCTCAAATCTCCGGATTTCCTGTCTCATCCCGAAGGACAGGGTTGAAGAATCGGTTCAGGCACTGCACAGGACATTTATCAGCGACAGTGAGGTGATTCTCTGTGAAGGCTCTTAGGGTTGCCGTGGTTGGTGCCACAGGAGCGGTCGGACAGGAAATGCTCCGCATCCTTGAGGAGCGGGAATTCCCTCTCCGGGACCTGAAACCTCTGGCCTCTCCACGCTCTCAGGGGAAGACGGTGCATTTCAGGGGGGAGGAAATCCCTGTCGAGGTTCTGGGTCCTTCGAGTTTTTCCGGGTGTGACCTTGCACTCTTCAGCGCTGGTGCTTCCGTGAGTCGGGAGTTTGCTCCCAAAGCGGTGGAGAGTGGGTGCTTGGTGGTGGACAACTCTTCTGCGTTCCGTCTTGAAGACGATGTTCCTCTGATCGTTCCAGAAGTTAACCCCCACCGGGTCCACGAGGTGAAGAAGCGGGGTATCATCGCCAATCCCAACTGCACCACCATTATCTCCGTTGTTCCCTTAAAGCCCCTCCACGATTACGGGAGGATTCGCCGGATTGTGGCGGCAAGCTACCAGGCGACTTCCGGGGCAGGAGCACAGGCCATGAGGGAACTCGAAGAACAGGTTGTGGCCTATGCCCAGGGGAAACCCCTGGAGGCACGGGTTTTCCCCTACCAGATTGCCTTTAACCTCATTCCCCATATCGACGTATTCTTAGAGAACTTCTACACGAAGGAAGAGATGAAAATGGTCTGGGAAACACGAAAGATTATGGAGGATCCTTCCATCCAGGTGACGGCAACCTGTGTTCGGGTTCCAGTGTTCCGGGCTCATTCCGTGGCCATCAACATTGAGACGGAGCGGAAAATCACCCGGGAGAAAGCGGTGGAACTCCTTTCGAACTTCCCCGGAGTGGTAGTTCAGGACGACCCGCAGAATCGTCTCTACCCGATGCCCCTTTTCGTTGCCGGAAAGGACGAGTGCTACGTTGGGCGGATTCGGGAGGACATTTCTCTAGAGCGGGGGTTGAACCTCTGGGTAGTCGGGGACCAGCTCCGCAAGGGGGCGGCGCTCAACGCCATCCAGATTGCCGAACTCCTCTTGCGGGAGGGGATTCTCTAAAAGGAGAATCCCAGGCGCCTCAGACGTTCTTCCTCGCTGAGTGCACGCCCTTTTTCATC
>Ga0065718_1025064_pt1 | contig 12566 bp, 16 predicted proteins | sample GBSCel77sediment_2_FD_59105 | JGI IMG/M metagenome (GOLD analysis project Ga0065718, IMG submission 59105) | Hot spring sediment microbial communities from Great Boiling Spring, Nevada - cellulolytic enrichment CS 77C v3 (version 3) | ecosystem: Environmental > Aquatic > Thermal springs > Hot...
TATTTCTTCAATACTTTCACCTACATATATACAGATTGATGAAGATAATAATTTTACATTGAATAAATTCATAAGACGAAATATAGATCCTAGTTTTATGTTAGATATATCTCTTAATGGAACAAATATAATATTATTCGAAGGCCCTACTTTATAAATTATATTACCTAATTCAGGACGATCTGGATGTAATGGTATTCTTGCCTCAAATTCTTTTGTTAAATCCTTAATTTCTAATTTACTAGGTTCTGGAATAAAAACAAATCTTTTAGTGATAGGATCTAGTAATTTTCTATTTATTGCTTCAATATTATCCCAACTAATAGTAGCTTCAGATGGTTTAACTCCTACTTCAAGAATTAATCTTCGAATAGTTTCTGGAAGAAATCCTCTTTTTCTTAAAGCAGCAATTGTTCCTAATCTTGGATCACTCCAATCTTTAAATAAGCCCATTTCTATTCCCTGGCGCATTTTTGATTTACTCAATATAGTACCTTCTATTTTTAATCTTCCATAATGTATTACTTCAGGATATTTCCATTTAAAATATTTGTATAAATAAATTTGACGTTGTGTATTAATTTCATGTTCTTTTCCACGTAAAATATGAGTAATTTCCATTAAATGATCGTCAATTCCACATGCAAAATTATAAAGAGGCCATACTCTATATTTCTGTCCTTGAAGAGGATGAGGTTTCGTATCTATACGCATAGCAGGCCATTCTCTAATAGCTGGATTTGGATGATTTAAATCAGTTTTTATTCTCATTACAGCTTCTCCCTTCTTAATAGATCCATCTATCATACCTTCCCATCTTTTAAGTTGTTTTTCTATAGGCAGATCTCTACAAGGACATGGCTTACTAGAATTAACTAATTTTCGAAATTCCTCTGATGGACATGTACAAATATATGCTCCACCAATCTCTAATAATTTCTCAGCATACTCATAATATATAGGCAATCTCTCAGATTGTATATATTCCTCATGCCAATTTACTCCAAGCCATTTTAAATCTTCACGAATTGCATCATAAGCTTCAAGCATAGGTGGTTTAACTGAAGGAGATGTGTCTTCAAATCTTAATATATAAATACCATGATAGATTTTTGCATATTCATCATTGAGTATTGCTGCTCTTGCATTACCTAAATGTATAGCAAAATCAGGATTTGGTGCAAATCTCACTCGTATAATTTCATATTTATTAGCATTAGGAAGGGAAGGAAGGACATGTTCTTCTTTTTTTGGTTTTTCCTTTATTATATTTATACCAAGAGATTTTGCTAAATTTTGTTGTTCTAATAAACTCATAGAATTGATTTCTGAGATTATAGATTGTGTAATTTTTGAAACTTCTTGTATCATTGACTTTAATTCTGGTTTTTCAGATAGAATTTTACCTATTACTGCTTTAAATTCAGCTTTACCACCATACTTTATAGCATTCATTATAACATGTTTTTTTATTAATAAAAGTATTTCATCAGAAATCATATTATAATCACTATTTTATTCTAGAGATTGCATATTTTGCTAATTCAATAAGATCATTTTTTGCTTCTGAATCTGGAAGTATAGATAATGAAGAAATTGCTAAATCTATATGAAGTTTTGCTTTATTTAATACATATTCATCTATTTTCTCATTTTTTATATGATGAATTATTGAAATAATATCTTCATTAGAGATATCTTTCTTACCTAAAATATTAACTATTTTATCTCTTGATGAAGAATTTAATAATTTTATAACAAAAAGTGTTTTCTTTCCTTCTCTTATATCACTTCCAATTGGTTTTCCAAGAATTTCTTCTTTTGAGAAAAGTCCTAAATAATCATCAAATATTTGAAAACCTATTCCTAAGTTTTTACCATAATTTCCTAGATATTCTATTGTTTTTTCATCTCCTCCACCTAATATGGCACCAATTTTTGCACTTGCTTCAAATAAAGCTCCAGTTTTTTTATATATCATAGTCATATACTCTTCTTCTGAAACATTATTTCTTTTTTCAAAGGACATATCCATACTTTGACCTTCTGATATTATTATAGTAGTCCTTGCCATAATTTCAGCTGCTTTTATTAATTTTTCATAATCTCCTTTCATAGATAGAAGTATATAGAAGGCCTTAGCAAATAATAAATCACCTGCAAGTATGCCCATTGGAATGCCCCATATTGTATGAACTGTAGGTACACCTCTTCTTAATAGATCATTATCCATAATATCATCATGAATAAGTGTAAAGTTATGTAATAACTCTATAGCAATAGCTGCAGGAATAACATAATTAATATCTCCACCAACTATTTCACAAGATTTTATTACAAGAAATGGTCGTAATCTTTTACCTCCATGGCTTGGAAGATGTAATGCTGCCTTGTAAAGTATATCAGATCCATTAATATATTCCTTTATTAATGGGTCTAATAATGATGAAATTTTTTTAAGTTTTTCCTCTATCAAATCCTCTCACCTTTAAATTCCTTTGAGTGATCCAATTAAGTAATTCTCCTTTTATAACAATTGGTACTGATTTTAATTGTCTAATATTTTTACATCCTGTTAACAAAAGTATAACTTTGAGTTCATTAATTAAATTCTGTAAATACTCTATTACCATTTCACTACTAGATAAGGCACATGATAATAATGGTCTAGCAATACCTACTAAATCTGCTCCAAGAGCTATAGATTTTGCTATATGAAGACCATTTCTTATTCCACCAGAAGCAATTATAGTTATTTTAGGTTCTAGTGAAACAACTTCACAAATACTCATAGCAGTAGGAATGCCCCAGTCCCAAAGTGTTTCAGCAATTTTAGATTTATCTAATTCTCCTGTCTGTATAGCATGATAATATTCTACAGCAGCCCAACTTGTACCTCCTGCTCCTGCAATATCTATAGCATATATACCAGAATTGATTATTTTTTCTGCTACTTCTTTAGAAATACCACAACCAACTTCTTTAATAATAATTGGGACCTTAATATATTTAGATAGATCACTAATGACGTTAAGTATTCCTTTAAATCTTGTATCACCACCAGGTTGGATTAATTCTTGTAATGGATTAAGATGTATAGCTAAAGCATCAGCATTTAACATAGAAATTGCTTTTTCAGCATATTCTATAAAGTTCTTTTGTAAAAGTTGAGCACCTCCTATATTAGCAATAACAATTATATCATTAGATACTTCTCTTACAATAGTAAAAGTATCTTGAAGTTGAGGATTTTCAATAGCAATTCTTTGACTTCCAACACATATTCCAATACCAATTTTATCAGCTGCTTTAGCAAGATTTTCATTTATCTTTTTTGCTTCTGGATTTCCTCCTGTCATTGCTGATATTAATATTGGAGCTGAAATTTTTTTTCCAAGAAATGATGTAGAAGTATCAATTTCTTCTAAATTAAGTTCTGGTAAAGCACAATGTATTAATTCTATATCATCAAAATGAGGCCCTTTTCTAAATGAAACATCATAATTTTTACATATAAATAAATGAGAATATTTTCTATTAAATATCAATCTTTATCAACCTCTGTGCCTATATTTTCTTCTCCTGATAATAATCTAGTAAGCATTCCAAAACGAGTTATATTAAATATTATAGCTTTTCTCCCTCCAGTGGATATATAATCTTTTATTTCTAATAATTTATTTATCATTCCTCCTGTAACATCAACTTGATTAATTTTTATTTTTGGAATAATATTTTCTATATCATTTAATTTTATTTTAGGTAAAATTTTACCATCTAATATTATACCATCTACATTAGTACCAAAAGCTAAAATTTTTGCATTAAATTTTTTTGCAAGAAAAGAGGCTATTCTATCTCCTGATAAAATCTTTACATCTTCTTTGCTCAATACCACATCTCCACCAATAATAGGTATTAAATTATTATTTAGTGAATATTCAATTGGTTTAATAAAAGATTGTAATTCATTATCAGAAAGAATAAAACAACTTGAGGAATTGATAGGAAAAATAGGAACTTTATATTTAATAAAATATGAAGTAATAATCTCTGTAAGAGTTAACATAGCAGAATGTATTTCAGCTACTCCTATATTTGAGATTATTTTATTATTATGAATATATTTATTTGCAATAAAATGTCCAAAAGATCCTCCACCATAGACTATAATAATAGATGGAAGTTTTTTAATATTAGAAAGTTCAAAGGCAATATTTTCAATTACTTTTATATTTGCAGTAAGTGGAGATTGCTTAATTGTTATAGCACTTCCTCCAAGCTTTATTACAAAATCAATACTATTCAATTTCTCTCACTCCTATATCAATAAAATCAAAACTTTGATAATCCTTATATGATAATCTTTTCGGTATTAATATTATACTCCCAGTTATATCACCTGATGCAATTATTTTTACACCATAGGAATTTTTAATTAATGGTAATGATTTTGGTTTTATTAAATTAAATATACATAATAAAATAGATTCTATATTCATTAAATCACCAAGTCTTTTTGTCATTCCATCTCTAATAGCTTTTCCACCTTCTATAGCAATATGTCCTATAGTATGTATTAAAGGATTATAAAGTTCTGGAAAATTATTTTCAAATTTTTTTATTAATCTAAGAGGAGATTTCTTCTTATTCTTTAAATTGATAAGAAGAGAAGCATCAATATTTCCATCAATAGAAATAATTCCTTCATTTTTTCTACATATTGTAAATCCACCAGATAGTGATGTAAGTACTCTAAAAAGAGTAATTAAGGCAGAATTTTTTAATTTATTAATAAAAAAAGAAATATCATTTTCAATTTCTTCTATTCCTATTAAATAAAATAAAGAAGTTAAAACAAAAAAATCACTAGTTGGATTAACATTAATTTCCAAAAATATCTCTTTCTTTTTTAAATAATTTATTATTAGTCTTTTAATTGATGAGTCAGAAAGAGGTAATTGAATTTCAGATGATTTTTTAAAAAGGACTTCCACATCAGTAAAAAAATTTATTGTTGAAAGTACTACTGGATTATTTATATCTACAAAGGATTCTCCAAGAATAGGTAAGGAGAAGGGTATTCTTAATTTAATTTTATTCATTAATATCACTTAATTATAACTAAAGAGCCATATCCTACAACTTCATCTCTTGGACCTGAAGTATCTCCAGATGTAGCATAACATAAACGTTTACATTCTCTTGCTCCAAGATTTTTTGATGCTTCTAATATGGTCATTACTGGTCCTGGACCACACATACTTATATTTTCTTTTATAATAATTTTTTCAAGTGATTTTGCATCCATTTTTGTTATATATTCTATTGCTAAAGAGTCTTTTTTATAGGCTTCATTATAAGATACATAATGTGAAAAATCAGTACTTGCAATCATTAAAGCTGATCTATTAATTAATAATTTTGCTAAAGTTTTTCCCAATTCATAAGAAGTTTCATAATCTTGAAGAAGCATACATATAGGCAATATCTTAAATTTATTTTGATATATAAATTGAAGAAATGGTATTTGAACTTCTATTGAATGTTCATATATATGTGCAGTTTCATCTTTTTCTGCTACTCCCTCTCTTATCAACATATTAGCAAGTTCTGAATCTACTTCAACTTTTCCTAAAGGAGTAATCCATTCGCCTTCACACCAGATAGCTATACCTGCACCAATACCTGTATGATTTGGACCAATAATTACAACTACTTCTGGTATTGGTTCTCTTGATATATAATAATATCCATGAGCTGCTACTGGTCCAGAATATATATATCCTGCATGTGGTGAAATTAAAGAAATAACTTCTCTTTCATTTTTTACTATACCACTAGGTAAGATTCTAGGACCAACTTTATGTAAAAAACACCAAGATATTTGTTTTTTTAAAAGTTCTTTTTCTCCATTATAAAAAACTCCTGCAACACATGGATTTCTATTCTTCAACTTCATATCCTCCATATTCTTCTTCACTTACAAGTACTTTGGATTCAAAATCCTCCATAGTTACAGGTAATTCTGCAGTAGGTGTAATTTCTCCTCGTTCTCTTAATACTTGTCTTGCTAAAAGCCAATATACAAGAGCTAATGATTTTCTTCCCTTATTGTTTACTGGAATTATAAGATCAACTAATTGACATCTATTATCTGTATCACAAAGAGCAATAACTGGTATGCCTACTTTTGATGCTTCTAATATTGCTTGCCAATCTGCACGTGGATCTGTAACAATTAGTACATGTGGTTCAATATAGGTTGAGAGCTTGGGATTTGTAAATGTTCCAGGTATGAATCTACCTGTAATTGCTTTTCCACCTATTATTGATGCAAATTTTTCTACAGGTTTAAATCCATATTGTCTTGCTGAAACAGCTAAAACTTTTTCACCTTTAAATTTTGATATAAATTTTGAGGCTATTCTTATTCTCTCATCAATTTTTCTAACATCTAATATGTGTAGACCATCTGGTCTTGTTCTAAATATAAATGGACGCATATCATTAGTTTTAACATGAGTTCCTATATGTACACCAGCTGCTAGATAAATTTCAATAGGAACTAGAAGTTCAACAGATTCCATACTTGTCATTTTACAACACCATGATGAAAACTTCCTATAGCTTTATTTATTTTTTATTTTATCTTTTATCTTTCCTTGTCTATAAGCATGATATTCCAATATTTCATCTATTAATTCCAAATGTGAAAGAAACATTCTTCTACAACAATATCTTGTAATTCCTAATGCATCAAGAACCTTTGCTGGATCTTTACCACTACTAACTGCCTTCTTATATTCCTCCCATTTATCTCCAATTAATTTTCCACATGAAAAACATCTTACTGGAATAATCATATATTTCACCTATAAGACTTTTGTTTCTTTCTTCTTGCACTATATCCACCAAATTTTTTTGGTTCAGTTCTTCTTGGATCACTTATAAGCATTCTTCGATCATATTCTATAAGCTTTTTCTTAATAGCCTCTCCACCAAATTCACTAAGTATTTTTGCAATCACTTGTCTTACAGCTTCTGCTTGTCCCATGAATCCTCCGCCTTTTACATTTACTTCAATATCTAATTTTGAAGTTAAATCATTTCCTACAACCAATAAGGGTTCCATAATTTTCATCCTTGCTATTCTTGGCTCATATATTTCTAAAGGTACTCCATTTATTAAAATTCTTCCACTTCCTGGATAACCAATACCTCTAGCTATTGCTGTCTTTCTTTTTCCACTTACCATAACTATTTTTTCACTCATTTAACATCCCATCCTAAGCTTCTTGATATTTCTTCCAATCTAACATAAGGACCACGAAGATATTTTACATGAGCATCATCAATTTGAGTAAAATTCATGGATTTTAGCTCATCAGGAACGCCTATGTATACTTTCAATCTCTTTAAAGCCTTTAATCCTAATGGTTTTTTTGGAAGCATTCCTCTTATAGTATAGTATACAATTTTATCTGGAGATCTATGTCTTTTTGGACCAACTTTTTCTGGATTCTTAAGAGTTCTTATACTCAACCATCTTTTATAATCATTAATAATAGATTGTCTCCTTCCAGATATAACAACCTTTTCAGCATTTACCACAACAACCTTATTTCCATTAATTAAAAGCTTGGCAATTTTACTTGCCATTCTTCCTAATCTTAAATCTGTACCATCAATATAAATTATTTCTGACAATTATTATCACCTCAAAATTCTTACATTTTTTCCCTTAGGATTTATAGAAATTAACTCTTCTAGATATAAAGCTCTACCACCAGATTGAGTTATCTTAGATTTTGCAGTTTTGCTAAATGATAATGCAGCAATATCAACTTTTTTAGAAAGATTACCAAAACCTAGAACCTTACCTGCTATTACTATACATTCTCCTTCTTTTGCTAGTCTATTTATTTTACTTAAATTTATAATAATTCTTTTTCTACTAGGAATACATAAAGCTTCAGCAATTGCCTTCCATATTTTCGTATCATACTTACTTGATGTTTTTCTTAATAGTCTTATCAATCTTCTTATTCTAGGATTAGTTGGTAATGTTCTCTTTACCATAATTCATAACCTCTATAGTAGAGTTGATTGATTCTTTCAGTTCCTTACACTTATTAATTAAGTATTCACATGCCATTAGTAAGAGTTCTTCATTTGATCTTGATCCAATACTCTCTATTGTGAGTCGTAATATATTATCATTATAGCTTACATTTATAGCTGAGTTGGGACATACTTCTTCACATATCTTACATAAAGAACATTTCCAAATAGATGTTATAATGAGTTTATTATCTTTTACTTCAAGTATTTTCTCAGGACAACGTTCTACACATATACCACAAAGATCACATTTTTCATTAATTAATATAACAGGTTGATACTTAATAACACAAACTGAGACTGGTTGCCATTTTGCATGATCTCTCCCTTTGCCTAAACGTGCATGTGCCTCTAATGAAATTTTTTGTCCTGCATTTAGTTTAACAATAGGGATATTATCACTTACTGGATATACATAACCTTCTGATTTTAATTTACCAGAATATACTGTTGTAAAATTCTCATTTGCTTCTACTTCAAGTGAAAGAATAACTTCACATTGTGAACAACCTTTTCCTCCACAATTACATTTATCAGGAGGTACTAAGTCTTCTCCTCCTTTTAATGGAATCATACTCAGTCTATGTGCTAATATTTCATCATGTAATATACTCGTATTTTCAAAAATGTAGATCCTATCGATAGCAGGAATTAATAAATCTGCCATTATTATACGTCTAATAGCATTAACAAATGCAAGATCTGCTCCTTTAAATATTAGATGTAGCTGAGTGTCACTAGAAAATTCTAATTCCATGATAATCCCCACTATACTCTTCTGCCTCTTCTTCCTCCAGGTCTTCTTGTTGTATCATGAGGTGTAGGAGTAACATCTTCAATTCTACCAATAATAAGACCTGTTCTGGCAAGAGCTCTTATAGCAGCTTGAGCTCCAGGACCTGGTGTTTTACTTTTATGACCACCTGGAGCTCTAACTCTTATATGAACTGCATTTATACCTTTTTCCATAGCTTCCTGAGCTGCTCTAGTTGCAGCCATCATAGCAGCATATGGAGAAGGTTTATCTCTATCTGCTTTAACAATTCTACCTCCAGATTGAATAGAAATAGTCTCAGCACCTGTTATATCTGTTATATGTACAATAGTATTATTAAATGAGCTATAAATATGAGCTACGCCCCATCTCAAATTTTTAGAATAAGACATATTATGTCACCTTTTCAATTGGTAATAAACATTTTATCATAGATTCTTCCTTCCTACTTACTAAATATCCTGGAATAGTTACACGTCTACTACCTATATACACATGACCATGAACAATAAGTTGTCTTGCTTGATATGGTGTTTTTGCAATATTTAGAGAAACAAGAATTGATTGTAATCGTCTCTTTAATATATCTTCAATAGTAAGACCTAGTACATCATCAAGTGTAGCATTTTCTTCAACTATTCCCATATTATAGAGTCTATTTATCAAAATTTCTTCTTCTTTTTCTCTTTCACTTTTTTCTAATCCTAATATTGCAATTGCTCTTCTTCTTATATCTCTGAGTATTGAATTAGCAATCCATAATTCTCGCTTATTTCTTAATCCATATTTTCCTAATAAAATAAGTTCTTTTTCTAATACATCTTTTCTCCATGGATGACGAGGACCTTCCCATTTTCTTCTACATTTCTTTGGATCTCCCATTTTATCACCTTATTTTTCTTTTTCTTTCTTTTGTTGTTGTACAGATTTTCTTACAACTCCAACAGTTGTTCCAAATCTACCAGTAGTTCTAGTGCATTGTCCACGTACTTTTAAGCCAAGTGCATGACGAATTCCTTTCCAACATTTTATCTTTTTCATTAAATCTATGTCCATTTTCATTGAAAGTACTAAATCTGAGCCAAGAAGATGTAGGTCTTTTCCTGTTAGTAAATCTTTTCTTCTATTTAGCATATATGAAGGTAAATATGATGGTAAGTTTGATAGAATTTCTTCAATTTTCTTTATATCACTATCTTGTAAATATCCTACTCGTATTTCTGGATCTATATTACAAATTTTTAAAACTGCATATGAGGTATTTATACCAATACCCCTAAGTCTAGCTAGAGCGTAAGCTAACTTTTCATCTCCTTTTAAATCTGTATCCAATATTCTTATTACGTGTCTATATGAAGTACTCAATTTCTATCTACCCACTATAGCAAGATTAAAAACCAGAAATTAAAAATATTTAAGAATTGCGCAATATTAAGCTTTCTGCTATAAATGGCGCCGAGGGGGGGATTTGAACCCCCGAGCCCATAATGGGCACAGGCTAACAGGGAATCTCTCCAGGCTTAAGCTATTTTCTGCTCCCTACCAGACTAGGAGACCTCGGCTGGGGATAATTCTCATTATCGATTAAGTTACAGAATTTATTATTTTTTTCTATAAATAATTATAATAATTATAAATGATTTGAATAATATTATTTATATTTACTTTTATGAAGTTTTAATTGATTGAAATACTCTATATCCTGCTCTTTTATATAATAGTTCTACATTTCCAAAAACATCTTTCATCTTTTTTGGAATAGTATTTATTCCTTTTCTTAAAACTATGATAATTCGTCCTCTTTCTTTAAGATGATCTTTAGCTCCTTCTATTAAAGGAAAGATTACTTTATAACCAGCAGCTAGAGGAGGATTTGAGATAATAAAATCAAATTTTTTATTTTCAAGCTGAGAATATAAATGACTTCTTATGACTATAGCATTTTCTACTAGATTTAATTTAATATTTTCATTAGTAAGTTTTATGGCTAATGGATTTATATCAACCATTGTTACTTTAGCTTTTGGATTTAATTTAGCAATTGTAATTCCTATAATACCATATCCACATCCTAAATCTAAAATTTCTGCATTTTCATGAATTGAAATTTTTTCTACTATGCTTTCAATTAAGACTTTTGTACCAGTATCAATATGTTTTTTAGAGAATACTCCATTACTACTTAATAAATTGATAGTAGTACCTGCTAATTCGAAACTAATTTTATATTTATGTTTAGTAGGTTGTTTTGTAAAATAATGAATAGTATTCATTATTCCCAACCTTTTGGATATAAACCTGGTTCCATTATTATTCTTTCCATATCTACAATAATACCATGTTCTAATTCTAAAATTTCTTCACTAGATTTTAAAGCTTTTCCAATTCCTACAAGTTCATCTTTTAAGCTCATAACACAAACAATATCTCCTGGCTTTATTCCTTTACTTAAACGTAATACACCAGGTGCTGCTAAATTTGCACCATGACATAGAGCATCAATAGCAGAATCTCTTACATATATCTTAGGAAAATCTATAATAGCTTCTTCAATTGGTATAATAACTTTTCTTATTAGACTTTCATTATTATATTCCTTCCATAATGTTATAGCATCTAGAAGGGTATAAAGAGTAATAGAGGTTTCTTCTCTAAATGGTCCAGCTCTTACTCTACGAAGTTCCTTCATATGAGCCCCACAACCAAGAACTTCACCTATATCATGACAGAGTTTTCTTATATAAGTACCAGCTTCACAATCTACTCTCATTAAAACAAATTTTCCAATTTTTTCTAAAATTTTTATTGAGTTTATAGTTCTAATTCTTAAAGCTCTTTTCACAGAAGATCTTATAGGAGGTATTTGATAAATTGGACCAATAAATTCACTAATAACCTCTCTTAATCTTTCTTCACTAATATCTTCATGTAATTCTACAATAGTAACATATTCTTTTCCTGATTTCATAATAAATGAAATAAGTCGTGTTGCTCTTCCTAGTGTTATTGGTAAAACTCCAGTTACTTTAGGATCAAGAGTGCCACCATGACCTGCTCTATCTATAGAGAGCATACGTTTAACCCAAGCTACTACTTCATGACTAGTAGGACCTGGAGGTTTATCTAGATTTATTACACCTGTTTCAATATATTCTTTTATAGGACGTTCTCTAGGTTTCCATCCAAAATTTGGATTTGTTTTCTCTTCATCTTTTATTAAAAGTTCTCCACTCAATCGTCTTCCCCTAAATATAAATCTATTATCTGTTTTAATAAGAGAACTATTTTTTCTTTATTCCATTTTGATGTATTTATTACAAAATCATAAACTGACAAATCATCTACATCAATATTATAAATTACTTTATATCTCATTTTTTCACTTTCTTCTCTTATTCTAGTCTTTTTTTCAGCTTCTTCAATACTAATACCTTCTCTTAAAGCAATTCTTTTTACTCTTTCTTCAAATGATGCTGTAAGATAAAAACTTAGTATATTTGGAAAAGATCTCAAGAAAAAGGAGACTAATCTTCCTTCTATAATACATCCACCACTTTTTGCTAATTCCATAGTTCTTTTATCTAATTCTATATCTATTGTATAATCTTTTTCAGCTAATTTTGAAAATTCCTCAATTGTCATATTACGTTCTCGAGCCATATCTCTA
>Ga0065718_1005332_pt1 | contig 12558 bp, 11 predicted proteins | sample GBSCel77sediment_2_FD_59105 | JGI IMG/M metagenome (GOLD analysis project Ga0065718, IMG submission 59105) | Hot spring sediment microbial communities from Great Boiling Spring, Nevada - cellulolytic enrichment CS 77C v3 (version 3) | ecosystem: Environmental > Aquatic > Thermal springs > Hot...
TATAAAAGTATATAGAGTATAAAAGCTGTTCAAGCAAATAAAATTCAGTTTCTCATTTCTCTGGTATTATTTAATGATTTTACATCTATTTTTGAAGCATTTCTTAAACTTCTTATATTTGATAGGTAGCCAATACTTTCTAAAACCTTTACATAATCATTCAATATTCTACTTTTTTCAATCTCTTCCTTTAATCCTAACCATCCTATATTTCCTATTTTTGTGTCTGCAATTTCTAATATTGTTTCTCTTTCAACAGATGCTTGAATAGCTGGTTTACAATCTATTCCATGAGGAACCAAATCATCTCTGTATAAAAATTCTGTTGGATAAATTTCCCCTTCTTCTACCAAACCAGCAAAATCCCTTAAATTTCTACATTTTCCTCTAATTTTTAGACTAATCTCTTCAAAAAATTTATGCGGTTTTCTTTCTAGCTCTGTAGTTATATAAGCTCTTGCGCAACATCGTGGAAAACCCTCCATAATCTTTCTTTCTATTAAAGATTCTGGATCTTTATGCCTTGAAAGAAATTCATACGATTCTTGTGAAAGTTGATCTGAATATATTCTAATCTCATTTTCTCCTTTTTCGTATGGAATTCCCAATTCTCTTATAAGATCTTCTTTTTCAGAAGAATATTGAATGTTGCCAACCCTTTTTGGGCATAAAAGACGAGTATAATAAGATGGTGCTGTTGTCAAAATCATTCTAAATGCTTCTTCTCCGCTAATTATCCCTTCCTTTAGTCCATGAGATATTATTTCATATATATCTTCTCTATCTACTATTGTTGTATAAACCATGATTAGAGGTTAGGGCCGAAAATCTTTAATTTTTATTCTAAATTAGTTTTTTCTTTAAATCTTTTAGTGAATTTATTCTCATGGTTTTTGAAAGATATATGAATGAAATATAACCTAAAATGAAACTATAACCCAAGGTCATGGCTCTACCGATAAGTACAGTAGAAGCAGCTATCGGTTTTGAAAAACCAAGATAAATAAGAAGTAAAATCATTATTGCTTCTGTTCCACCAATACCTCCTGGCAAGAAACTTAAAAGGCTCATAATAATTGAAATTGAAAGAATGGAAGAAAAATCTATAACGCTCAAATTATTTTGTGTTAAAGAAGAGGAGATTAAAAAGAATATCGCACCATCCAAGAGCCATACAAGAATTGTTAATATGAAAGATAAAAAAATATTGAAATATTTTATTTTTGTAGAAGAGTAAAAATTTTTAACAAAGTTATCATCAACATTTTTGAATATGTAGAATTTTTTTAGAAATTTAAATATATAAGTTCCAATCTTTTTGTTTTTTAAGGCAAATAATAAAAAAACAACAAAAGCAAAAAACAGATAAAAAGATGATAATGCTAAAAGCTTATAGGTTTCTCCAAATTTATTCATAAAAATATCAATTCCTATAAACCCAAAAAGAAGAAGAACTAACATATCAAGTATCCTTTCCCATATAACACTAGGCAAAGTTGAAGATATTGATTTTCCAGTCTTTAATTTTAATAAAAGAGATTTTGTTGGTTCACCACTTTTTCCTGGGGTTAGGTTACTTATAGTGATACCAAGCAACTGAATAGGAATCAAATCCTTCATTTTTACATTATCTAATAAAAATCTCCACTTAAGAACTCTAATAAAAGTTGCTAAATTTGCAATTATAAATGTTATTAAAATAACCTCTATTTTTACTTTACTTATTTCTTTAAAAGTTTCTTGAGGATTTACAAAGATCAGTATTGCTGATAATATTATAAAAGAGAAAATAAATAAGAGAAACCTTTTCATCTATGCAACAACCTCATATATCTTTCCTATTGTTATATTGTTATATTTAAAATCCTTTATTTCTTTCAAATGCTTTTTAAATTCTGGTGAAAAAGGATCGAAATCATCTATTTTATATGGCAAAACAAGCAGAGCATCAAACTTTTTTACATCCGGATTTCTATTCGCAGGATCTAACCAGAAATTTATTTTCAAATATTTAACACCATTTTTTGATAGATATTCTTCATATTCTTTTTTATATCTTATTAACAGAGGGTCGAATATATTTACTATATTACCATTTTCATCAATATCAAAATCCAAAGAAACCCAATTTGCTTGCCAATATAGATATTTTATGTTATATTTTTTTATTATCTCAGAAATTTTTTCGGAATTATTTCCATAAAAAAGAACGGCAGCATCTACCCATCTTTTATCTACATCTACATACATTCCAGAATGTGCTCTTCTTGAATTTAGTACCTTTCTACCGGAAATACCATTAAGCATGAATGATATTTCATTTGTACTTGCGAATACATCATTAACTTTGGTGTTTTCCCTTATCCAATTAGACAATTCATAAATATATTCTGGAAGTGGTTGCATTCCAGTTTTTATCCATATATCGCTATTAATCCTTTCATCAAAAATTTTTATTGAAAGAATTGCAGAAAATATAACAACAAAAACAAAAAATTTTGTAGAATTTATTTTTAATTTTTCAAATATCATTAAAATTCCAAAAGTAAAAAGCAAAGGTTGTAATGTTATGAATATATAGCTAACCATAAGCCTTGAGAAAAAATCTGTACCAAAAAGAGGAAATGTTATGAGATAATGAAATCTTGAAAGAAGCAATGCAGAAAGAATAATTAAGATATATTTCTCTTCAAAGCCCTTCTTTTTTACAATTAAATAGAAAATTCCTAAAATAGAGAATATACTTAATATCAAATAAAAAATATTATCGCTTCTAACAAAAATTTCATATAATGATTTTATAGTGTATTCAATAATATTTACAGAAGAAAAATCTGTTTGATCATATTCTGAAATTTTATTTACTGTAGAAAGATGATGAATGAATATTGGTTTAAACCAATAAAGTTGTGATATTGCAATTCCTATTATTATTGTAATAAAAAAGTATTTCTTGTTAATCAAATTATTTTTTAGGTTAGATAAATTTATTGTAAAAGCTTTTTTGGAAACTTTTACTACATATTTTCCTTCTTCGAACTCTCCGAAAAAGAACAGATAAAAAAATGTTAGAAAAACAAAAGCACAAGCCATAAAAAAAGCCATTACATGAGATATTCCTATTAATCCAAAAGAAATTCCTGCAAGAATGTAATATCTTTTTTTATTAGTTTTCAAAGCTTTATATAAAAGATAAAAGAATAGCGGCATTACTACAACTTCTGTAAAATAAGAATATTTGAAGACTGGAAAATTTGATAAAATTAGACAAACAGGAATTAAAGAAATAAAATCATCTTTAAAAAATTCTTTAGAAAGAAAATAAACTATTATTGAAGAAATTATCATAAAAAACAAACTCGAATAAAGATTAGCAATTATTAATGAAATTCCAAAAATCTTTGAAATTATTACAATAATCAATTGATAAAAGAATGGAGCCCAAGGAGTCTCTCCTAAAAGCTGAGAATTTTCAAATATTGAGCCGCCATCTAAAATATGATACATCATCCCGAGATGATAATATAGATCTCCCCCATATATTGGGCTGGGTAATTGTTTAAATTTTGATATTAAATCATAATTAAGAAAAAGGAAAACAAATATTAATGAAAAAAATAAAATTATACTAATTTTTATTTTCATTTTCTCACTTCAAGATTTCTTTAGCCTCCTCCAAATCTTCGATTGTATTTATGTTTGTATATTTTTCACATATTGGAAATATTTTTACAATTTTTCCATCATCTATCGCGCATTGTATCAGGTCAGGAAGCTCTTTCTCCCCTCTTTCAGGATGAATTGGTGTTCTTTCTATGTAATTAATAATTTCATTTTTGAAGATACAATGTCCTGTACCCTGAATATTATTTAAAGGATTTTTAGGTTTTTCTATAAGTCGGAATATTCTTCCTTTTTCATCTACCATAACACTATATGTTCTGCTAATTTTACTTTTATCATCTACAAAACAAACTCCACAAATACCAAATAAATCATTTTCTTTAAATTCTTCAACCATCTCTTTATGTTTACTATTTATTAAAACCTCATCACCAAGCAAAAGAAAGAAGTCATCACCTTCTAAATAATCTTTTGCACATTCAATTGCGTGAACAATCCCTTTTTGCTCTTTTTGTATAACATATTTTATTCTTTTATCTCTAAATTTTATTCCATAATTGTTTATTATATCTTCCGCTTTATGACCAACTACGACAATTATTTCTTTTATATCTTCAATATCAGCGGCTCTTTCTAAGTTATATTCCAAAACAGGCTTTCCTTTTAGATTTAGCATACATTTATTTGTTTCATTAGTTATTTCTCCCAATCTTTTTCCTCTTCCTCCTGCAAGAATCAATGCTTTTATTTAAACCACCTTAAAAAGTGATATATTATTTTCTATCCATTCTATCATCTTTTCTATTCCTTCTCTATTTGTTGTTTTCGGTTCCCACCCAAGTTTTTCTTTAGCTCTACTTATATTACAAACAAAATACCATAAATCTCCAGGCCTTTCTTTTTCATATATTATTTTTTGTTTTTTTCCTGTAATTTCTTGTATTAGCTCTAGACATTCCTTTAACGATATTATATTTCTTTCTCCCCCACCAATATTATAAGTTCCTGGTGCTTGTTTTTTAAAGAAAGCGTCAAATGCATGAACAACATCTTTAACATAAACAATATCTCTAACCTGCTTATCAGTTCCGAATATTTTTATAGGAATTTCAAGTAAAGTTCTTATCGCAAAGTTAGCTACCCATCCATGATCCTCTCCACCAATTTGCCTCGGCCCATAAAATCCAGTTAATCTGAAATTAGCCGCCTTTAATCCATACATTTCTATATATGTATTCACATAAATTTCAGAAGACATCTTTGAAGCATGCAAAGGAGTAATCCTTCCTTGAAGTGTGGGCGAATCTTCATCTATGTCAACAGGGTCTCTAAAGAATCTAGTTTCACCTTCTTTTAATTCTTCATTTATTTTGTTTCCATAAACATGAATTGTAGACGAATTTACTATGGGAATATCATACTTCCTTGCAGTTTCTAGAACATTAAATGTGCCCAACACATTTGTCGTTATGTCTAGCTCAGGATTTTCTATGCTTATAGTCATTGCAGGTTGTGCTGCTGTATGTGCTATAAAATCACAATCCTTTGCAACCTTAAACAAAATTTCTTTATCTCTTATATCTCCAATAACAACTTCAACTCCAATAGATTTTAAAAAATCTAAATTATAATTTCTCAAAGCATCTACATTATAACCAGTTCTAATTAGTTCGTGTTTTGTTAGATTATCTAAAGCTATAACTTCTTCACCATTTTTTTTATAATATTCGCAGATATGAGAACCTAAAAATCCGCAACCGCCAGTAACCAATACTTTCATTTTTATCACACAATTTAATTTTTTATCAATTAAATTTTTATATTAATTGGTACCTAGATGCGTATGAAAATATTGTTAATACATCCCGATATGAGTTTTTACGGTGGGGCAGAGCTTGTAATTGTTAGGTTTGTTAATTTTATTTCAAAAGAGCACGATGTTTCAATTCTTACTAAATCAGTTTCAAAAGAGATTAAAAAAGAATTAAAAAACATAAAAATAATAACACCAAAAACAAAAAACAAGGATAATATAAAAATAAGAAAATTTTTGGAGAATTTTATTGAGCTGAGAAAAATATTCGAAGAAATTTATAATAACTATGATGTTATAAATGTTCACAACTTTCCTGCAGAATATGTGCCTTTTATTCCAAAACCTCTTTCCGAGAATGTTGTTTGGTATTGTAACGAACCACCTATGCCTATATATTTTTCAAAAAGCATTTTCTCTAAAATTTTAAGAAAAATAGATAGGTTTATAGTAAGGAAATATTTAAAATTTTCAGCAGTTGCAGATGAATTTAATGCAAAAAGGTTTGAAAAGATATACGGGATAAGACCAGAAATAATACATTATGGAATAGATTATGAATTTTTTTCTAAAGGTAAGAAAAAGAAAAATAGAAAAGATTTTGTTTTAATTCAAGTCGCAACATTAACTCCATTAAAAAATCAAATAAGAAGCATAAAGGTTGTTGAAAATCTCAAAGAAAAAATACCAGGAATAAAACTTTTTTTAGTCGGGTGGGGAGAAGAAAATTATACAAAATTTTTAAAGGATTATGTAAAGATGAAAAAATTGGAAGATAATGTTATTTTTACAGGTAATGTAAGTAGAGAAGAAGTTAGAAAATTTTATAAAATGTCTGATATAGCATTATTTCCAGTAAAATCTCAAGGAAGTTGGCTTTCTCCTTTCGAAGCATTGTCTGCAGGAGTTTTTGTTATAGTATCAAATCAAATAACATGTAAGGATATAATCAAGAAATATAAATTAGGTATAGTTACAAACAATTTTGAAAGAGCTGTTCTAAAAGTTTATGAAAATAAAGAATATTTTGAAAATGAAGTAGAAAGAGCAAAATTTTGGATAAAGAAAAATCTCACGTGGAAAAATTTTTCTCAGAAAATGATATCTCTATTTGAAAAATGTGTAGACAAAAATCTTCAATAATCCTCTTTATAAATTACACAACCTTTGCAGGCAGGTGGAAACCTCCCTTTTCTTAAAGTTTCTCTAAGCTCTTTAAATCTTTCTCCGTTCCAAATATCTTTGAAAGGTTTTTCAAAAATGTTTCCCATCGAATATTTTCTTTGATACCATCTTCTATTATATTCATTTTGTTCACAACAAGGTATTACAGTTCCATCTGAAAATATAAAAGGCTCTAACCAAGCAAAACATTTTCTACAAGAAGGCAAGTCTTTTGAAATATTCACAGCAAATTTTATTTTTATTCCATGCTTTTCTGCTCTCATTTCAGCTTCTTTTATTATCTTTTCAGGAACATTTTTTACATAATATTTTCTTATCTCTTTGAAAGGGTGTAATATGTTAGTGAAAAGAATTGTTTCTGTAGGTAAAATTTTTTCTTCACCTTTTTTTATAAGTTCATAAACAAAATCTACATAATCAGGTATCTCTTTCACATTTATTTTATTAACAATGAAATGAAAAGAAATTTTAGGATATTTTGATTTAAGTTTGTTTTTAATCTTTATAAAATTTCTTAAATTGTTAATCACAACATCAAAATTTGCACCAACTCTTATCTTTTCATATGTTTCTTTTGTACAGGCATCTAGAGAAATGTACAACCTTGTAATCAACTCATCCTTTATTATATTTTTAGATATTTCTTTTGTTAAGTATATGAATGGATCATATAACTCAACACTTATACCCTTTTCTTTAGCATAATATAACATTTTCATAAAATCTTTGTTGAGAAAGCTTTCTCCTATTCCTGTTAATCCGACCCAGAAAAGATTTGGAAACTGATCTATAATATATTTGAATTGCTCAAAATTCATATCAATAGGTTTTTCATTCCAATAAGTATGTTCACACATTATACATCTTAAAGAGCATCTTGTTGTAGGTTCTATCTCTATTTGTGTTGGATATGGTATTATGTTAAATTTTTCCATTACAAACTTTCCAAAGCTTCTTATTCTATCTGAATATAGAACTCTAGTCATAATTTCTTTATATAATTTTTTAGTTACCATATCTAAATATAACCTAATCAAATTTTAATTCACAACATTTTCATAAATCCTTTCAATATCTTTTGTAATCTTGTTCCAATCAAATCTTTCAGATGTTTTTATTCCATTTTTTGCCATTTCTTTTCTTATTCTCTCATTCTCTAATAAATATTTTATATTTTTGGCTAACTCTTTAACATTTCTCTCTTCAACCAAAATCGAATTCTTATTATCACAAAAATCTTTATATGCTTCTTGTTTATAAGCTATTGGTACTGTTTTGCATCTCATCGCTTCTATCATTACAATACCAAAACCTTCTCTTGTAGATGGAAGAACAAGAATTTCACTTTCCTTCATTATCTTAATAACATCCTCATAATTTTTCTTATAACCTAAAATTTCTATGTTATTTTCTAATTTCTTTCTTTTTATCATTTTTTCTAAACTCTCTTTTAAAATTCCGCCTCCAACAATTTTGCATTTTATATTAGGTATATCCTTTTTCACAATTTCTATCGCACATATTAAATCTTCAATATGCTTATGTGGTACAAGCCTACCAACAAAGCATATCTGATTCTCTTTCTTTTTTGCTTTTATTTTGTCAATGAGCTTTATGTCAATTCCATTCGGCACTATTTCTATCCTTTTTTCATCAACAGAGAAATTTTTTATTATTAAGTCTTTTGTAGCAGAGCTTACTGTTATTATTTTATCATAAGGTAAAGAGCAAACAACCCTTTCAATAAATTTTCCGATTGGGTTAAAAATTTTTTTCCCAAGACTTTCGCCCCACATATTAAGATAAACGTCATGTATAGTTGCGATTATTGGAATTTTTTCTATTTTTGATTTTAAAAAACCCGAGATGCAAGGAAAATATGTATTACAATCCAAAACATCAAAATTTTTTAATTCTTGAAAAATGCTTGAAAAAAAATAAAATGGAAGGGGTTTTAAATTCCTTTTATCTAATGGATGTTTTAATAAACCAATTCTATGAATATGAATATTTTCAAAAACCTCATAATTTTTAGTTTCTTTTAATTTCATTGTATAGATATGCACTTCATGATTTTTAGCAAGCCTTTTTGCTATTTGATAATATCTATTTTCTCCTCCACCCAAAACATAAGGCCAAAATAATTCTGAAAATATAGCTATTTTCATTTTTGTTTCCTCCTTCAAGTTTCCAAAAATTCGTTTAACCTTTTTAATGCAAACAATTTTTCTTTTTCCCCAATTTTAGCTTCTTCTATTGCTTTAGTTAAAATTTCTATTGTAGTATCATAATGATTTTTATTTATTTTATATGGTACACCGTCCTTTCCTCCATGAGCAAATGAAAATTTTACAGGATCCTTCCAAGATATTTCTTTACCATAAATAATTTGTGAAACCAAGGCCAAAGCTCTTATTGTTTTTTGTCCAATACCATTTATTTCTAACAATTCTTCATAATCCTTAGGATTTATTTCATAAGCTTTTATTAACGAATTTATTACATTTCTATCTATTTTAATTTCATGATGAAAAGGCATTTTTAGATTTTTAGTTTCATTAAAAAAATCATTTAATGTTGATTGTCTCATAAGTTTTTTTCCAATATTATCTTTAACCAATTCAACACTAATCTTTCTAATTTCTTTATTTTCCTTAGATGTCATATTAAGCACAAAATCCTCTTTTTTATCACAACATATTGCATTGTGTGGCTCTTCTGTAAATTTTTCTATTTTTGTTGATATCCAATGATATCTTCTCGCATATCTGTTTTTAACATTCATACCCTGCTGAATTACGACCCATTTACCATCTTCAGAAAATATAAAGCAATGATGATATAAATTATAACCATCTTGTACAGCAACATTATCTATCTTAGCAGCCATTCTTGATGAATATATNAGTCTTTCAANATTTTTTGTGCTCAAATTAATTTTTTCACATATTTTTTCAATTTCTTCTGGAGTTTTTCTNGATGNCTTTACCTTTTCCACCAGCAATATAAATTCCAATATTTTCATTATTCANCGCTTCCTTTAAAGCTCCACATAATGTTGTTGTGGTACCAGAGCTATGCCAATCAAATCCTAAAACACAGGCAAATGACTGAAAGAAAAACGGATCAGAAATTCTATTCAAAAATTCATCTTTAGAATATTCAAGTATTATAGCTTCTGATATACATTTTCCCAATTTTTTCATTCTATCAAAAAGCCATTTAGGGCATTCGCCATAATGTAAAGGAAGCTCAGCAATTCCTACATTCTTCATATTATTAAATCAAAAGATTGAAATATTAAAGCGATGAAATAATATTTTTAATGATGATATACGATTTATCTTTAATAATAATTCTTTCAACATCCTTAGCAATAATACTTTGGAAATTTAAGCAACCCCCAATTTTAGCATATATTATTGCTGGGGCTTTAATTGGAAAGGGTTTAATTAAAGAATATTTTTATCTTTTTTCAGACTTAGGAGTAGCATTTCTTTTATTTTTAGTAGGAATAGAGCTTAGTTTAAATAAAATAAAAAACTTAGGAGTAGTTTCAACTGTTATAGGTATAGGCCAAATAATTTTCACTGGATTTTTTGGTTATTTGCTATGTTTTTTATTAGGATTTTCTCATATTAGTTCGCTCTATATTTCAATAGCTTTAACATTCAGTTCAACAATAATAATCATAAAATTATTATCAGAAAAAAATGATTTGGATACTTTATATGGTAGAATTGCTGTTGGATTTTTATTGGTTCAAGATTTTTTTGCCGTAATAGCTTTGCTATTTTTAGGTATAGGAGCTCCTTCTTCTCAAAGCCTTTCAGCAATATTAAGAGCAATTTTTAGTGGGATAGAATTGTTTGCTCTCTCTTTTTTGTTTGGAAAATATATTCTACCTAAAATATTTAACTCAATCTCAAAATCCCAAGAACTACTTTTTCTTTCATCAATTTCTTGGTGCTTGTTTTTTATGTATATTGCTTATATAATGAATTTTTCTGTTCAAATTGGCGCATTCTTAGCAGGAATTTCTCTTGCATCATTACCTTTTTCTTATGAGATAAGCGCAAAGATAAAACCTTTAAGAGATTTTTTTGTTGTTCTATTTTTTGTTTTATTAGGTACTCAATTATCTCTAAAAATAAATTTTTCAGTTATTATTCTTTCATTATTTGTTTTGATAGGAAATCCTTTGATTGTTTATCTTTTAATGATACTCTTGAGATATAGAAAAAGGACAAGCTTTTTTGCAAGCTTAGCTACTGCGCAAATAAGTGAATTTTCTTTAATACTAGCAAATTTAGGAGTTTCTTTAGGTCATATTTCTCAAGAAACTTTTTCAATAATAGCAACTGTAGGAGCAATAACGATAGCAATTTCAAGTTATATGATAATTTTTAGCGAAAAATTATACAAAATATTTTCCTCATTTCTTTTTGAAAGAAAAATAACTGTAGAAAAATTCAAAGTTCCGAAAAATTTAAAGAATCATATAATTTTGATAGGATGTCATAGATTAGGATATTCTATTTTAGAATATCTTAAAGAAGCAAAGAAAAGATTTATTGTTATAGATTTTAATCCAGAAATAATAAAGATGTTAGAAAAAAATAACGTATCTTATATTTATGGAGATGCTACAGATNCAGAAATTTTAGANAAAGCAAATATTAAGAAGAGCATTCTAATAGTTTCTACAATACCAANCTTAGAAGAAAATATTTTTATCGTAAATAAGGCAAAATCCTTGGGAAAGTATATAATAGTTACAGCAAATCATTTAATGGATGCAAAAGAGCTTTATAATGCAGGAGCAGATTATGTAATATTGCCTCACTTCCTAGGAGGAGAAAAAGTTAAATCTTTACTTCAAAACATTTTTAAGGATATAAAAATTATAAACAAAATAAGAAATAATCATATCAATTATATTGAAAAAAGAAAAAAACTTGGACATTATTGATTTTATGAAAAAGATCCCAAACATAAATGAAATAAAGAAAATTGCAATAGACGCAGGATCTTTTCTAATTAAAAATTTTAGAAAGGATTATAAAGAAATAAGAAAGCAAGGAAAGGATTTAAAAACAATTTATGATATAATGTCAGAAAAATTGATAAAAAATAAGATACAAAAAATTTATAAAGATCATAGCATTCTTGCAGAGGAAACGGGTTTTTTAGAAAAAAATAAAGATTTTATTTGGATTGTAGATCCATTAGATGGAACATCAAATTTCATGAATTCAAATCCATTCTTTTCTATTTCAATAGCATTTGCTTATAAAAAAGAAATAATTAAATCTGTAGTTTATGCACCATTTTTAAAAGAGTTGTATTATGCTGAAAAAGGTAAAGGGGCTTTTTTGCTTGATATGATGAGAAATAAAAAGACCAAGCTAAAAGTTTCCAATACAAAAGACATAAAAAATTCTTATATTGTTTCTTGCGAAGGAGGAGAAAAGAATAGAAAAAGAATTGCAAAAATTTATTACAAAATAAGATCAAAAGTTTTAGATTTCAGGAAATTAGGTTCAGGAGCATTAGAATGTGCTTGGATTGCTTCTGGAAGAAGTGATGCTTTTATTGTAACAAAGATTTCTCCTTGGGATGTTGCAGGAGGAGTATTATTAGTTAAAGAGGCTGGAGGAAAAATAACGGATTTTAAGAACAGAGAATGGAATATATTTTCAGAAAGCGATTTGATAATTTCGAATAAAAAAATTCATAATAAGCTTGTGAAATTATTAAAAAGTTTGTAGATTTTGTCTTTTCTGTTTGTAAGTTCAACTTAAGTTAAATGGCACAGGAAAATAAAAAATTGATTTTTAGCAAGACCATGCTTTGCAATTTTTAAATCACTTAGTAAGTTGATGTTGAAAACTTCATATCAAATAACAATTCATTTTTGCAACATCTCATAAATC